>FWWL01000923.1_pt1 | contig 75734 bp, 69 predicted proteins | sample 2228331 | NCBI WGS metagenome assembly FWWL01 (sample SAMEA103939775, study PRJEB20133) | metagenome
GGGGGTGTTGGATGAGACCCGGCTGGATGGTCAACCTGCCCCCCTGGTATTGGCAGAGCAGGTGGAAGAAGTCCCTGAACCGACTCAACCCTATCTGTATCCATGAACCTCACCCGTTTTGATCGTCTGGTTTTGATCATTCTGGCTGCCTTGCTTCTGGCTCTGGCGGGGATGATCTTTGCCCTGCCTCGCCTGGGACTTCCCGATCCTCAACCCGACTGGGATGAACAGGGGGTTGGGGCGTATGGTCCGCTTTCCATTCAATTCCCCCGCGGAATCGATCCGGCAAGCGTCGAATCAGCCCTCGTCATCTCCCCGTCTGTAGATGGAGAGGTGAAGTGGGTGGGGGAGCGTCTTCTCTTTTTCCCTTCTGTGCCGTTTCGTCAGGGGGTCATCTATAACCTCACGCTCCGGGAAGGGGTGAAAGCCAGAGACGGCAGAACGCTGAAGCATTCGTTGACCTGGACCTTTACGGTTAGATCTCCTCTGCTGGCGTATCTATCTCCCAGCGCCTCAGCGGAGATTTGGGTTCAGGATTTGCTCTCTGGAGAGACACGTGTCCTGACCAATACTGGGGGGCGGGTCTTTGATTACTCGGTAGCCCCGGATGGTGAGACACTGGTGTACTCGGCATACAACCCACAGAAGGGAATGGATCTCTGGCAGGTGCGCCGGGATGGCACGCAGAACCAGAAAATTCTGGATTGTGGCGCAGACTGGTGTCTCAATCCTGCCTTTCATCCCCAAGGGACTCTTCTGGCGTACAGTCGTCGTCTGGCTCCGCTTCAGGAAGGGGCACAGCCGGGAGTGCCGCGGGTCTGGCTGTTCGATTTGTCCACCGGAACGACCCAGCCCCTCAGCCCGGATCCCAATATCAGCGGATCAGAACCGCACTGGGCACCCCGTTTTCGGCGTTTAGTCATGTGGGATGGACTTTCCGGTGGGCTTCGCGGTGTGGATCTGGACGCTCAGCAGTCTATTCTCATCCCTTCGGAGATGGGAATGAACGCTTCCTGGACACCGGATGGAAGCGGGCTTCTCTTTACCCGTCTGTTCGTCGGTGAAACCACAGCCTATGCTGGAGTGTACCGTTATGATTGGGACACACAAACCACAGAGATCATTTTGGGAGGCGAGCAATCTCCGTGGGATTTTGGTGTTCCCGTCTTTTCACCGGATGGCAATTGGATGGCGGTGGGAGTTCGTGAGGTGTTCGGCAGTCCAGCCCGTCAGGTATGGCTTTTCCGCCCGGACGGTACAGAGGGCACCCCCATCCTTCAGGATGCGTTGATTAATTTCTCGTCTTTCCACTGGAATCCGCAGGGCGATGCTCTGGCACTTCAGCAAATCATCCTGGGGAGTTCCTCTTCGCGTCCGCAAATTGCAGTGTTGAATGTGGAAAACCGGTCTTCAAAGGTCATTGCAGAAGATGCCACTTTCCCCCAGTGGGTTCCGTGATTCATCCGTTACGGGATAGCGCCTGTTCGATTTCTTCCCGGACGACCGCATCCCCCTCTTCTTTCAGCCGTTGAGCAAGAAAATTCCGCACCTGTGGGGAGAAATACTGTCCCAATGCCCAGATGGCGTGCTGGCGTACCAGGGGTTCTGGCTCTTCGCTCGCGCCTGCCATCAATGCCGGTATAGCGCGTTCATCCTGCGCGTTTCCGAGGGCTACTGCCACATTGCGCAAGTACCCGCGTCGGCGCGGACGTTGAATGGGGCTGTTTTTGAATTTACGGTTGAAACCACCTGGATCCAGGCGCATTTCTTCTACCAGAAGGGGTTCCGGAATGCCTTCACGAGGATGAAAAGCGGGATAGGGCTCGGCATTCCCAAATCGCAGATTCCACGGGCATACCTGCTGGCAGATATCGCATCCAAAGATCCAGTTCCCCATTTTCTCGCGCAGGTCAGTGGGGATACTTCCCTTGTTTTCGATGGTGAGGTAAGAAATGCACCGACTGGCGTCCAGAGTACGATCCGGACGGATGCATTGAGTTGGGCACGCATCGATACAACGGGTGCAGGTTCCACAATGGTCTGTCTGGAAAGGTGCATCTGCTTCGAGGGCTATGTCCAGAAAAATTTCTCCCAGTAAAAAGAACGAACCTTTGCGGGGATGGATCAGGCAGGTGTTTTTCCCGATCCACCCAAGCCCTGCCCGGCTGGCAAGATCGCGCTCCAGAATGGGACCGGTATCGGTGTACCATTTTGCCTGTGGTTGGCGTCCAAGGGCTTGGGTGAGCCATTCCACAAATTCTTGAAACAAACGCGGAAACACCAGATGATAATCTTCCCCCCAGGCATACGAGGCAACTTTTCCTCTTAACGAGGACTGTTCCGAATCGCTCCTGGGTTGGGGGCGGGCAATCGGCAGGGCAACCAGCACAATCGAGCGTGCCGAAGGCAGAATTTCCTGAGGATCTTTCCGCAAGGAGCGGGCGCGTTCGTTGTCCAGATAAGCCATTGTGCCGTGAAGCCCTGCTTCCAGCCACTGGATATACTGAGAGTAATGCGGAGGGGATTCCAGATGGGTGATACCTGCCCCAATGGCTCCGCGTTCCAGGAAAAACCGTTTGATTTGCTCTTCCAGGCTCATGCCTTCAGTATAACAAAAAAGCGTCCCCCGAACGGAGAACGCTCTTCTTGGATGGTTGGATGGATCTTACTCCACCACTTCGATAGACAGGAAGACCGAGTAGAAGTTCACTCCCTGATCATTGGTCAGCACCCAAATGGTGTTGGTTTTCCCGGTCTTGTCGGGAGCGGTCAGTTCAAAGACGATTTCCACCGTTTCTTTGGGTTTAACCTCTTTGGTCAGGTTGAGGTCATTTGGACTGCCCATTTTGTCCCCGGCGTAATACCGGAAGGTGTACTTGGTGGTCCAGGTAGTGGTTCCCACGTTCTTCAGCACGTACTTGACGAGGAATTTCTCTCCCTTTTTGATTTGCGTGCCGTCGGTGGGCGATTGCGACACCCATTCGGCTTTGTCACCGCTGGTTTGAGCAGGCGGTGCGGCTACCGTATTGGTGGGGATCGGTGTTAACCCCGCCGGACCGGTGGGAGAAGGCTGAGGTGTCCCTGCCCCGGGTGTGCCGGTGGTTTCAGGCGTCGGTGTGGGTGGAATCATGGTGGGGGTAGGGGTAAAGGTGGGCGGTAAAGGGGTAGGGGAAGGCTGGGCTGCCTGTGTTTGGGCAATGCCCGCCGCGACCGTTTGCGCTGCCTGGGTATAGACTGCATTGGCATCCAGAGTCGGGGCGGCAGGGGTGGCTTGCTGACAGGCAACCAGTCCCAGGGTTGCCATCAGCAACACTGCAAAGCCCGCGATGATTTGCTTTTTCAACATACGTACGTCCTCCATTTAAAATTCACAGGGCTGAATTGTCTTACCGCTGAGGGGAATTGTCAAGGGTTGAAAGGCTCCAGCAAGTCTTCTACATCCGGAATGGGCAGTCCATCGTCCTGAAAGCCCAATTCCCCGCGGAAGGTAAAGTAAGTCACCCGTCCGGGCATAATAGTCATATTGCGGGTGAAACGCTCTCCCAGATAATCAATGATGATCTCGTAATCCCCGGCGGGAAGGTCACTCAAAACCAGATTTTCTTTGTAATACGGATCGCTGTTGACTGCCGATTTTCCGTAGGACCTTACCGTCCATTTTTGATTGGTTTTCCAACTGCGCACAATCACATCCTGTTCGGTGAGCAGGGAGCCATTGGTGTTGCGGAGTTGTCCCACCAGCACTCCCCATCCGATGGGAGGGGAAAGCCAGAGTTCGGGGTTGAGGGTGGTGAAGTAACTGTTGCGGTCGGTGCGCACTTCAAAGTGCAGGTGAGGACCGGTGGTTAAACCGGTCACGCCTACCCAACCCAACACATCGCCTTGCTGAACAATTTGCCCGTTGACTACATTGAGTCGTTCCATGTGAGCGTACACGGTGTAAAGCCGTTGTCCCTGCCAGCCAAAATCGTGTCGGATGGTGACAGCCAGCCCGTAAGGATCGTTGGGGTTGTTCTGCCCGTAGTACAGTCCGTATCCTGCCCAGACCACGCGTCCACTTCCTGCTGCCAGAACCGGGGTGAAACGCGGCGCCGGAATATCTACCCCGGTGTGGACGATTTCCGAACTGAAGAAGATACCCCCATAGCGGTAGTCCGCAACGGGCCAGTTGACTTCATCGGCGGCAATCGGGCGGGTGAAGTAAAAGTGGTCATAAGGTCCCGGCGCCCATGGCACGTCGTAAAGAGGCGGCCGCCAGGCAGAGCGCGGCGGGGGTGGAGGTGTGGGAAAGGTAAAACGCACCGGATCACCCGCTTCCTGCGTTTGAGCAGGACCCGCGGACAGGCTGGTATCGGGTTCTGAAAGCGAATCAGCGGGTTGCATTTCCTGTCCGGCACGGGCAGTTTCAGAAGCAAGGACTTCCCGATTCGGGTTATTTATACCCGTGCAGGCATTCAACAGCGCGAGCGCCAGAAGAAGCACGAAGCCAGAGAAGGAGCGGATAAAACGGCTCATGGTTTCGGGGTTGCCGAAGGGGTGGGGGTGCGGGTCGGCGTCCGTGTGAACGTGGGCGTTCGGGTGGGGCGTGGGGTTGCCGTAGGCGGAAGGGTGAAGGTTGGTGTATTCGTATAGGTAGGCATCGAGGTGGGGGTTGCAAGCGCTTCCGGCGGGTAAATTTCTTTCATTGCGCTCCACCAGTCCAGCCCATCGCGAATGACGAATTGATTGAAGCGGATGCCCGGGTAGAATGAACGCCAGTTGGGTTGCGCGGGTAGGCGTTCCCATCGATAGGATTGTGCCAGTTCGGTCAAATCTACCCAGTATCCTGAAGGGGGTGAAGACAACCTGCCGCCCTGCTCGTAAGCGGCTGGGTCGCTGGTATAGCGGGCTTGCAGGTCCCAGACAGGCTCTCGCAGGGGAACGCCCATCGAACCATCCTGCAAGCGGGCTTTGAGGTATAAGCGCCAGTAGGTTTGCCCTTCGAAATCTTCCCGCACCACGGTCATCCAACCGGCGTTCATGATCAGCGGGTTCAGTGCAAAGGCTCTGCCCGTGTAAAGCCAGTTTTCATACATGGAAGGCTCGTAGGGCGTTGTCAGCGGTACATAAGCGTTTTCGAGACTGGCAAGCACATCCCAACCCGATTCCCGTGCCGCACGCAGACGCAGACTTTGAAAGGCTTCATCTACCGCATCGTGGATTTTCGCCACCGGGGCGCTGACATCCGCCAGATCCACCATGGTTTTTCGCCCTGCAGGTTCGACGAGGGAAATTCCCGGTTGAGTGAGGGGGGCAGCGGGAGCAGTATCCCCTCGCTGAATGGCTTCCCAAAGCCAGCCGGTTAAGGGACCAGCCTTCCACACCAGCCCGAAAACCTTCCCCGGAATTTCTTCTGGGGGGATCAGACGTTGCAACGAACCCCGCAGGGATACCAGCAGGGTATGCTGATTGGGTTGTTCCAGAGAGGTGAACAACCACTGCCCATCGGGAGACCAGGCAACATCATCCCCATAGCCTGCCATAGACGCCGGGTCTTGAGGGTTCTGGGCATCCCAGGTGAGGATGCGATGTTCGCTGTCCTGTCTGGCGGCGAAAGCCAGATAGCGTCCATCGGTTGACCACACGGGGTTTAAATCGCTGGAACGCGGATTGCGGCTGATGTTGACAAACCGTTCTTCGGGCTTGTCTAAATTGGCAATCCAGATTTCCGCATCTCCCGTGCGTGTGGAGACAAAGGCAATGGTTCGTCCCCCCGGCGACCATGCCGGATCGCTGTCTGCAGCGGGGTCTTCGGTCAGTTGAATAGGGGGTTGGGAAAGATCGTTCAGAGATTGAAGATAGATGTCTAACTGGTCCTGGCGGTAGGCTTCGTACGCCAGCCACTGCCCATCCGGTGACCATGACGGTGCGCCTTCGTATTCCGGAGATTGGGTAACCGGCTGAATGTCCCCACTGGTCAAATCCAGAATGAAAAGATCCCAATAGCCGTTTTGATGAGAGGTAAATGCCAGTCGGTTTCCATCGGGACTTAATGCCGGATACATGCCATCCCAATCCGTGTGGGTGATGCGCGTTGGGGGGAGGAACTCCGGATGATACGCAAACAGGTGAATGCGTTCCCCGTCTCGCATGAAGAACAACAACACACCTTCATCTTGCAGGGTGCGCTCGCGATCTGGATTTAAGAAAGAAAGAGGAATCGGGGTGAGGGTAGGGGTGAGTGTAACCTCAGGTTGAGAAGGTTGGACACTGGTGGGTTGGGTGGAGAGATCGAAGGTGGGCAGGAAAAACGTTGGGGAGATGCCCGGAATGGTTGCGGCGTTTTGAATCCGCTCCAGTACGTTGGGCCAGCCCAGCCACGACAGCGCGGCAATGTTCAGCCCAACGAGCAATACCACAATTCCAGAGACCAGAGCCAGGGTTAGACGGGGGTTGGATTTCATGGGTAACTTGCGAACATTTTAGCATGAAACCGGGGCTGACAGGAGAACTTGAAAGGTCTTCGAAAGGTTCAGGGGAACAACACCATGGGATCGAATGCCTGAAACAAGCCGGAGATGCGCCATAAACAATACCAGCCCATTTCCTCAGGCGTTGCCGAATGATCATAGTGCGCCATGCCGGGAAACGTCACCCCCGAAGGTCCTATCCGGGTTTCCAGATGCAGATGGGCGTTGACCGAGTTGCCGGTGCTCCCTACTTCGCCGATTTGATCTCCACACCCGACGGTTTCCCCCGTGCGCTGTAGGGGGAGATTGTTCAGGTGTGCGTAGAGGTGGTAGAGCGACAGGGAGGAAAAATCGCCCTGAAAGGAGAGATCTGGACAAATGAGGGTGCGTGCTGGGATGGGGGTGGGCTGGCTTTGAAAAGATGCCGCCGGCAGGCGCTCGCGAATCTCTTCCGGCAGGTCTTTAAGGGGCGTTTCGAGGATGATGGTGTTGCCGTAAGGCTTTCGGTTGGAAATGATCCCAGCCACTCTGCTCTCAAAAATGGCATGCACAGGCAACCCCAGCATGGGTTTCCCCTCAGGGGAGGTCCAGTAGGCAAAGTCCACCCCAAAGTGACCACCATCATCCCCCGCAGGAGGCGCTTCAAACGGCGTTTTCAACAGATTGGGGTCTCTTATGGCTTCTAAAGAAATTCCTTCAAGCGGAGAACAGACGTGAGGGCTTTTCTCCGTCTCTACAGGGTGAGCGGGGGGTTGTGTCGTAGGAGGAATAGTAAAAGAAGTGCTCCTGTCCGGCGTGGCGGGAAGTTCTATCGTTGCTGTCGCGGAGGCAGTCGGCAGAGGGGAAAGAGTGGGAGTTGGATCTGGCTGAGATGTAGTGGTACAGCCGGTGAGAATCAGAACCAGCGCCGCCAGAGAAAGCCAAAGGCGCGGTCTTTCAGTCCTGTGCAGGGAGGCTGAAGGCAATCCGACGTTGATCCACTTCTCCATGTTCCTGATAGGACACACTCATTGTCAGCACATAGTCGGGGTTGTTCGAGGGTTTGCGGATATGCAGGGTAAACGCCATGTGGGTATCGATGGTTTCGATGATGTGCGCACTGGTGACTTCTTCGTCCTGCTGGTACAGGGTGGCGGTCAGGTCTGGGCGTTCCCGGAAGGGCGTGATTTCTACCATCACCCGGATCCGCTGATTGTCCGGGGCAGGCTCTACTTTCAAATCAACAATGCGCACCTCCTGAGGGGCGCGGGCGTCTTCGGGAGGATTCAGGTAATTGTAACGCGGCATCTTTTCCTCGAAAAAACAAACTCCGCCCTGATTATACCCGGCGGAGTTTGCTTTCGGTGAGATTTAATAGAACCTTCAGGCGATTCGACGGGCTTCCATGTAGAAACGCTTGTCGCGGGCTTCTCCCATGGAGAATGTCTTTCGGGGGAGTACGCCGTCCAGAATCACCGTCTTGAACAGTTCGTGTTTGGACATGGCAGGCAGGTAGAATCCAACATTGCCCGGTTGGGAGCCTAACCGCACCACCACATCATCTCCATGGACGTAGTCAATCTTTTCTGCGCCGCCCGATTTAAGCCACGCATCCAGGAATCCCTGTAATGTTCCGACGGGCAGATTGGAAGTTGGTCGGCTGAAAGTCACCAGAGAATATCCTTCTGCGGTAACCATTCCAACCGTCTGCTGGGCGCTGGTGGGATGTTTCACCTGCTCGATCATGGCTGATGCATGCTCGACGGGAGAAATCTGCACGGTATCTCCAAAGAATCGTTTCAGCGCCTCAGCGGGGGATTCTTTGCACTGGAACAGCACGCGGTGAATGGGTTCAAACTCCAGACCATGGTCGTGGACGTTTTCGATTTCTACCAGAGCATAGCGCGCAGGGTGATCCATTCCTACCTGCCCTTTGATCTTTTCCCAGATGGCTTTAGCGGTTGCCAGCGAGTGATTGCCGTCTCCCATGGCAAAGAGCAAAACGCCCTTGTCCTCTCCCACACCGTAGCGGGAGCGGAAGGTTTCAGGGTTTGCCAGCGCCCGCAAAGCCGAGATGACCCGCTCTTCGTGTGCGCCGTCTGGCACTGCCCACGCGGTCAGATGACCGCTGTCGAACATCAAATCGGTGTCATACAGGCGGGAGAATGCATTGCGCGCTTCCACCAGCGGTTCAATGACTGTTTGCTGGGGGTCGTCAATCAGAACCAGAATGTGGGGTAACTCCAGCGGAGCACCTTCGCGGATGCGCATCCGCGGCGGAAGACGATCCAGGATTGTGCCTTCCGTAGCGCGAATGAGCGTTTGAGACCCGGCGGAGTAGTCGTATTTCTCCAGATCCAGCGCCATCATCAACCCAAGCCGTGTACGACCGCTGGATTGGCGCTCCACCAGAATCAGCCCATCATGTGAGACGAATATTCCCTCACTCAAGTACCGGCGCATGGTTTGCTGCGTGCTCTGGATGCGTGCCTGTTCTTCCGGGGTGCCCAGATACACTTCGGGAAGGATGAGGTGGAAGGTGGAGGGGGAACCGCCGACCAGGTGGGCGACCTGTTCCCAGTATTCCGGTTCGGAGGTGTACTGATCACAGGCAATCACCGCCCACTTTTTTAAATCGATGCCCGTACGGGGTAAAAGGATTTCGCCAATTTGGATGCCAAGGTCAGGGTATGTTCTCATGTCTATGATTAAATCATTTTCGGGCTGGATTTGCCAGCCCGAAAATTCCTGATGAGATTGGAAAGATGTCACAAATTTTAAATACCGCTCATAAAAGCAATTCCGACACAGCCGGGTCCGGTATGGGTGCCGATGACCGGCGAGACAGGGACGATGACCGCTTCGCTGATATCGTCCACGCTGACTTGTTGTCGGGCGCGTTCGAGAAGGCGCTCTGCCTCTTCCTGAGCGTGGGCGTGCAGAATGGCAAGGCGGATGGGGCGTTTCCCGCGGGCTTTTTCGGCAAAAATCTCCAGCAGCCGGTCTGTGGCTTTGGACATTGTACGCACTTTTTCAATGGCTTCAATGCGCCCGTCACGCAGTTCCAGAATGGGTTTGAGGTTCAGGGCAGTGCCCAGAAAAGCCGCAGCGCCGCCAATGCGCCCTCCGCGACGGAGAAATTCGAGGGTGTTAACCAAGAAGAACACCGAGACGTTTGCCAATCCTCGCAAGGCGATGGCTTTACACTCCTCCAGGCTGGCGCCACGGGTCGCCGCTCGCGCCGCTTCCAGCACGGCAAAGCCCATGCCCATGGAAGTGGTGAGGGAGTCCACAATTTCGATGCGCGCCTCCGGTATCATGGCTTTTGCCTGGATGGCAGAGTCCATCGTCCCGGAAAGTTTGGAACTGATGTGGATGCTGAGGATGTCGTATCCCTCCGCGAGCAGGCGGTCGTAGGTAGCCTTGAATGCGGCAGGAGAAGGCTGTGACGTAGTCGGTAATTCCTTCGCGGTAGCCAGGCGTTCGTAAAATTCATTTGGCGTGATGTCCACCCCATCCAGATACGTTTTTTCTCCCCAGATCAGGTGCAGTGGAACTACCTCAATCCGATGCCCTTTGACCAGTTCAGGGGGTAAATAGGCGGTGCTATCGGTTACGACGGCAACTCTTGACATGCTTCCTCCCAAAGCGTTTAAATTGCATATATTTAACACGAAAAGTCTCATTTCGTTGCGGGGGTGTATAGGGCTTTACAACTTCTTTTCAGCGGCAGTGAAAGATATTGAAGCCGGAAGAATTTTAGATTAAGATGAGTATGGGAGAAGCGGAAAATCCTTGACCTGCCTGAGGGTGGGTCTTATAATTTTTCGCTCGGGCTTCATTCTAAGAGGAGTCTGAGAGTAAATTTTATGAACATTGATGATGAACGTGGTACGACTGTTCTTCGCCGGGTAGCGGACGAGCCACCTCGGCGTCGTTTTTTGGATGTTCTCATCGGAAAGCCACTGGCAACCGCAGATGCACCCCGTGAGACCATCGGAAAGGTGATTGGGCTGGCAGTCTTTGCCTCCGATGCCCTTTCCTCCACTGCATATGCCACGCAAGAAATGCTGGTCATTCTGGCGGCGGCGGGTACTGTTGCCTTCGGGTATGTATTTCCTCTTACGCTGGTCATTGTATTCCTGCTGGCAATAGTCACCTTTTCTTATGAGCAAACCATTCACGCCTACCCCAATGGTGGGGGAGCCTACATCGTAGCCAGGGATAATCTTGGAGAAGTTGCCTCAAAAATTGCTGCATCAGCGCTTCTTTCAGATTATGTGCTGACGGTCGCAGTGTCGATTTCCTCCGGTGTGGCTCAAATTGTCTCGGCGTACCCTGACCTCTTCCCTTACCGGGTTTGGATCGCGGTAGGGATGGTGGCATTTATGATGATGATTAACTTGCGGGGTGTGCGCGAGTCGGGCATTATCTTTGCTATTCCAACGTATTTTTTCATCTTCACCATGTTCACCATGGTGATTGTGGGGTTAATTCGTTATGCTACCGGTAACCTGGGACTGGTCGTGGATCCCCCTGAACTGGAACTTCTTCATGGAGTCCAACCAATTACCCTCTTTTTGATCCTGCGAGCATTTTCTAACGGTACTACGGCATTAACGGGTGTAGAGGCGATTTCCAATGGAATCCCTGCCTTTAGAGAGCCGCGGAGTCGTAATGCAGGCATCACGTTGATCTGGATGTCCGTCATTTTGGCTTCTCTCCTGTTGGGAATCTCCTTCCTGGCGGCGCATGTACAAGCCATTCCCTCAGAGTATGAAACGGTTATTTCGCAGTTGGCTCGTACAATTTACGATAGCAGGGGCTTCCTGTATTTGATGACCATCTCCGCCACTACGGTGATCTTGATCATGGCAGCCAACACGGCATTTGCGGACTTCCCTCGTTTGAGTGCCTTAACCGCAATCGACGGGTTGCTACCCCGACAACTGGCTCAACGGGGAAGTCGTCTGGTTTTTTCGCGTGGCATTGTTGTTCTGGCAATTCTGGCTTCCTTACTGATTGTCGTCTTCCAGGCAAGCGTGACACGCCTGATTCCGCTCTATGCCATTGGTGTGTTCCTTTCCTTTACACTCTCTCAGTTTGGCATGGCGCGTCGCTGGCATAAAATCGGCAAACTTTCCCCAAATCAGGAAGTGAGGGAACGCGGTTCAGTTCTGCGTTTTGATCCTTATTGGAAGATCAAAATGATAATTAACGGCTTTGGGGCGTTTGCCACCTTTGTGGTGATGTTGATTTTTGCCATCACCAAGTTTACCGATGGCGCCTATCTGGTGATTTTCGTCATTGCATCTCTGTTTGGGGTGTTCACCCTTATTCATCAGCACTATCTGGGCGTGGCAAAGAAACTCAGCCTGGATCGGTACGGTACCACTCCTCCAAGGATCGTTCGCAATCGGGTCATTTTGCCCATTGGGGGGGTGCACCGCGGCACGCTGGCGGCGCTGCGCTATGCGCGGGCGTTGTCCGACGATATTACTGCGGTTCATATTGCTCTGGAGCCGGAAGAAGCCGAGAAAGTCCGCCGAAAGTGGGAGATGTACGGCGATGGCGTGCGTCTGGTCATCATCGAATCCAGTTACCGGGTGTTCATGAAGCCACTGCTGGATTACATTGAGGAAATTTACTCTTCTCGTCAACCCAATGAAGTCATCACCATTGTAGTGCCGCAGTTTATTTCCTCCAATCGATGGGCAAATCTTCTGCACATGAACACGGCGGATGCTTTGCGCGAGGAATTGCTTACGTACAAAGGCATTGTCATCACCAACGTGCCTTATTTGATTGATTGAGAATTCGAGGGAAGGATATGAGAGCCTTGATCATTGGGTGTGGTCGTTTGGGAGCCGAATTAGCCTATCGGCTCTATCAACGCGGTCATGAAGTATCTCTGCTGGATCTGGATGAAAAAGCCTTTGAGATCTTACCTGCTGATTTCCAGGGGCGCTTCCATGAGGGCAACGCGTTGAATTACGACGTGTTGCGGCGATGTGGTATTGAGGAGATGGACTCGGTTGCCGTTCTGACCAATTCCGATGTCGTGAATGGCGTGGTGGGGTATTTAGCCGTGAAGCAATTCCACGTGCCCAACGTTGTTGTCCGCAACTACGACCCTCGCTACCGCCCAATTCTGGAAGCCTATGGCTTGCAGATGGTTTCAGCCCTTTCGTGGGGTGCCCAGCGGGTCGAAGAGATGATGTACCATGCCGAGGTGCGGGCGGTCTTTTCGGCGGGGAATGGGGAAGTGGAAGTGTATGAAGTGCTTGTCCCTGAACATTGCCACGGGAAATTGCTGAAGGAGGTTGTCAATGCCTCCATGTGTGTTCCTGTGGCGGTTACCCGCGCGGGAAAGGCAACCCTGCCTGACTGGAATATGCGCCTGGAAGCCGGTGATGTCCTGCATCTGAGCGCAACACTTGAGGGAGCGGAAGCCATTCGGCAGGAAATGCTCCGTAAGGAGGAAAAATAATATGTTCGTGATCATTTCGAGTGGCGGACGAACCGGAGCAACGCTGGCGAGCATGCTCATCAGCATGGATCATGAGGTCAAAGTGATCGAGTGGCGAAAGGATGTTCTCAGCCGCATTCATCACGAATTGCCCACCGAAGCCATTGTCGAGGGCGATCCGCTGGATTTACATGTGCTTGAACTGGCAGGGATCAAACGGGCGGATGTGATCGCGGCAACCACCGTATCCGATGAAGCCAACCTGACATTGTGCTACATTGCCCGGGAACTGTACGGCATTAACCGCACCATTGCCCGAGTCAACGATCCGCGCAATGCCTGGCTGTTCGATGAGAAGTATCATGTGGATGTAGCCGTTAATCAAGCGGAACTGCTTGCCAGCCTGATTCAGGAAGAAATGTCCCTGGGCGACATGATTACCCTGCTGAAACTGCGCCGTGGACGGTACTCGCTGGTGGAGGAAAAGATTCCCGCCGGGGCGCGAGCCATTGGCACGGCGATTAGAGACCTGGATTTGCCCGATCACTGCGTCATTGCAGCCATTATCCGCAAAGGCGAGGTGATGATTCCCCGCGGGGTAACCACACTGGAAGAGGGTGATGAAGTTCTCGCCGTGACCGACCGGGAAGGGGCAGAGAGCCTGGCAATGCTTTTCTCTGCAAAACAACACGAACAAAATGGAAAAGCCCGCAACGGTGAGAAATCTGCGCATGGATAATTGACCGCTGGGAGGGCTTGCGGTATAATTGGGCTTTGCCAGCCGCAAGGCTGAACACTGGGACGGAAAAACTTCTCCCGCGTGATCGAAACGTTGGATCCTTAAGATGGATGTTTCGCTTCGATCAGCGCACGGAGGAAACCAAAAAATTACGTATTGAAAGGATCGTAAATGTCTACGAAGCGAACCTATCAACCCAAAATTCACCGCCGCCTGCGTGTGCATGGTTTCCGCGCTCGCATGGCTACTGCTGATGGTCGCCAGGTACTCAAGCGACGTCGTCTGAAAGGGCGCTATCGCCTGACGGTTTCGATGAATAACCACACCAAACGGATTCGCTGGTAATTCCGTCGTTGATTGGGGAGACCGCCCCATTATCAGGGGTTAGGGAGCATGGGTGAAACGCAGGTTTCGCCTGAGGCACAGGAATGATTTTGAGCGGGTGCGGCGAGCAGGAAAAACGATTCCGCACCCGCTAGTCCTGTTGGTGGTGGCGCCTAATCAACAAGAAATTGTGCGAATCGGGGTGGTGGCGGGACGATCAGTTGGCTCAGCCGTTGAGCGAAACCGGGCAAAACGCTGGTTGCGTGCCAGTTTGCAAGAATTTCTTGCGATGCTCCCGGTGGGATGGGATCTGGTGGTATTTGCGCGTCGCCCGATTTTAGAAGCAGGTTTTTGGAAGACACGAGCCGCAGTGGAAGAATCGTTGAAGCGTGCGGGGCTGTTGCCGGTAAATGGAAAGTATGAACGAAGATTATCCGAATGAACCGCGATTGCGGGATTTGCCTTTGACGATCTGGAATCTTCCACGATGGATTTTGTTGCTCCTGATTCGAGGGTATCAGAAATTCGTCTCGCCCGGCTTGCCGCCCAATACCTGTCGTTTTTATCCATCTTGTTCCCATTACGGTTATCAGGCTGTGTATAAGTATGGCGCTATCAAAGGTGGTTTGATGGCGGTTTGGCGGGTACTGCGATGTAACCCATTCAACCCTGGTGGGTATGATCCGGTGCCGTGAAGTGGTGTGGTGAATAGAAAGTGACTCTGTGAACATTTCCGGAATATCTATGAAGAAACTGAAAATCATTCTCTGGTTAGGGCTTGCCATGGTGTTTCTGGCAGCCTGTGCGGGTACGCCTTTGAATAACTGGCCTGGACTGGCGGCAACGGAAGATACCGTTGTGCTGGCATACGGGCAGGTGCATGTGATTGATGCCAAAACCGGCACGGAGAAATGGAAATACCCCGAAAAGGTAGATAATACCTCATTAATTTTCAGCAATCCCGCAATGGCGGGTAACAAAATTATCATAGCCACCTATTCCAACGTAGTTCAGGCACTGGATGCTCAAAGCGGTGCGGTGCTCTGGACATTTGATACCTTCAAAGGGAAAGGCAAATTTGTGGCGGGTCCAGTCGTGGCAGGTGAGGTGATTCTGGTGCCTTCAACCGATCATCACCTGTATGCGCTGGATATGAATGGCAAAATGCTCTGGCGTTTTCAATCGCGGAGCGCATTGTGGGCGCCTGTCACTGCGGATGAGGAATACGTCTATCTGGCAGGGCTGGATCATTACCTGTATTCCATTCGAATCGCAGATGGACAAATGGAATGGGAAGTGGATTTAGGCGGTCCACTCATTCATGCTCCCGGTTCCGATGGGAATGGACGCCTCTATATGACCACGTTGAAAAAAGAAGCCCTTGCCATTGATAAAAAAGATGGCAAGATTGTCTGGCGCACCCCGATCACCGGGAGCGCCTGGGCGGCGCCTCTGGTTGCCGATGGCAAAGTGGTCTTCGGTACAGATCAGAAGAAAGCCTACATTTTGAACGCGGAAAACGGTCAGGTGCTGTCTTCTCTGGATGTGTCGGCGGGGATTATTGGCGGACCTGCATTGTTTGATGGTGTGCCGGTGCTGGTCACGGAAGGTGGCGAGGTGTTTCAGTTGAAATTAGACGGTACTCGTGGGTGGACACGTACCATCAAAGGTCAGTTGGGAAGCACACCCGTCATCAGCGATGGGCGCCTGGTGGTTTCCGGTTTGCAGATGGAGCACCTTGTGGTGACCTTCCGCCCGGATGGTGCAGAGGATTGGAGCCTCGCGGCTTCTAAGTAGGAGTAGAAATCATGTGGGATTTACTCATCATCCAGCCGTTTACCAACGTTCTGTTGCTGATTTATTCCTATCTGGGACAGAACTTTGGCGTGGCGATCATCTTGTTCACCTTGTTGATTCGCTTGATCACCCATCCGCTGATGGTTTCGCAGATCAAAGGTTCGCAGAAAATGATGGAACTGCAGAACCATCCGCGCTATAAAGAAATTCAGGAAAAATACAAGAACGATCGCCAGAAATTACAGGAAGAGCAAGCCAAGTTAATTCAGGAACTCAGGATCAATCCCTTTGCCTCGTGCTTGCCTCTGCTGATTCAATTCCCGATTATCATTGGGCTGTACCAGAGTCTCTACAGAGCCATGCCCAATACCCCTCACGACTTGCTCAACCTGACGCGCATGCTTTATTCCTTTGTGGATATTAATGCGATTTTACCCATCAATAATCAGTTTTTATGGATGGACCTGAGTCAGCCTGAGCGGTTGTTCCTGCCGTTTTTGCCGTTCGGTATTCCGGTGCTGGCAATTGTGGTGGCGGCAACCACCTATATTCAAAGCAGGCTGATTACACCCCCGCCCTCCAACCCAAACGATCAGACCGCGATGATGACTGGCATGATGAATCTGTACATGCCCTTCTTGATGGGCTATATGGGCTTAACCCTTGCCTCTGGGCTTTCTCTGTATTTCATCGTGTCCAACCTCATCGGTATTCTGCAATATGCCATGCTGGGCAAGGTGAACTGGAAAAACATTCTTCCGTCGCGTAAACCCTCCGGTGAAAAACCGGTTTCCCCCGTAAAATCTGCTGCAACTTCCAGAAAGGGTGGAAAGAAGAAATGAGCCAAGAACAGCGCACAACACTCGAAGTGATTGCCCCTACGGTTGAAGAAGCCATTCAAAAAGGCTTGGAACAGTTGAATCTCCCTGAAGAGGCGGTGGACGTTGAAGTCCTCGACTCGGGCAGCCGCGGATTGTTCGGCATTGGAAGCCGACAGGCTCGTGTGCGTTTGATTGTCAAGGGAGAGCAACCGGCTCCGGCTACGCCATCCTCTCCGATTGAAGAAGAGGTTCCCAACCATGATGAAATCATCTGGGTTTCGGAAAAGGTGGTGAGCGATTTGCTGGAGCGTATGCGGATTAAGGCGCGTGTCAAAGCCAGCATCCGCCCGCCAGCCTCCAAGGATGAAGAAGAAACCGTGCTGGTCAACATTGAAGGAGATGACCTGAGTATTCTCATTGGCAGACGCTCGGAGACCCTCAATGCCTTGCAGTACATCGCCAGTTTAATTGTGGGCAGACGCTTGAACCGCTGGACGCCCATGATCATTGACGTGCAGGGCTATCGCCAGCGCCGCGAGCGTCAACTGCGCATGCTGGCGCGCCGCATGGCAGATCAGGCGGTGCATACCGGGCGGCGACAGGTTCTGGAACCCATGCCCCCCAATGAGCGCCGGGTGATTCATCTGGAATTGCGGGATCACCCCCTGGTCATTACCGAAAGCATTGGCGAGGATCCTCATCGTAAGGTGACGATTACCCCCAAGCGCCACTGATTCCTGTAAAGAGGGAGGAAGCCGGACTTCGGTCCGGCTTTTGTTTCTATGCTGGAATGGATTTTGATCACCCACCAGGCATCAACGCTGGTTTTTGCCTTTCTCATGTTGCTCAATTCCTGGCTCAATGGTGTGTTGATCAGGCGCCTGGAAGCGTATCCGCCCATCAAGAAGGCGCCGTTTGTATCCATTCTCGTCCCTGCACGGAATGAAGCCCGAAATCTGGAAGCCTGTCTGAATGGACTGCTGAGTCAGGATTATCCTGCCTTTGAAGTGCTGGTGCTGGATGATCATTCGACCGATGCTACACCGCTCATTCTGGAGCAGTTTACGGCAAAAGATTCTCGCCTTCGTGCTGTTCCGGGCGAAAATTTGCCAGAAGGCTGGCTGGGAAAACACTGGGCTTGTCATCAACTGGCACAACAGGCGCGCGGAGAATGGCTGTTATTTGCCGATGCCGATACAGTCTTTCATCCTCACACGGTGAGGGATGCCATGGCTGCAGCCGAATTTGAACAAGCCGATTTCCTTACGGCGGTGCACCATGAAGAGATGATCACGCTGGGTGAACGGCTTCTGGTGCCTTATTTTCTGATTTCGGCTCTCTCTTTCATTCCGGTATTTCTTTCCCGGTGGATCCGCTTTCCGGCATTCACCTTTACCATTGGACAGTTCATTCTGGTCCGAAAGCAGGCTTATTGGGCAATGGGTGGGCATCAAGCCGTCCGCGATAATGCCGTTGATGATCTGGCGCTGGGAAAGCGCGCTGTTGCCATAGGATTGCGCTGGCGCATTGCCGATGGACGCAATCGGATCACCTGCCGGATGTATCACGGTTTTCGTGAAGCCTGGCAGGGATTCTCGAAAAATATGTTTGCGGCTTTTGGGTATAATGTGGCTGTATATTCCTTCGTCTGGCTCTGGTCGGCGGTGGTATTTCTGGAACCACTGGTCGTGATCGGCGGGCGGGCGCTGGGTTGGACTTCTCCTTACTTTCAGGTGGACCTGGCGCTGTTGCACTGGGTGGTGGTCCTGCTGGTCTGGGTTCTGACATATTACCGCCTGCGTTTACCGATTGGATTGGCTTTACTTTATCCGGTGACGTTTCTGCTTTCGCTGGTGGTTGCCGGGTATTCGATGTGGCTGACTTTTCAAGGACAGGCTGAATGGAAAGGGCGAAAAGTCCTTCGTCCGAAAATTCGTTGGATCTAGAGGAGCGTATGCGAGCAGTTGACATCATCATCAAGAAACGAGATAAAGGGATCCTGACCAGAGAAGAAATTGATTTCTTTGTGGAAGGTTTTACCCGTGGTGATATTCCGGATTATCAGGCAGCCGCGTTTGCCATGGCAGTCATGCTGAACGGCATGAATGCGGAGGAGACCACCTATCTCACGCTGGCAATGGCGCGTTCCGGAGAGGTGCTGGACCTGAGTGGGGTGGTGGATTTTGTGGTGGATAAACATTCCACGGGGGGGGTGGGGGATAAAACCACACTGGTGGTAGAGCCTGCCGTGGCAACCTTAGGCTTACCGGTCGGCAAGATGTCCGGGCGGGGGTTGGGATTCACCGGTGGAACGCTGGACAAACTTGAGTCCATTCCGGGGTACCGCACCAATCTTTCCACCGAGGAGTTCATTCACCAGTTGAAAGAAATCGGATTGGTGCTGACGGGTCAAAGTAAAGACCTGGCACCCGCCGATGGGAAACTGTATGCGCTCCGCGATGTGACCGGCACTGTTCCCTCTATTCCACTGATTGCCTCTTCGGTGATGAGCAAGAAAATCGCCGGGGGCGCTCATGCCATCGTGCTGGATGTCAAAGTAGGGCTGGGTGCCTTTATGGAGACGCTGGAAAGTGCCCGGGAACTCTCCCGATTGATGGTGGACATCGGTCGGTTGAGCGGTCGCAAGGTGGTCGCACTGCTTTCGGATATGAATCAGCCTCTGGGACAGGCGGTTGGCAATGCATTGGAACTGAAAGAAGCCATCGACACCCTGCACGGCGGCGGTCCGGAGGATTTCCGCGAGCACTGTCTGGTGGTTGCCAGCCACATGCTCAAAGTGGGCGGTAAAGCCGCCTCGCTGGAGGAAGCCCGTCAGATGGTAGAGCAGGTCATTGCCGAAGGAAAGGCATGGGAAAAGTTCCGTCAACTGGTTGCCGCTCAGGGCGGTGATGTCAGTTACATGGATCACCCTGAGAAACTGCCCTCTGCGTCGGTCGTGCTTCCGGTGCTTGCTCCGCAGTCGGGGTATCTGGCTCAGGTGCATGCCCGCATGGTCGGCGAAACGGCGGTAGTATTGGGCGCTGGACGGGCAAAGAAGGAAGATCCGATTGACCATAGCGTCGGCATCATGGTGCATGTCAAAGTAGGTGAGAAGGTGGAGAAAGGACAGCCCTTATTCACCGTTCATGCCCGTACAGAGGACGATGCCCGCATGGCTGAAGCCCGTCTGCTCGAAGCGGTGAAGTGGAGCGAGCAACCGGTGGAACCGTTGCCCTTATTCTACGGAGTGATTGAATGACTTCAGGGCAGGTTTGAGTCGTCAGGGCTGTTTGATTGAACGACAACATCGGCGTTCATGCTTCCGAATTCGTCTGAAAGCCCTTTCCCTGAAAATCCTCAGAGCCTTCATGAGCGGTGGGAACGCCGCCGAAGGCTCTTTTACCTTTTTGGTTCTCTGGCGGGAATTCCATCCATACTGGCTGTATGGCTTCAACACCGTCTGGAGAACCCGTTCATTGCGCTCACGTATCCTCCACTGATCCTGTTGGGTCTGTTGTGGTGTGTAGCCCTGCTTGTCAAGCGTATTCCTTTGTCCTGGATTGAGAAAACCGTCCTCTTTTCGGTCAGCCTGTTGTTCCTGAGCAAACTGGTTTATCTGTTGTTCTTTCTGGGTGAGGATGCCAGTAACTGGAATGAGGTAGAGGCGGTATTTTGGGTCATTGCCCTGTTATTCATTCTGGGTTACATTGCCATGGAGAGAAGATGGGCGCTGATTTATAGCCTGTCTGTTCTGGCATTTACGGCAGCGATTGGGCTTGTCCGCTTCTGGGGTGTTGTTGATGCAACAATGGTGGAATACATCCGCCTGGAGGCGCGGATTGCGGCAACGTCTTTCTTTTTGTTTATTCTTGCGCGTACCCGAGATGAATACAACCGCACGGTACAGGCAGCCAATGCCATGCATCAAATGGCAAATACCGATACCCTGACCTTCCTGCCTAACCGCCGATGGCTGACTCACGCACTGGAAGAACGCCTTGCCCGTAAAAAGCGTTTTACGCTGATTTTGGTGGATATTGACCATTTCAAGCAAATCAACGACACCTACGGACACGAAGTGGGGGATGCCGTACTTCAAGAGGTCAGCGATTGCCTGCATCACCAGATACGCGCAGGAGATGTTATCGGGCGGTGGGGTGGCGAAGAGTTTCTGATCATTGCCTCCGAAGAGGATGGACAGGGAGCGTTACAGTTAGCCCATCGCTTGCGGGAAACATTGCAAAATTACAAACTGGAATCGAATCTTTCTGTGACGGCATCCTTTGGGGTCTCGCTCAGTCGGGAGGATGATACGGTGACCACACTGCTCAAAAGGGCGGATCTGGCTCTGTATCGCGCAAAAAACAGCGGCAGAAACCGTGTGGAGTGGGAAGCACCGTAATGTTTTGATTGACGTGTGCCCGCGAGGCTGATATAATTTGTGCCGAAAGGCGATGATGGAAACGAGTATGCTTTCTCGTCCTCTGACAGCGAACCCGGAAGGGGTGTGAGCCGGGGCAGAGAGGAAAGCAGAAAATCCTTCCGGAGCCGCAACCTGAACGTAAGAATCGTCTTACCAGTAGGGAAGCCGGAATCGCTCACCGTTAGCCGGAGCGCGGGTATCTCTCGCTGAAGATGTACCCGAAAAGAGAGCCCGTCCATTGACGGGAAACAGGGTGGTACCGCGAGTTCCATCTCGTCCCTGTGGCGAGGTGGGCTTTTTTGTTAAGTTTTGGAGGAGGTGTATGTTTAAACCTGTTTCACCCAGAGTCAACGTACCTGTGATGGAGGAAGGTGTTTTGCGTTTCTGGAAGAGCCACGACATCTTCCATCAATCTACCCAATTGCGGGAGGGCGCTCCCGAATACGTCTTCTTCGAGGGTCCTCCAACCGCCAACGGCAAACCCGGTGTTCATCATGTGCTGGCGCGCGCCTTCAAGGATGTCTTCCCGCGGTACAAGACCATGCGGGGATACCACGTTATCCGTCGTGGCGGCTGGGATACTCACGGCTTGCCGGTGGAGATCGAGGTAGAAAAGAAACTGGGCTTTACCAATAAACAGCAAATTGAGGATTTCGGCATTGCCCGCTTCAATGAACTGTGCCGCGAATCGGCTTTCACCTACATTCAGGATTGGGAGCGGCTCACCGAGCGCATCGCCTTCTGGGTGGATCTCGAAAAAGCCTATATCACCTATACCAATGATTATATCGAGTCGGTCTGGTGGATCTTAAAGAACTTCTGGGACAAAGGGCTGATTTATCGCGGGTATAAAGTGGTGCCGTATTGTCCACGCTGCGGCACGCCGCTTTCCGATCATGAGGTTGCCCTGGGATATGATGAAGCCACCGATCCCTCTGTATTTGTACGCATGCCGCTGGTGGATGCGCCGGATACTTCTCTGCTGGTGTGGACCACGACGCCGTGGACACTCCCTGCCAACGTGGCGGTTGCCGCTCATCCAGAGGTGGATTATGTGAAAGTAGAGCGGGCATTACCCGAAGGGGGCAGGGAATATCTCATCCTTGCCGAGCCGTTGTTAAAAGCCGTTTTTGGCGAGGAAGCCGTTCAAGTTGTTGAGCGCTTTAAGGGTACAGCCTTACGCGGAAAACGCTATAAACCGCTGTTTACCTTTATTCCACCGGAAAAACCCGCTCACCGTGTTGTGCTGGCAGATTTTGTTACCATTGAAGACGGTACCGGTCTGGTTCATATTGCTCCAGCATTCGGCGCTGAGGATATGAACGTGGCGCTGGAAGAGGATTTACCCATCATCCAGACCGTGGCTTCAGACGGCACATTCATCGCTGAGGTGAGACCGTGGAGCGGCATGTTCGTCAAAGATGCCGATCCGCACATCACCCGTGATCTGGATGCCCGTGGTTTGCTCTTCCGCGCGGGAACCTATACCCATACCTATCCCTTCTGCTGGCGGTGCTCCACGCCCTTGCTGTACTATGCCCGCCCAACGTGGTACATCCGCACCAGTCAGTACCGTGACCGTCTGGTGGAATTGAACGAGCGCATCAACTGGTATCCGGGACATATCAAGAACGGTCGCTTTGGAAACTGGCTGGAGAACAACATTGACTGGGCATTGGGTCGCGAACGCTACTGGGGTACCCCTCTGCCGGTCTGGGAGTGCGAATCCTGTCACCATGAGCACATGGTAGGCTCGGTGAAGGAACTCTCCGAGATGGCTGGTCGTGACCTGTCCGGTCTGGATCTCCACCGTCCGCATGTGGATGAAGTTGTCTTGAAGTGCCCGGAGTGCGGCGGTAAGATGACCCGCGTGCCGGAATTAATTGACGTGTGGTTTGATTCCGGTTCGATGCCGGTGGCGCAGTGGCACTACCCCTTTGAAAATCAGGAACTTTTCAAAAAACAGTTCCCCGCCGATTTCATCTGCGAAGCCGTGGATCAAACCCGCGGATGGTTCTACTCCCTGCACGCTATCAGCACCTTGCTGTTCGATTCGGAATGCTATAAAAACGTCATCTGCCTCGGGTTGATTCTGGATAAGAATGGGCAGAAGATGAGTAAATCGCGCGGCAACATTGTAGATCCGTGGGATGTGATCCGTCAGCACGGCGCGGATGCCATGCGATGGTATCTCTACACGGCAACCCCGCCGGGACAGGAACGACGCTTCTCGGCTGATCTGGTTGGTGAAGTGGTGAGTAACTTCACCCTGACCCTGTGGAATACCTATTCCTTCTTTGTGACCTACGCCAATCTGGATGGGTGGAAGCCGGAAGCCGACGCCCCGGTGGAATACAACGCACTGGATCGCTGGTTGCTTTCGGCGCTTCATGCGCTGGTGCGCGATGTCACCGATGCGCTGGAGCATTATGATGTGCTGGGTGCCACCCGACCCGTTGAAGCCTTTGTGGATCAACTCTCGAACTGGTATCTGCGCCGTTCCCGTCGCCGTTTCTGGAAGAGCGGTTCCGATGCCGATAAGAAAGCCGCCTACGCTACCCTGTATGAAGCGCTGGTGACCCTGAGCAAACTGCTGGCTCCAACCATGCCGTTCCTGGCGGAAGAACTGTATCAGAATCTGGTGCGCTCGGTGGATGAGAATGCGCCGCTGTCGGTGCATATGTGCGACTGGCCCTCATTTGACCCTGCTCGCATTGATGAGGAACTCAACCGTGAGATGGCGCTGGTGATGAAACTGGCATCGCTGGGGCATGCCGCCCGCAACAAAGCCAACCGCAAGGTGCGTCAGCCTTTGCAGGAAGTGGCTTTTGCCGTGGGAAATGCCGATGAGCAGGATATCCCGCTCAAGTACGCGGATTTGCTGGAAGATGAGTTAAACGTCAAACAGGTTCGCATGCTCAACGCCGCAGGCGAAGCGGTGTCTTATAGCCTTAACCCGCTTCCCAAGCAATTAGGGCAGAAGTATGGAAACCGCTTCCCCGGCATTCGGCAGGCTCTGCTGGCGCTGGATGCCGCTCAGGCGGCGCAGACACTGCTCGCCGGACAGCCTCTGACGGTCTCGGTCAATGGCGAAACCTACGAAATCCTGCCTGAAGAGGTGGAAGTCCGCATGCAGGCGCGGAGCGGATATGCGGTGGCTTCCGAAGGCGCATATCTGGCGGCGCTCACCACGGAGCTCACGCCAGAACTGATTCGGGAAGGGCTGGCGCGCGAATTCGTGCGCCGTGTCCAGGATTTGCGCAAGAATGCGGGGCTGGACATTGCGGACCGGATCGAGGTGGCCTATCAGGCTTCTGATGGGCTGGCACAGGCTGTGGAAGCCTTCCGCGATTACATCATGAATGAAACCCTGACCCTCTCCCTCTCGGCTGGCGCTGTCATGGCGGACATGGCAACCGTCGAAGATTCCTTTGATGGCGAGACGGTAAAAATCGGCTTGCGGAAGGTCAGCCGCTAATCCAAAGCGTATCTCAGTGAAACTGCCCGAAATTCTCGGGCAGTTTCTTTTTTTAAGGGGTATAAACATTTGCTTTCTTTTTGGGGAATAAAATATTACAATTTTTGTATGATTAATCGGCGGCATTTTGCTTTCACCCCTTCCCGATCACAATGGGTGGAACTTCTGGGAGTGGGATTGTCCTATCTTCTTTTGTGGCTGGCAGGGATCGGGTTCATCCGCCTTTTCATTCCTGAGAATGGGGTGATGTTCTGGGGCATTTCTACGCTGGGATTTTTGGGATATGCCTTTGGGTATCTTGTCCGACACCTGCATCTCAACACCTCCCAAAAGGGGGACGTGCTCTTTCCCGACTTGGGATGGGCAAACCGCATTACCCTGTTTCGGGCTGGCTTGCTCGGATGGCTCTTTGGGCTGATCTTTCTTCCATCCCTCGACGGAGTCATCCGCTGGACACCGGGAATCCTGTATGCTCTGATTGCCATTCTGGATTTTATGGATGGCTGGGTGGCGCGAGTAACCCACCGTTCCAGCCGCTTGGGCGAAGTTCTGGATATGCACTGGGATAGCCTTGGCGTTTTGATTGCCTGTGTTTTGCTGGTGCGCCTGGGACAGGTGCCGTTTCCCTTCCTTCTGGTCGGACTTGCCCGTTTTCTCTATGTGGCTGGAATAAATTGGCGTCAGAACAAGAATCTCCCGCTTGCTCCTCTCCCACACAATCCCTATCGCCGGTACATGGCAGGGATTCAAATGGGTCTCATCGCAGTGGTGCTTTTACCGGTCTTTTCTCCTCCAGCCACTATCGCTGCTGCCTGGTTGTGGATGGTCCCATTTCTGACGGCATTTTTACGGGACTGGCTGTACGTCAGTATGGCTATGGACGAACGCTCCGATCCGCTTTTCCGTTGGGGGCTTTTGGCGTTCCTCTCGCGCGTTTTTCCGCCATTGTTCCGGCTGTTGACGTTGATTTCGGGTGGCTTTTTACTGGTTTCTCTCCCGAGTGACTTTCTTTCATGGTGGGGGCGGGCAGTGCTGGCTGGGTTATGGCTGATGGTTGGTGTAGGCGCATTGGGAAGAGTCGCAGGGATCGGCTGGATGATGATGGCGGGTTTGGCGATTTCTGTCCTTCCTGACCATTGGGGAGCGTGGGGGGCGCTGGTGGGTGGTTTTGGCGTTTTGATGCTGGGTACAGGCAGGTTATCGGTATGGACACCGGAAGAATGGCTGATTTATCACCGCGCTGGCGAATCTTCCTGAAGGTGGGGTTGATTCTGATCAGTCTCACGCTGGTGGGCGTGGGAATTTTTGCTTTACGAGAAAGCCTTAAAGACATTTCCCTTGCCGGATTGATCACACTCTGGGTACGTCAACCACTGCAATTCTGGCTGGTGTGGGCGGGGCTGAATCTTCTCGTCCTGCTCTTCTGGGCATGGCGTTGGGGGGTAATTTTACAGGCGCTGGGACTGAAAATTTCGCTGAAAAAACGCCTGTTTGCCCGCCTCGCTGGATTTGGATGGAGTTACTTCACGCCCGGCCCTCAAATTGGTGGAGAACCCGTACAGGTGTACCTGATTACCCGGAATACGCAAATTCCATTATCCAATGTGATGAGTTCGGTGTATCTGGATCGATTGGTAGATGGGTTGACCAATTTTGCCGTCCTTACCGCAGGGGTATTGATGATCCTGTTTCTGGATATGGAATGGGCAAGGGGGATTCGCTGGTTAGGTTTGACGACCGGGCTGGTTCTGATCATCCCTTCGGTGCATTTCCTGTTGCTGATGAGGGGAAAGACACCATTGACCCGAGTTGTCCGAAAAATTCGGCTTAAAGAAATCCCTGTCTGGAATGCCGTAAGCCAGCAGGTGGTTCTCATGGAGTCTCATCTGAGTGTGTTTGCCCGGCAGCACACATTGGCTCTGGCAAAAGCCTTTTTCATCTCGGCTTTCTCCTGGCTGATTTCCATGGGAGAATTTTTCTGGTTACTCAGCGGGTTTAGTGAGCCGCTCTCCCTGCTTCACATGCTCCGCTTTTTGATCCTGGCGCGTTTTTCGTTCTTACTTCCTGTTCCAGCTGCCGTTGGCATATTTGAATCGGCTATGGTATTTGCGGCGGTTTCTCTGGGCTTATCGCCGATGACCGGGGTGGCTTTGGGATTGACCATTCGCGTCCGCGATGTCCTTCTGGGGTTGATGGGTGTGCTGATCTCTGGAAGTGGTAGTTTACAGACTTTGTTTCGTTTCAAAAGTGAGGTGACGAGATGACCGACACAAAAGTGCTTATCCGGGTCCTGATGGGCGTGGCTGTTCTGGTAACAGCCGTGGTTCACTTCTACCTCGGCGTTGCCTATGATGCCGTGATCTTCATCTTGAACGCCTTAGGATTTCTGGGGTTGTTTGGCTTGCTGGTGATCCCAATTCCTGTGATTCAATCCAGACGGCGCTGGGTAAGTCTGGCGCTGATGGGTTACAGCGCCCTGACCATTTTGCTCTGGGCAATCCTGAATGGCAAACTGGATGCCGCCAGTCTCAGCGCCAAACTGGCAGAGTTGATAATCATCGTCACGGTGTGGCTGGACCTGCAACATGAAAAGCGCGGATAGAAAAAATAAAAACGGGGCGTATCGACGCGCCCCGTTGGTATGCCTTACCGATATCCTTATTTCTTTTCGGTCTGCCGGGCGACCGCTTCGGCAGCGGCTTTGGCTTTTTCCGGATCTCCCAGGTAGTAGTGGGTGATGGGTTTCAGATTTTCATCCAGTTCGTACACCAGCGGAATGCCCGTGGGGATGTTCAGTTCCACAATTTCCTCATCGGTCATGTTGTCCAGATGCTTGACCAGCGCGCGTAAACTGTTGCCGTGGGCGGCGATCAGGACTTTCTCACCGGCTTTCAGGCGTGGGACGATTTCACTTTCCCAGTAGGGCAAAACGCGCTTGAGGGTCAGTTCCAGCGATTCGCTGGCAGGCAGAAGCGCAGGATCCACTTTGGCATAGCGAGGGTCGAAGCGGGGATGGCGGGGGTCATCCAGATCCAGGGGCGGTGGGGGAACGTTGTAACTGCGGCGCCAGAGATGCACCTGTTCTTTGCCGTATTTTTCAGCCATTTCGGCTTTGTTCAATCCTTGCAGAGCCCCGTAATGCCGTTCGTTCAATTGCCAGGCGTTTTCGATGGGAATGTACATCTGATCCAGTTCATCCAGCGCAATCCATAAGGTGCGGATGGCGCGCTTCAAAACCGACGTGAAGGCAATATCGAACGTATAACCGGCTTCCCGCAAGAGACGCCCGGCTTCATGGGCTTCCTGAATACCCTGTTCGGACAGATCCACGTCTGTCCATCCGGTAAAACGATTTTCGAGGTTCCACGTGCTTTGCCCGTGGCGCAGTAAAACAAGTTTGATCATGGCTTCATCTCCTTAAGAACAGCACAGAATGTGCAAAACCTCACAAAAATTTGTTCGTATTATAACCTGGAATAGCGGAGAGGAAAACCGTCAATAAAACAGGCTCCTGGAAAACTGCATGAAGCGGAATGGGGGAAGACCCTCATCCCGCTTCATGGTTGCGATCAATGATTGAAATCGTCGGATTTTCCCTAGTAGTGCAGATCCTGTTTCTGGGTGATGCGTTTACGGAATACCCAGTAAGACCATGCTTGATACGCCAGCACAATCGGCACAAAGATTAATGCCACGATGCTCATGACCCGCAGCGTATATGGGCTGGATGCCGCGTTGTAAATGGTGAGACTGTATGCCGGGTCCAGTGAGGAAACCATCACCCGAGGGTAAAGGATAAGGAAGATGGTGGCTGTGGCGAACAAAATGGACAGGGTGGTCATCAGGAATGCCCAACCACTGCGGCGCGTATAGACGAAGTATCCGGCTGCCAGCATGGTGAAGAATGCGCCAATCGGAACCGGACCGGGGTTAATCCCTAACTGTTGTAAAACATCCGTGAAGAAGTAGGTGGCAATGATAAATACCACCAGCACCAGCATTGCAGGAAGCCATATCTTGCGGGCAGCATCCTGAGCGCGTTTCATCATCTCGCCGTCTGTTTTCAAACTGAGGAACACCGCGCCGTGCAGGATGAATCCCAGCAACGAAACCAGCCCACCAATCAAAGCGTAGGGGTTGAGCAGGTTCCAGAAGCCCCCCACGTAATTCATGCTGGCATCAATGGGCACCCCTGCCATGATATTGGTAAAAGCCACTCCGAACAGCAAAGCCGGTACCAGACTGCCCCCAAAAATTGCCCAATCCCAGAAGGCGCGCCATTTGGGGTTTTCATCTTTACTGCGGAACTCAAATGCAACCCCGCGAAGGATGAGCGCCAACAGGATCAGGAACAGAGGCAGGTAAAACCCGCTGAAAAGCGTGGCGTACCAGTGTGGGAATGCCGCGAAGGTTGCCCCACCGGCGGTGATGAGCCAGACTTCATTTCCATCCCAGTGCGGACCAATGGTATTGATGATCACCCGCCGTTCTTCATCTTTCTTTCCCAGAAAGGGGAGCAGAATCCCTACCCCAAAATCGAACCCTTCCAGCACAAAGAAGCCCAGATAGAGCACAGCGATCAAAATGAACCAGACCTGATTGAGATCCATGTTTCCCTCCTACTCTGCATAGGCTTCGTGTAACACCGGCTCTTCCCCTTCAGCGGGAACTTTACGCGCGTATTTCGCCAGCAGATAGATGTCTGCCGCCATCAGCACGCCGTACACCACCGTGAACAAAATCAGTGTGGTGAGCACCATGCCCGGGGTCAGATTGGGAGAAAAGGCTTGCTTCGTCTTCATGACCCCATATACCACCCAGGGCTGACGCCCCATCTCCGTCAAAATCCAGCCGGTGCTGTTGGCAAGGTACGGAAGGGCGATGGCAAAAGGCAGCCATTTCGCCAGACGGGTGCCCGCCAGAGGTTTATTCTTCAACACATACCATAAAGCCAGTGCCATCAGAGCCAGCATGAGGAAACCCGACCCCACCATGATCCGGAAGGTCCAGTACGCCATGAACACCGAAGGCACATAGTAGCCGGGTCCGTACAGTTGCTCATATTCTGCCTGCAGGTTGCGGATCCCTTTGACCTCACCTGTGGGCTGGTTGTATGCCAGAATGGAGAGCAGATACGGAATGCGCAGGGCAAAGCGGTCTTTAAGGTTCTTTTCATCCCCCACGGTGAACAGGGAGAAAGAAGCCGGATTCTCGCTTTCCCACAGGGCTTCTACGGCTGCCATTTTCATGGGTTGTACCTGTACCATACGCTGAGCCTGACTGTGCCCCACCAGGATGACCAGGAAAATGGAGATGATGCCGAAAACTGCCGCCAGATTAAAAGAACGACGGAACAAATCCTCTTCGTTCTTGCGGAAAAGATGGTAAGCGCTGATTCCCGCTACGAAAAATGCCCCTGTGGTAAATCCAGAAAGCACCGTATGCGGGAACTGCGTCCAGACATAAGGGTTGGTGATGAGCGCACCGAAATCGGTCATCACCGCTCGCCCTCCCTCCAGCGTATACCCCACAGGATGCTGCATGAAGGAATTGGCGATCAAGATCCACAGGGCAGAGATGTTTGAACCCAGAGCAACCATCCAGATGGTCAGGGCGTGCAGGCCTTTGGACAGTTTGTTCCAGCCGAACAACCACAATCCCAGGAAAGTGGATTCGAGGAAGAACGCCAGCAGGGCTTCGATTGCCAGAGGCGCCCCGAAGATATCGCCCACGAATCGGGAGTACTCCGACCAGTTCATGCCGAATTGAAATTCCTGAACGATGCCGGTGACTACACCCATGGCAAAGTTGATGACGAATAATGTTCCCCAGAATTTTGCCATGCGTTTGTAAACTTCCTGTCCTGAGCGCACATAAATGGTTTCCATGATGGCGGTGAGGACGGAAAGCCCCAGAGTCAAAGGTACGAAGAAGAAATGATACACAGATGTAATGGCGAATTGCCATTGAGAAAGGGTTAAGACACTCATGAAACAACCTCCCGGTAAAATGGAGTTCCTGAGTTTCAAACATTTATAGCACACAATACCAATCACGGAAGTTGTGACAAAGCGTCAAAAATCACAAAATAATATGACAATTATCCTCTTGTTGACCTAAATTTGATACTTTATTACAGAAACTCAATCCAGAACATATTTCTCAAATTCTATGTTATAATCGAAACAGAAAAGCGCATACGTTTGGGGAAGATCAGGGTCGCTCCTGTTCTGTACCGCGGAGCGACTTAAATTGTTAAGAAAGAAGGTTTCTATTTCTATGGCAAATACCGAAAAGCCAACTGTTGTTGCCGATGATGTGGTCGTCTCGTTGGATTACACGTTGAAGGTGAACGGCGAAGTGCTGGACACCACGGAGGGCAGTGAGCCCATTCAGTTCTTGCAAGGACATCAAAACATCATCCCCGGACTCGAACGTGAACTGTATGGGATGAAAATTGGGGACACCCGCACGGTTCTGGTCAAAGCCGCCGAAGGCTACGGCGAATATGACCCCGAAGCCGTGATTGACGTTCCCCGCAGTGAATTTCCCGCTGATATCCCCCTGCGGGTTGGGGTTGACCTCACCGTTCGCAATGAAGAAGGCGAATTGCTCGATGCGCGCATTACCAGTGTGGGCAAAGATGTTGTCCAGCTGGACTTCAACCATCCTCTGGCTGGCAAAGACCTCAGTTTTGAAGTGACGGTTGTGGACTTGCGCAACGCCGAACCGGAAGAACTGGCTCACGGTCACGTGCATGACGAATTTGACGAAGAAGAACTCGAATTCGAGTTCGATGATGAAGATTTCGAAGAAGACGAAGAAGAACCGGGTAAAAACAATTAACCCCTGAAACATCCCAAATTGAAAACGGATGGCTTATTTGAGCCATCCGTTTTTGATTCGGCTATACTATTAGGTATAGAATCGAGGTGAATCATGAGCCCTACGTACTTGAAAAGACTTTTGGGAGAGAACGAGCAAGTTCTGCTCACCACCCATCAGCACTGGATTGTGCTGATAGAACAAATTCTGGTGGAAATTGTTCTGGCGGGCATTACCATTTTGCTGGTCACGATTTTCCTCCTCACCGGCGGAGGAAATCCCGGAATTGCCCTGGGGTATTTGCTGTTAATCATTCCCCTGGTCAGCCTGATTCGGGACGTGCTGAAGTGGTGGAATCATCAGTATATCGTGACCAATCTTCGCGTCATTCAGATTACCGGCATTCTCAATAAGAACGTGACCGACTCATCCCTGGAAAAAGTCAATGATGTGAAAATGGTGCAATCCGTCGTTGGGCGCTTTCTCAATTTCGGCGATCTGGAAGTGCTCACCGCCAGTGAAATGGGGGTCAACCGCTTTACCCGGATTGCCAACCCCATTCGGTTTAAGACCACCATGTTGAATGCGAAAATCCGTCTGGACGATCAGATGCGTGAAGACACTTCAGATGCTTCTATCTTTACCATTCCCCGCCTGATCGAACAGTTAGACGAATTAAGAAAGAAGGGTTTGATTACTGAGGACGAATTCAACCAGAAGAAAGCCTCGCTTCTGGCGAAAATTACGTAGGTATTTTTGCCTTTGGTTGGAATAAAAAAACGTGCGGGATGTTCGGTAACATGCCCGCACGTTTTGATTGTTCCATGCTGAATGTCAACGGGTGCGCGCGCTGATGGAAGCCGGATTCCATACCACCATGAGAATAGCCGCCAGAACGCTCATGATGGCGCCGAACAAGAAGGGCGCTGAAGCCCCAAATCCCTGCCAGTTTCCTACCCCTTGCCAGAGAACTCCGGCAATCACCGATGCCGGGAAATCCAGAATCCCCAGAATAGCGTTGTATGTCCCATAGGCGGTTCCCCGCAGGGTTTCCGGCACCAGATCGGCAACCATGGCTTTGGTGGTTCCATAGGCTAAACCGTAATAAACGCCATACAGAATATAAAACACCACCACGTGCCAGGCTTGTTTGGCAAGGGCAAATCCCAGATAAATCCCGCTGTACACCAGCCATCCCCCAATGATGACCTTGCGCCTGCCAATGCGATCCGAAATGGAGCCAGCCGGTGCTGAAAGCAGGGTATACACCAGATTGAAAGCCGCCAGCATGAGCAAAATGCCCAGCGTGCTCAACCCGCGTTCCTGCGCCCGTAACACCAGGAATGCATCAGAAGAATTTCCAATATCGAAAATCCCCACGATGATCATGAAGATCATAAAAGGTTTCCCCAGCGAACGGAACGCCAGGCGAGGGGCTTCGCCCTGAGGGTTCAAGGGCACATCCCGCGCACCGACTGCCAGAGAGATGACTGCCAGGATGCCGGGGATGATGCTGATCAACACCACCATTCGGAAGGTCTCTGCGCCCAGTTGGATTTGATTGGCTTGCCCCCACCACACAAGTCCTGCGGCAATGAGAATCCCCAGAAGAGCCCCAGCCGTATCTGCAGCGCGCTGGACGCCAAATGCCAGTCCACGGACTTCTGGTTCCACCGAATCGGCTACCAGCGCGTCCCGCGGTGCGGTGCGGATGCCTTTTCCCACACGATCGGTCCAGCGGATGGCGGCAATGGCTTCCCATGTAGAGGCAAAATAAAAGAACGGTTTAGAGAGCGCGGATAACCCATACCCGGCAACGGCTATCCACTTCCTCCCTTTCAGGCGATCCGAGAGCCATCCCGAAAATACCTTGAGTAAACTGGATGTGGCTTCGGCAATGCCTTCAATCAAACCGATCACGCTGGTTCTGACCCCCAAGACATTTGCCAGAAATAGCGGGAGAATGTTCAGCACCATTTCGCTGGAAATGTCCATGAAGAAACTGGTCAGGCTGGCAGCCCAGATATTTCTGGGAAGGCGTCTTACGGTTATGTTTGCGGTTCGTTGTGCCATGAAACCTCCAGTTTTGAAAAGGAAAAGTGTTAACCCTTTTATTATATGCCTATCCCCTTGAGGTGTATTAAGGGAAAGATGAGAAAAAGAAACCTTGGAAAAAGGGTTGACAGCAGTTGTAATTAGACTAAAATTACCTTTAATGAATAATTTGAGGTCAACTATGGTTTGCTGTATGTGTCTCTTCCTGATCGGCGCACTGCCCTCAGGTTAATGGCACATTCCTTTTCAGTACCTGTTCGGGTGGTTCGCTGATCAACAAGAGTCAGTACGAGCCACCCGTAAATTTTTAACAAGGAGGTTAACCATGAAACCGCTTGAGCCTGTTGATCATTCAGCGCTTAAAGTCAATCAACTGCTGATCATCTTTCTGCTGTTGATGGCTTTTATTCTGAACGTGCCACTCCTTGTGGCGCTGGTCTCTGTTCTGATGCTGGGTGGGAGTTTATGGTGGAAACGTCCGGCGTTTGGCTGGGTTTATCAGATTGCACTCAAACCTCTGGGCTGGATCAAACCTGATTGGATCCCCGATCATCATGAGCCGCATCTCTTTGCCCAGGGTGTGGGAGGTACTTTTCTGGCAGCCTCTGCTTTGACGCTCTTCAGCGGACTATCTGGACCGGGCTGGATTCTGTCATGGATTGTCATCGCTCTGGCTGCGCTTAACGTATTTGGTGGCTTATGCCTTGGTTGCGCCATGTATTACTGGTTCAATCGCTTTGGTATTCCCGGTTTTACCCAATCCCCACCGGCGGGCACTTTACCCGGTTTTCGTCCACGCAAGGAAAACTGAATGATGGAAGAGGTCCTTAATCGCGTAGTGATCGCTTTATTTGCTGGGCTTTTGGGCTGGGGAGCGTATGTTTTCCTGAAATCCCTCTCCCTGAAACAAGTCCAAAAGGTGTCACCGTCTTCGTCTTTCCCCCGGGGGGTGCCTTTTGTTCTGTACTTTACCACTCCCGATTGTGCTCCCTGCCGCACCGTGCAACGACCGGTGTTGCAATCCCTTAAGTCAGCGTTTGGAGAGCGCTTCAGGATTATTGAAGTGAATGCGTACGAGCAACCTGAACTGGTTCAACAGTATGGCATTCTTTCCATACCAACCACGTTTGTGTTTGACAGCAAGGGCATACCCCGTTTTGTCAATCATGGGGTTGCCCGGAGGGAACTGTTGCAAAAACAACTGGAACAGGTAATGGGGCTTGAGGATTCAACACATGGGGTTCAAGGGGGTCATCGGCTGGTTGGATGAAGCCGGCTGCCCTGTAAAACGATCAGAATTCCAATCATCATGATTCCCGCCGCCAGATAAAAAAGAGGGGCGGGTTTTTCTTTGAAAACCAGATAACCGAGAATCGTAGCAAAGATGGGTTGGGTCAGGTTGGTGACACTGACCACCTGCCCGCGAAAGAATTTCAAGGAATAATTCAAAATGGTGTGTCCACCCACGGTTGGAACAACGGCAAGCGCCAGAATGTACAGGAGATTGGAAACCGTATAAGGTTTTAGGGGATTGACCCAGAAGGTGGCTGTGATCAGACTGATCAGCCCTGCAAAAAAGTACAGCGGCACCATGTAAAGCCACAAACGGATGCGCCCACCGTTGCGCCTGCCCAATGCCAGATATGCGGCGAATGCCAGCATTGAACCAAAACAGATCAGATTTCCACGGAAATGCTCCGGGTTGATGCGTAATGTGAAGCCCGTCAGCAATATCAGTCCCATCAGAGTGAGCAAGGTCCCAAAGATTTCCACCCGATTGACCCGCTCCCGAAAGAACAACCACACAAAAAACGGCATGGCGACCGGTGTCAGATTGGCGATCAAACTGGCGTTGGCAACGGGCGTCATCCGGGCGCCAACCACCCATGACATGAAATGAATTGCCAGAGCCACGGCTGGCAGAAGAGTCCAGGAGATTTGACGCCATCCATAGCCGGGAGAGTCTGCCAGATCGCGCAGGAAAAACGGGAACAGAACGGCAGATGCCAGCAGTAAACGGTAGGATGCCACCAGAAAGGGATGTTCATTGCTGGCTTTAATGAGGATCACAGCCGTAGATCCACACATCACCCCAAAAAGTAACAGGAGAAAGCGGAGGATGGGATGGGATATGCGCTGGGACAAGGTTCCTTCCCTTTCTAATCTTCTGTAAGCGTTGGTCCAAAGGTTTGTAAGAGGATTAAAGGCTCGGAGGCGCTCCGATTTTCCACTTTTACCCCTTCCGTTGCGGCGCTTGCGGATACGAAGAACTCATCCTGAGTTAGTTGCCCAAAGCGAATCAGGTTGGGGGTTTCTACGTCCCATACGCCCAGAACGCCATGCCCTTGAACAGCAATGACGCTGTAAGCGCCGTTGTCTTTGAGGATGACGGAACGTCCGGGCAATACCTGAACTTCTTTAGACGAGAAGAGTGGGGTTTGGTACACCACCCAGTACTGCAATGCACCTTCGTCTCGCATCTCTTCCACAGGTTTGATAGGTTTAGGCACAAGAAGGTGGTTTTTTCGGAACTGTGGATCGGTGTTGGCTTCCCAGTCGATGAGCGAGACGATAAAATCCAAATCCTGCCGACAATCTTCCGGGACATAATGGGTCAGCATCTCCCAGCCCATTGGCACATCGTTCACCAGCGACTGGAACATGGCATAGATATCGCTTGCCCACTGAGGTTCGTAGGTACACAGAGTTCCCGGAGCATGCAGGATTCCTGCGGGGATATTCCAGCCTGTTCCCAGAGTCAGACGATATGCCCGGGAAAGATCCAGAGCGCCGTTATCTCCCTCGTGCCAGCGCCGCAGACAGGATTTTACATCTTCCGGTGTGGTGCCGGGTTCCAGTCCAAAAAATGTATAAGGGAATTCCCCGCGATGATGATTCATTTGCGGCGGGAAGTAATAGGCTTCGGGTTTAGGAGGTTGTCCTACCAGTTCAGCGTGTTCTTTGCGATGGTGGAGATGAAAAGGGAGCGCCTGACGATTGTCGAAGAACTTGGCAAATACGGGAAAAGTCCCATACCGCTCCCATAACGGTTTGCCGATGAGGGAAGCCCCTAATTCGGCAACAACATCCCGGAAAAGGACCTTGTTATCGGTATCCTCTTTTCCACATACCACATAACTTAATCCTTCATCAGGCAGGGTGAGTGGACCGTTATCGGCTTTGACCGTTGAGGCAAACCAGCGTTCATCAATGCCACCACGATGAGTCCCGTAGGCATACAGGTCGGCGGGATGCAGTTTTAGCCTGCCGCCGGGTATGCAAAACGAGCGCGGTACCCAGTTGGGTGCCATGCGTAAAATACCTTCTCCGTATTGAAAGGCTTTCTCGGCTGTCGTGGTCACAGGAAAATCCCTCCTTATCGTATTGCTTCCCATGATTGTACATTACCTGTCAGAATTGGAAGGGATCTTTTCATGGAATCGTCAAGAAATTCTCCAAACCGTCTTTGCGATATAATCAAAATATGCCCCAGTTTTACCGTGTCAATCTGGATTCATGTCATCAAGCCCGTGGGGTTGTGGTGGTGATTGATGTCCTGAGGGCTTTTACCACCGCCGGGTATCTTTTTGAGGCAGGGGTCAAGGAGATTTATCTCACTTCTTCGGTGGAAGAAGCCCTGAACCTGCATCAACGTCTCCCGGAGAGTTTGCTTCTGGGGGAAATTGACGGGATCCCCATTCCGGGGTTTGATCTGGGGAATTCCCCCAGCGAACTTTCCCGTTACGATCTAACCGGTAAAACGATCATTCAGCGCACAACCGCTGGCACACAGGGGGTGATCCGCTGTTTGCACGCAAACACCATTCTCACCGCGGCGCTGACCAATGCCAGAGCCACCGCCATCTATCTCCAGCGCATGACTCCACGGGAGATTACCTTTGTCTTAACGGGCTACTTTCCCCACGAAGGTTGGGGAGATGAAGACGTGGTTTGCGCAGACGTATTGGAAGCCTATCTGCAAAACCGCCCCATTGATTGGAATGAAGTTGCCCGGAGAGTACGGAATTCCCGCTCGGGCAGGCATTACGACGGCACACGGGAAGCATTCCCTCCCCGTGATCTGGACATGGCGCTGGATATTAACCGTTTTCCTTTTGCCATGCAGGTGGAAAAAAAGGACGGTTTGCCCGTTTTGCAAACCGTCCCTGTCGAATCAACCGAGGTGCCTTAGTCGGCGGGTTGAACCACGGGTTTGGACTCCCCAAACGGATCGAAAATCTCTTCCATTTCCTGACGGAACTGGCGGGTATAGAGATGGTAATACTTGCCTTTCTGCCGGAGCAGTTCGGCGTGAGTGCCCATCTCCACAATTTTTCCACCTTCGATGACCAGAATGCGATCGGCTCGTTTGATGGTGGAGAGACGATGAGCAATCACAAAACTGGTTCGCCCTTTCATCATCTGTTCCATGCCTTTTTGAATGAGCGACTCAGTCAGTGTGTCCACCGATGAGGTGGCTTCGTCCATGACAAAGATTTCCGGATCTGCCAGAATGGCACGGGTGAGGCTGATCAGTTGTTTCTGACCAACCGAGAGGTTGTTGCCGCCCTCTCCCACCGGTTCATCGTACCCTTTCTCCAAGCGCATGATAAATTCATGAGCCCCGGCAAGTTTTGCTGCTCGTTCGATTTCTTCATCGGTGGCATCCAGTTTACCGTAGCGCAGGTTTTCGCGGATGGTTCCGGAGAACAGGTGTGGCGTTTGTAAAACCACCCCAATCCGCGACTGAATGGCATGGAGTGAGAAGCGGGTATAGTCCACCCCGCCAATGCGAATCATGCCCTTTTTAGGCTCGTAAAAACGGCAAAGCAGGTTGACGATGGTGCTTTTGCCACCGCCGGTTGGTCCAACCAGAGCAATGGTTTCGCCCTGTTTGACCTTGAAGGTGAAATCTTCCAGCACGGGTACGCCGTCTTCATAGTAGAAGGTGACGTGATCGAACTCAATATCTCCGCGGATACTGCCCGGATCGTAAGCCCCTTCACGGTCAGACACTTCAGGGACGGAATCGAGCAGGGAGAAAATGCGCTCAGCGGATGCAGTGGCGTGCTGAAGTTCGGCAAAGACGCGTGCCATGTCCTGAATGGGCCACATCATGAAGGTGACATACGAGATAAATGCCTGAATACCGCCTATGGTCAGTCCGGCTACTTCAAAACTCCATCCGGCGTACCAGGCAATGAAGCCCACTGCCATGGCAGAAATTAACTGTACGGAGGGCAGGAACAGCGCACTGAGCCATGCGGCCCGATAGGCGGCTTTGTACATCTCACCCGTTAGAACGGAAAATTCAGCCGCGTTGCCTTCCTCGCGTACCAGTGCCTTGACCACCCGCACACCGGTGATGTTCTCGTTGTACTGCCCGGTGATCTTGGAATTAATCTTGCGCACGTTGCGATATTCTTTGAGAATGCGCTTGCGGAACTCGGTGGCAATATACGCCATGATGGGCACCATCAGGATGACTATCAGCGCCAGTCGCCAGTTGATGTACAGCATGAAGGCAAACGAGGTCAAAATGTTGGTCGCCGCCCAGGTGAGGTCCAGCAGTCCCCATGTCACCAGATCCGCCACCCGGTCCGAATCGGATGTTACTCTTGCCATGATCCAGCCAACCGGTGTTCGGCTGTAATAGGAGAGGGACAGGTTCTGGAGATGGTTGAACATCTTTTGACGCAGTTCATAACGAATGCGTTCTCCCAGAATGCCCACGGTGTAAATGAACCCGAAGACAAACAGCGCCTGAGCAACGGTCATTCCCCCGTAAATTGCCAGCATGCGGTACAGATATGGGAGATTATTTTCCAGAATCCCGTGGTCAATGGCTAATTTACTGATGTAAGTGAACAGCGCGTCAAAACCGGACACGGCTGCAATCATCACCAGGAACGCTGCCACGTTGCCCTTGTGTCCAGCCAGCAGCCCGGCGATCCTGCGCAGTGTTTTTCCGGTAAAACGGGTCTCAAATTCTTCTTCCTCGAAGTAATCAGGAGGCATTGGCAATCTCCTTTTCCAGTTCGGCTTCTATGCGAGTTTGGATGTCGTAAATCTTCCGGTAAAAGCCGTTTTCCTGAGCCAGCAAATCTTCGTGTTTGCCGCGCTGTACGATTCTGCCCTGATCCATAACCAGAATCTGGTCGGCTTCCATGACGCTTTGGATGCGGTGGGCAATGATGAAGGTTGTACGTCCCTTCATTAACTCCTGCAGAGCAGAACGGATTTCGGCTTCCGTTTCGGTATCTACCGAAGAGGTGGAATCGTCAAGAATCAGAATGCGCGGATTCTTGAGCAATGTTCGGGCAATGGCAACCCGTTGCTTTTGCCCCCCGGACAGCGTCACCCCCTTTTCCCCTACCAGTGTGTGGTAGCCTTTAGGAAAACTCATGATGACATCATGGATGGCGGCGGCACGCGCGGCGGCTTCGACTTCTTCCATAGGCACTTCCCGCCCAATTCCATAGGTGATGTTTTCCAGAATGGAACGGGAGAACAAAAAGGGCTCCTGTTCGACGATGCCAATCTGTTGCCGCAGAAAGCGGCGAGGATAGCGGGTGATGTCCACCCCGTCCAGCAGGATGCGTCCTTCGGTGGGATCGTAAAAGCGTGGCAGGAGATTGACCAGCGTGGTCTTACCCGAACCGGTAGAACCCAGCAATGCCACCACCTCACCGGGACGCACGGAAAAGGTTACATCCTTAAGAATGTCCACACGATCTTCATAGTGGAAGCCGACATGATCAAAGACCACCTCGCCGCACAGGTCTCCCTGTGGTAAATAGTCCCCTTCATCCAGCGATTCGCGCTCCTCTTTGATGATTTCCATCACGCGGTTGAAGGAGACCAGCCCGGTTGAGGTTTGCACGATCAGGCGCCCGAGGTTGCGCATGGGCCAGATGATGTATACCACCAGCCCCATATATGCCAGATACGTTCCGATGGTGATTTCTCCATTTACCACCATCAACGCACCGACCAGATAACCAACCAGCGTTTGTGCGCCGCACAGGATATCGGATGCAGGCCAGAAGAAGGAATGCATGAGGGTCAATTTCTTCCCCCGAGTGAACTTCTCCCGGTTTTCCCGCTCGAATTTTTGAATCTCGTACTGCTGACGGGCAAAGGCTTTCACCACACGGACACCGGTCAGGTTTTCCTGAAGCGTAGTGGTCAGCACGGCATCCTGTTCCTGGAAATCTTCATAGGCTTTGGATACCCGCTTGAAAAAGAACGCTGAAGTCAGCAGGACAAACGGGATGACGACAATCGAGATCAGCCCCAGTTTGACGTTTAACTGCAAAATTGCCACAAAGTTGATGACAAAGAGCAGGACAATCCGCCCGATACCGATGGCTTGATCTGCAAAGAAGCGTCGGACCGCATCCACATCCGATGTGCAGCGCTGAATCAATTCACCGGTTTGCATCTTCCGATGATAGGAGAAGGGCAACCGTTGAATATGATCAAATAAATAGTTGCGCAGACGGCGAGTTGCGCCTTCGGCGGTTTGGGCGGTCAGCCTTCCACTGAGGAAACTCAGCAACCCTTCAAAAGCCGCCAGCGCTACAAATCCCGATGCTACCATTGCCAGCGGATAAGGGTGCGGTCCGGGTTGAAAGTAGTTGTCCACAAAGAAACGTAACAGATAGGAGGTAGCGGCTTTGGCAAGTGCCGCCAACCCCACTCCTAACGTGGCGCCCAGATAATGCCAGTGGTAGCCTGTCATCAGGCGCCAAAGCCCCAAAAAGCGGTTGGGGGTCAATGCATTTTTAAGGTCATAGGACTGTGATGAAGCAGAGACGGACACGTTGAAAACTCCTCTCGGTCTGAAAGACCGTTTTAAAAACAGGAACCATACCCCGAACGACGAAGAGCGCAAACGATGATTTTATCATGAAAAGGCAAAAATGAGCGTTTATTAATTTACACTTCTGTTCTTTCCCGAAGTAGTCAAAAGGAAGGATCAGGGGGTATGGTGTGGTTCGATTTTTCTATCCCCGATTTGAAAATGGGTTAGAATCAATGAAGTAGTTTCAGACAGAGGAGTACAAATCATGTGTTGCTGTAACGAGAAACGCATCTACACTTCAGAAAGAGCCCCTAAAGCCCTTGCGCCCTATTCCCCGGCGGTGAAAGGAGGCGGTTTGATCTTCATCTCGGGTCAGTTAGGGCTGGATCCCGCCACCAATCAACTGGTGGAAGGCGGGTTTGAAGCCGAGTGCCGCCAGGCGCTCCTCAATTTGAAGAATCTGGTAGAAGCCGCTGGTTCAACGCTGGATCAAGTGGTGAAGGTGACCGTTTTCCTTAAGGACATCAACGATTTTGCCCGTCTGAACAGCATTTACGGCGAGTTCTTCACCGTTAATCCACCTGCTCGTTCTGCCTTCCAGGTTGCGGCATTGCCGAAGAACGCCGCCATCGAGATCGAAGCCATTGCTCTGGCGTCCGACTCGGGGTGTTGCCACGAGGGTTGTTGCGATTAATTCATGGCAGGGGAGTTGATTCTTCTGGTGGATGATGAGCCCAGCATCGTTTCCCTATGCCGAATGTATCTGGAACGGGAGGGGTTTCAGGTGCAGTCGGTGGGAGATGGCGTTGCGGCTCTGGAAGCCGTCCAGAAATCCCGTCCTGCGCTGATGGTGCTGGATGTGATGTTGCCCGGGTTGGATGGTTTTGAAGTCTGTAGGCAGATTCGTGCCCAGCAAGAGTCCCTGCCCATTTTGATGCTGACCGCCCGCGACGAGGACTACGACAAAATTTTGGGCTTGGAGTTGGGCGCGGACGATTACATGACCAAGCCGTTCAATCCCCGTGAACTGGTAGCGCGGGTCAAAGCCATTCTGCGGCGTGCTTCTCATTCTTCTTCTGAAGATCACTCGCCGATTCGCGTAGGTAACCTGACCATTGACCCTTCCCGATTTGAAGTCCACGTAGGAGAGCGTCTCATTCCCTTGCGTGCGCAGGAATTTGAAGTTTTATGCGTTCTTGCGCGCCATGCCGGCAGGGTGCTGACCCGTGAACAACTGCTGGAGAAAGCCTGGGGGTATGACTTCTACGGACAGACCCGCACGGTGGATGTCCATGTTGCCCAACTGCGCCGTAAACTGGCTGGCTCAGGTGTTGCCATTGAAACCGTCACCGGGGTTGGGTATAAACTGGTGGGTTGATTCATGTTTTCTTCCCTGCGTTCCCGTTTATGGTTGAGTTATGCCCTGCTGATTGGCGTGTCGATTGGCGTGGTTGCTGTCACCCTGCTGGTGGCTTTTCTGCGCAATCCGCTGGTGTATCGTTCAGGACTTCCCCAATTGCGGGAAGCCATGAGTGCGGTACAGCCTCGGATAGAGCGGGCGCTTGCAAAGGGCACGGCGGCGGTGGAGATGGAACTTCAAACCGAAAGTCAGCGCACGGGGTTGCGCTATCTTCTGGTGACTTCGCCAGCAAAATTACTCTACGACTCAGGGCAAGGGAAAGAGGGTGGAATTTCACTGATTGCTTTGCGTCGTCTCTTACTGAACGAGAATGAGATCCTCTCCGGGCTGTTTCGGGATCAGACGGGAACGCGGTGGTTGTATCTTGCCCATCATTTTCCTCAGGGCATGGTGCTTGTGATCGCCATGCCTACTCGTCAACTTCCCCTCAATGTGCTGATTCGGAATGAAATGGTGATGCCCGTGATGCTGGCGGGATTGTGCGGGTTGGGATTGTCGGTTGTTCTGGCGCTGAGTATGGGAGCCTGGATTGCCCGCCCTCTCCAAAAAATGCAGAAAGAAGCCCTGCAACTGGCAGATGGAAAGGTGGCGCAGGTATCTGAAGAGGGCCCTCTGGAAGTTCGTGATCTGGCGCACACATTAAATGAGATGATGCGCAAAGTTCAGGCAGGGCAACGTTCTCAGCGTGATTTTATTGCCAATGTCTCGCACGACTTGAAAACTCCACTGACTGCCATTCAGGGTTTTGCACAGGCAATTCTGGATGGTACCGCTCAAAGCCCGGAAGCCTTCAAAGAGGCGGCACGGGTGATTTACAACGAAGCCTCACGGATGTATCGCCTGGTGCTGGATCTGCTCACTCTGGCGCGCTTTGAGGCTGGCACTGCCGATCTGGTCTTTGAAAAGGTAGATGTACAGGACCTGTTGCAGGAGACGGTCAGGAGGTTTTCTCCACTGGCACAAAAAGCCGGGGTTACCCTCCAACTGGAGGAATCTCCGTTACCCACGCTGGTTGCTGATGGAGAACGCTTAACCCAAGCCCTTTCCAATTTGCTGGATAACGCTTTGAAGTACACCCCTTCAGGGGGTACGATTTGGGTGAGAGGTCGGGTGGAAGGAGAGCATCTTCTGCTGGAAGTTCAGGACACGGGAAAGGGAATTCCTCCTGAAGAACAGGAGCGGATTTTTGAGCGGTTTTACCGCGGAAATCGCTCCCGCAGTCAAAATGGGGAACAGAGTTCGGGCTTAGGGCTGCCTATTGTTCGGGAAATCGTTCGTGCCCATGGTGGGGAAGTTCGGGTGAGCAGTGAACCCGGTAAGGGGAGCCGATTCACACTGATCCTTCCTTTGCAAAGGAATGGAGTTCGTTGATTGACATGGAAGGGAGCCGGGGTGAAGATTTCCGTCATTGTGCCATGTTATAACGAGGAACGTACCATAGCGCATCTTCTGGAGGCTTTACGTCAGCAGACGGTGGGAACCGGTGCTTTTGAAGTCATCATTGCGGATGGAATGTCCACTGATTCCACCCGTCAGGTCATCAATCGTTATCTGCGGGAATACCCGGAACTATCCGTTCAGGTAGTGGATAATCCCATGCGAAATATCCCGGCGGGATTGAACCGTGCGCTTGAAGCCGCAAAAGGAGACATCATCATTCGCCTGGATGCGCACTGCATTCCTGCTCCGGATTACATCGAGCGCTGTGTGGAGGCGCTTGAGGCAGGAAAAGGGGATAATGTGGGCGGCGTCTGGCAAATTGAACCGGGCGGTGATGGATGGATTGCCCGCTCCATTGCCGCGGCGGCAGGACATCCTCTCGGCGTGGGTGATGCGTTATATCGTTTTACCCGAGAGCCTGCAGTTGTGGATACCGTCCCTTTTGGAGCCTTTCGCCGGGAGACGCTTCAGCGGGTGGGGGGCTATGATGAGAACTTGCTGACCAACGAGGATTACGAGTTAAATACCCGCATCCGGAAGCAGGGGGGAACGGTTTATCTTGACCCCGCCATTCGCTCGATTTACTTTGCCCGATCTACGCTGGCGGCGCTGGCAAGGCAGTATTTTCGATATGGGTACTGGAAATGGCGGATGTTGCGCCGTTACCCCGAGACGCTTCGCTGGCGTCAGGCGCTTCCACCGTTGTTTGTGCTGAGCCTTGGGCTTCTTCTGCTGGCAGGAATTTTCTACCCTCCACTGTGGCTCTTGTTTGCAGGTGAAATCGGGGTATACTTGCTTGCGCTCTGGCTTGGCGCTTTGCCGGTGGCATGGCGCAGACGTGACCTGTCCTTATGGCTGGGTATCCCTCTGGCGATCATGACCATGCACCTGTCCTGGGGCAGTGGATTTCTCTGGAGTATGTTGAGGAAGTGATGGAAAGAGATTATTCTCGCTGGCGACTTCGTCCTGAAGAGCGACGTACCATTCTGGTGATTGGGGATTTTATTGTTGCCCTGCTGGCGTTGGCAATTGCGCTGATTGCATGGGGGCAGCGGGATTGGCTGGACTTTTCCCAACTGCTGATGCAACGCATTCCCCGCTGGTTCTTCCTGCTTCCGCTGGGGTGGTTGCTCCTGAATATCGAGATGTACGATATCCGTCGCGCTGGTCGAAAGGATGAAACCCTTAAGGGCATTTTGATTGCAGCCGGTGTGGGTTTAATTCTTTATCTGTTCATCTTCTTTTTCTCTACTCCCGGTGATATGCCCCGGGTAGGGGTTGCCGTGTATATTGCTGCGGTAACCCTTCTAACCATCGGCTGGCGCTTCCTGTATATTCAGGTATTTACTGCTCCCGAGTTCTTACGTCGTGTTTTGATCGTGGGGGCGGGAGTCGCAGGAACTACCCTGGCAAACGTGGTAAACGGTATCCATCCTCAACCGTTTCAGGTCATTGGCTTTATTGATGATGACCCGGAGAAAATTGGCACGGAAGTTGCCGGTTTTCCCGTGGTAGGTGATTCTGCCCATTTAATGGAGTTGATTGAGCAGCACCGGATCACGGATCTCATCTTTGCAATTTCCGGGGATTTGCGCCCGGACACCTTCCGCGTTTTGGTGGAAGCGCAGGAAAAAGGTATTCAGATTACTACCATGATTTCAGCCTATGAACGTCTGTTGGGACGGATTCCTATTTTCCTGCTTCCCACCGAGTGGATTGTACGCAGTTTTGTGGATTATGCTCATACCGACTCGTTCTATGAAATGAGCAAACGAATCCTGGATATTCTGGGTGGGCTGGTCGGCTCGCTGATTACGCTGATCCTCTTCCCCTTCATTGCGCTGGCGATTTGGTTGGATAGCGGTTCTCCTGTGGTGTTCACGCAAACTCGGGTAGGCAAGAATGGCAAGGAATATACCATTTTCAAGTTCCGCACCATGCGCCAGGATGCTGAGAAAGACGGCAGAGCCCGTGTGACGGTAGAAAACGACGCCCGTATTACCCGTGTGGGAAAGATTTTACGGAAGAGCCATCTGGATGAACTTCCTCAATTCTTGAATGTCCTGCGTGGGGAGATGAGCCTGGTAGGTCCCCGCGCCGAGCGTCTGGAACTGGTGCTCTCCCTTCAGAAGAAGGTGCCTTTTTACCGGGCGCGCTTGCTGGTGAAGCCCGGAATCACCGGTTGGGCTCAGGTCAATTTCGGGTATGCCGCCACGGTAGAAGATACGGCGATTAAACTGGAGTATGATTTGTATTACATCATGCACCGCAATCTGCTTCTGGATCTGCTCATTCTCCTTCGGACCATCGGTACTGTGGTGGGACTTAAAGGACAATAATCATGCGTTCCAAACCTGTACCCAGCGTACGAAACCGCTATCTCTTGTTTGGCGATCTGATATTGATCGTCCTTTCGGTTTTGGGGAGTTACGCGCTTCGTTTTGAGTTGGGGAACTTCTTCTTCTTTTATCTCCCGTCGGCTTACTGGATGGCGGGTGCGGCGTTGATCATCAAGCCTCTGGTGTATTACTTCTTTGGCTTGTACCGCCGTATGTGGATTTACGCCAGTATTCGCGAAGCCTTGATGGTGGTCGCCGCTTCCGTGACGGCGTCGGCGTTGCTTGCCGCAACCATGATTACGCTGGCTTCCTTCCGCTTCTTTATCGGTTTTCCCCGTTCCGTGTTGATGATTGATTTCTTGCTCTCCGTTTTTGCGGCGGGTGGATTGCGCTTTACCCTGCGTTTGTTAGCCGAGAGCCGAATTAATCAGGCGATACAGGAAGGCGTGGGTTCTCGCCAACCTCAAAAGGTCTTGATTGTCGGCGCAGGGGACGCAGGCGCGCTGGTGGTTCGGGAAATGCAGAAAAATCCACAACTGAATCTGGTGCCGGTGGGTTTTCTGGATGATAACCCCGCCAAACAACGTCAGCAAATCTACGGCGTGCCGGTCGTAGGCACGTTGAGCGATCTCGAAAAGGTCATTGATCAGACGCGGGCGCAACAGGTCATTATCGCGATTCCCTCAGCGGCAGGACGGGTGGTTCGTCTGGTGGCAGATGCTTGCCGCGCCAAAGGGGTGCCTTTCCGAACCATGCCCGGCATTTATGAATTGCTGGGCGGAACCGTGAGTGTAAGTCGTCTGCGCGAGGTGGACATCACCGACCTGCTGCGCCGCAGTCCTGTGCAGATTGATGAAACTCTGGTTGGCGCAACCCTTTCGGGTAAGGTGGTTCTGGTAACCGGTGCGGGGGGGTCAATAGGCAGGGAATTGTGCCGTCAGGTGGCACGGTGGGGTCCCAGCGAATTAATTTTGCTTGGGCATGGGGAGAACAGTATCTTTGAAGCCCTCATGGAACTGCGGGAAAATTTTCCTTCTCTGCTCTTCCGTCCCGTCATCGCCGATGTGCGCGATTATGGGCGCATTCGCACGATTTTTTTGCGTCACCGCCCCGAGATTGTCTTCCATGCCGCCGCCCATAAGCACGTCCCCTTGATGGAGTTGAACGTCGAAGAAGCCGTCACGAACAATGTCTTGGGGACGATGAACGTGGTCAGCGCGGCACTGGAGAGCGGCGTAGAGCGCCTGGTGATGATTTCTACCGACAAAGCCATCCGACCGGCGAACATCATGGGGGCTACCAAGCGGTTAGCCGAGATGATCGTGTTGGATGCAGCGCGTCGTTCTGGCAGATCCTTTTCTGTGGTGCGTTTTGGAAATGTTTTGGGGAGTCGGGGAAGCGTTGTTCCCCTCTTCAAGCGGCAAATTGCCCGCGGTGGACCTGTCACGATTACCCATCCGGAAATGCGTCGTTATTTCATGACGATCCCGGAAGCGGTGCATCTGGTTTTGCAAGCCTCGGCAATGGGAGAAGGGGGAGAGACTTTTGTCCTCAATATGGGTGAGCAAATCCGCATTCTCGATCTGGCAGAGGACTTGATTCGTCTTTCCGGATTAGAACCGGGCAAGGATATTGAAATTGTATTTACCGGCATTCGTCCCGGCGAGAAACTCAGCGAGGAATTATGGGATGAGGGCGTTCCCATCGAGAAGACCCGACATCCGGAAATTTTCCGTGTCAACCCGGATACTTCTGAATTAAGCGGCGAGGAACTGCGCGGGCTGGTTGAGCAGATTCTCCGGCTTGCTCAGGAAGGAGACATCCATACCCTGATTAACCTTCTGGATGAAACCATTCCGGGCGCTGCGATTCGCAGTACCCCGCCGACGGAGTTTACCTCGATTTACTGATGGCTATCGTATCCGCTGCACAATGGGATGAATTTTTACAGGCTCACCCTCAGGCGCACCTTCTTCAAACCAGCACCTGGGGAGCGCTCAAATCCTCATTTGGGTGGGAGCCGGTGTATTTCATTTCGGGGAATGCCGGGGCGCAGGTCTTGTTTCGTCGCTTGCCCGCCGGGTTGAGTCTGGCGTACATTCCCCGGGGACCGGTAGGAACCGATTGGCTGCCACTCTGGAAAGATATCATTCCCTACTGTCGCAAACGCCGTGCGCTCGTTTTGAAGGTTGAGCCGGATGCCTGGGAGGAAGAGGAGGAAATCCTTACCCCGCAATTGCCCGGTTTTGTTCCAGAAGGGGTTCCGGTTCAACCACGCCGAACGATTGTCATTGACCTGCAGGGGAATGAGGACGACTGGCTGGCTCGGATGAAGCAAAAGACGCGGTATAACATCCGCCTGGCAGAGCGAAAAGGGGTAGTGGTTCAACCTTCTCAGGATGTAGAGAGTTTCTACCGGATAATGACCATGACCGGCGCGCGCGATGGTTTTGGCGTACATTCCCACGCCTACTATCAGCGCGCTTATGAACTGTTTCATCCGCTGGGAATGGCGGAATTGTTTGTGGCTACCTATGAAGGCAAACCTCTGGCAGGGTTGATGGTTTTTGCCCGCGGGGAAAGGGCATGGTATTTTTACGGCGCTTCCACGGATGAGGAACGCAATCGTATGCCTGCCTATCTCCTGCAGTGGGAAGCCATGCGCTGGGCGTCATCGCGCGGTTGCCGCTGGTATGACCTTTGGGGAGTGCCGGATGAACCCGAAGAGGTCTTGGAAGCCCGGTTTGAGTCTCGGCGGGATGGGTTGTGGGGGGTATATCGTTTCAAACGCGGTTTTGGCGGGGTGTTGCGTCGGTCTGCTACTACCCGCGAATACCCTCTGTGGAAGCCCTTGTTCCCTTTGTATCGCTGGTGGGAAAAACGGGAGCGCCGGGCATGAGTTCTCTAGAGAATTGGAATGAGATCATTGCTTCTTTACCGGGGGCATCCATCCTGCAGACGCAGGAATGGGCGGAAATTAAATCTGCCTTTGGGTGGGAATCCTTTCCTCGAATTTGGAAATCCGATCAGGGAGAAATCCTTGCGGCGGCAATGGTCCTGCGCAGACGGCTTCGATTCCGCAATATTCCTTTACCGGTCAGCCTTTTGTATGTGCCACGCGGTCCTTTGCTGGACTGGTCGAATGAAGTACTGGTACGTCGGGTGATTGCGGATCTGGAAGCGCTGGCAAAAGCCCAAAAAGCACTTTTTCTCAAGATGGACCCCGAAGTCGTTTTAGGATGGGGGATTCCCGGCAGGGAAGATGCCCGGGAAAACCCTGCCGGTGACTGGGTTCAGTCCTGGTTGCCGAGTCGGGGTTGGCTGTACGCCACAGAACAGATTCAATTTCGCAATACGGCGGTACTCGACCTTTCAGGGGATGAAGCCCTCTGGCTGGCACGAATGAAGCCTAAAACCCGCTATAATCTGCGCCTAGCCGAACGAAAAGGGGTTATCGTTCGGCAGGGAACCGCCGAAGATTTGGGACTGCTTTACCGCATGTATGTGGAGACTTCTGTGCGGGATGGCTTTATCATTCGCCCGGAATCCTATTACCGCCGGGTCTGGTCCACCTTTATGGAAAAGAGGATGTGCTTTCCCCTCATTGCTGAAGTAGAGGGAGAGCCCATTGCGGGGCTGGTGTTGCTTGTGTTTGCCGGACGGGCATGGTATTTCTACGGCATGTCCCGGGATGTCCACCGGGAAAAAATGCCCAATTACCTGCTCCAATGGGAAGCCATGCGTTTGGCAAAAAGGTTGGGCGCAAAAGAGTACGATTTATGGGGAGCACCGGAAGTATTCGACGAGACTGATCCCATGTGGGGAGTGTTTCGCTTCAAGGAAGGGTTAGGGGCTCAGGTAGTGCGTACACTTGGGGCATGGGATTTCCCGGTTTATCCTTTGGGGTATCGATTGTTCACCCGTGTCATCCCTCGTCTGCTCGATGTGATGCGCTGGCGTGCGCGCAGACAATTACGCCGGGAGGTTTCTGTATGATTCCCCAATTGAAACTGGCGGCTTTACCCACTCCTGTTGAGTTTCTACCGCGTTTAGGGGCATATTTAGGCGGATTGCGCATTCTGATCAAGCGCGATGATCTCACCGGCGTGGCTTTTGGGGGCAACAAAACCCGTAAACTGGAACTGGTGCTGGCAGAAGCCCAGAGTGTGGGTGCGCGTACATTAATCACCGTGGGTGCAGTGCAGTCCAATCATTGCCGTCAGGTGGCGGCGCTTGCTGCCCGCATGGGATTGCGGTGCAAACTGGTGCTTTACGGCGATCCGCCGCCACGAGCCTCGGGAAACCTGTTCTTAGACCGTTTGTTTGGTGCGGAAATCATCTGGACGAGCAAAGAAGCCCGGAATGATACTCTGAACGAGGTTTTTGGAGAATCCTGGGCTCAGGGGGAGCGTCCCTATTTGATTCCACTGGGAGCGTCCAATGGATTAGGAGCGGCGGCATATGCTCTGGCTTTTGATGAGATGCTCCAGCAAACCCAATCAGAACACATTGATTGGGTTGTGGTAGCCTCTTCTTCTGGAGGTACACAGGCGGGGCTGGTCTTAGGGGCTTACCGACGGCATTTTCATGGTCGTGTTCTGGGAATCAGCATTGATGAGCCGGAACGAGAGTTGAAAGAAGTAGTGGCGTTTCTGGCGCGGGAAGCCTCCGATCGCCTGGGAAAGGAGGTACCCATTCGTCCTGAAGAGATTTACGTCAATGCCGATTATTTGGGCCAGGGCTATGGCGTCATGGGTGAGCCGGAAAAAGAAGCCATTACCCTGTTTGCTCAACTGGAAGGGGTATTGCTCGACCCGGTTTATACGGGGAGGGCGGCTGCCGGTCTGATTGATCTGGCGCGGAAGGGATTTTTCCGTCCGGGAGAGACGATTTTATTCTGGCATACGGGTGGAACTCCCGCATTGTTTGCGGATGTGTATCAGAACAAATTCCTTACCGAATAACCGGGCGCCATACGGGGGAATAATCGAATGCCGGGTCGGTAGTCAATCGAATATTCGTGGCGCCGTTCATGGTCATGAGATAAATATCATGGTTGGTTCCGTCAGGCCAGCCTTCATAGACTACCCAGAAACCATCCGGTGACAGGGTGAAACTGCCTACCGGACCGATATCCACCGAGCCACTGGCAGGGATGCGGAACTCTCGAGGGCTTTGACGATCTTCATAGCGCATGCCTACCAGTCGCGGAACCTTTGATCCACCTACAATCTGGTTGTAAAGGATGGCTTGCCCATCCCAGGACCAGGTGGGGAAGAAATTCGCAACGTCTCCAGGTGGACTGAAGCGCACCTGATTTTCACCATCTTCGCTCATGATCCAGATCTGGCTGTTCGAGATTCGGCGGACGAAGGCAATTTGTCGGCTGATAGGAGACCAGGAAGGTTGAAGATCCGAATAGCGAGATTCTGAAATCTCCCGTGCAATCAGGGTTTGCAAATCAATGACGAAGATGCTGGGGCGCCCCGTCCGGAGAGAGGTGAACGCCAATTTCTTTCCATCCGGTGACCATGCGGGGTCAAAATCACCCTCGGGGCTGGCAGGGAGAGGAATGGGCTCCGAGCCGTCCAGAGTGAGCAGATAAATGGCGCTCCCTTCGTAAATCTCGCGTTTTCCCGGACACGGCGAGATGAATGCCAGTCGGGTGCCATCTGGTGACCATGCCGGTTGACAGGCGCCGTTGCGCATGTTGGTGATTTGTCTCAGGTTTTGCCCATCGACACTCATCATCCAGATCTGCATTTGCCCGGTGCGTTCGGACACAAAGGCAATTTCTGATGTGCCTCCGCCCAGTGGGGTGGCGGTGGGGGTGAAGACGGGCGTAGGCGTTTCTGTCGGTGTAGGCGGCACGACCGGGATGGTGTTTTCTGTCGCAGTCGGACCGGGCGAAGGCACTTCACCAGAAGAAGGCGTTTGCTCCACCGGAGGAACGGGAGTGCCTTCCTGAGCGATTTCAAGGGATGGGGTTGCCGAAGCTATTTCTGTCGTGGTAACCGGTACAGGGGAATATAGACCCAAAAATAGACCCTGAGTCAGGTCTGGACGAGTGGTAAACAGGAGATAGGAGAACCCTACTACCAGGATGAAAATTGGAATCAGGACAGCCGGTTGGAAACGACGACGCTTTCTGAAATTGCGTTTGGATTTTTGCTTTTTATTGCTCGGTGGTTGGCTTCCACCATTTTGAGCCATCTCCTGCGCCAGTAACTCAGGGGGAGGGGGAGAAATGGTGGGACGTTCTTTGAAAAACGCTCCCACTTCACTGCATTCGATCAGGGCTTGACGGAATTCTTCGGCGCTCTGAAAGCGGTCATCCGGGTCAACTTCCAGGGCTTTTTCGATGACTTCCGCAAGGCGGCGGTTGATTTTGGGACGCAGTTTGCGAATATCGGTTAACTGCTCTTTTCCCGTCAGACGATTTAACCCATCTTCAGGAATAGAACCGGTTAAAGCCGCGTATAAAGTGGCGCCAAGCGAATATACATCACTGCGTTCATCGGTGTGGGAGGTTCCGTACTGTTCCGGCGGAGAATAGCCCGGCGTCATGGCGCGGGCGCCGGTCATTGTCGCCTGATTCCCTTCCATGATTTTTGCCAGCCCGAAATCAACCAGAACGGCTTGACCTTCAGGGGTGACTTTAATGTTGCCGGGCTTTAAGTCTCGATGAATGATCGGCTGAGGGCGGGTATGCAGATAATTGAGCGCTTCACAAACGGAGATGCCAATCAGGATGACTTCATTTTCCGGCAGAACTCCGGCGCGTTCCATTCGCTGGCGCAGGTCTTCCCCTTCGATGTAATCCATGACCAGATATTGTCCCTGCCCTGGCAGGACAAAATAGTCTGTCACATGCGGCAGTCCCGGATGTCTTAAACCAGCGAGAATGCGCGCTTCGCGTTCAAATTGACGGCTGTATTCGTCGGTGAGGAACAGATTTTCTTTGACGGCTACGTGAACCCCAAGATGCTCATCAACCGCGCGATATACCGCGCCCATTCCACCTTGACCGAGGATGGACACGATACGATAGCGGTGATTGAGGAGGGTTCCCGCGGCGAGAGGCATGGTTTGATTTTACCTGACGAATGATTTCACGGCAACGGGTTTATTTTAGCAGTTTTTCTGGTTGGGTATTCGATTCAATGATGATCCTCTTTGCCGTTTCCAGTCCCGTTAAGTCGGGTGAAATTCCCCAGGTAATGACACCCAGGGCAACTCCAAACCACAGGGTTGCCAGGCGAATCAGCACTGTGGCAGTAGAAGAAATTTCTGGGGGAGTGTGGAGCGTAAGGGTCAGCAATCCGGCAATGGAAATCTCAGCGGCGCCCAATCCACCCGGAAGAGCCGAAACTGCCCCAATGATGGTGGAAAATGCCAGGATGAAGATGGCAGTGTGAAGCAGGTGGGCGCTTGGTTCCATTCCCAGCCCAATCAGGATGAAGTAGAATCCAATTCCTTCGCCTAACCAGGAAATCAGTCCCAACCCGACCGCCAGCAGCGCAATCCCCGGCTGAAACAGGGTAAAACTCCCTTCATAAAACTCGCGAATATTCTGAGAAAATCGCTTGAGAAAAGGCACCCGTTCAATCTGATCGAGAACCCACAGGGAAGCAGGACGAATTTGGGAAAGGATCATCACCCCTAACAGCCCGGCAAGAATGAGAGCAAATCCTACCCAGTATTCAGGAAAGGCTAAAATGCCAATCATTGAGAGGATAAAAACTGCCAATCCGTCGCTCAGCCGTTCTGCCAGGACTACCGAGACGCCACGTCCGACGGGGACTGCCGTTTTCCGCATTAACCAGACCCCTTTCAGCACCTCCCCAACCTTTCCGGGAGTGACAGCCAGGGGAAAACCAGCCAGGAAAATCCGTAAACTGGTGAGCAGATTCAGACGATGAACACCAATCTGTTTCAGGTAAATATGCCACTTTAAGAAACGGAGGGCGTAGTTTAAGAGAGTAAATCCCAGTGCAATGGCAAAATACTGCGCTTTAAATTCCAGAATGGTCGAACTGACATGCTGTAGATCGCCCAGTAAGGCAAGTCCCAACAGCACGACAAAGCCTAACAGTACACCCGGTAAGAGAGCCTGAAACATGGAACGATTCGAAACACTCATGAATATCCCTCTAATGGGATTATACTGAGAATCATGAAAGATTTCCTTACAGGGTTGTTAACTAAAAGTTATCAATTCTGTCAGGTGATTCTGTAATACAATCAGAATATGTCCCTGGAAAGTTTACAAGAGCGTGCTTCACGTCCGGTGCTGGCAATTGGCGCCGCCGGGTTAGATATGGTGGGGGTGCTTACTGAACCCGCCACCGAACGTCTTTCCAACCCTGCAAGTATTCGGTTTTCCTTTGGCGGGGTTGCCCGCAATGTCGCGGAGAATCTGGCTCGGTTGGGACATCCTGTGCGGCTGGTTACCGCGGTAGGAGAGGATCCCTTTGGCTCCGATTTGCTTGAGCATACCGCCTCCTGTGGTGTGGACGTGTCCCCCAGCATCCATGTGAAGGGAGTTGACACCGGCTCGTACCTTGCCGTATATGATCAGGATGGTACCCTGCAGATGGCGCTGGAGGATATGCAGGTGCTTCAAGCCCTGACACCTGCCTGTATCCGGGAATTGGAACCCCTGTTTGAGGATTCCAGTTTGATTTTCGTGGATGCCAATCTGCCGCCCAAAACCCTGAAAGTGCTTTTTCAGCAAGCCCGACGGCTCAAAGTGCCGGTGTGCGCCGATACTACATCCGTTGTTCTGGCAGAGCGGTTATCCCCATATCTCAAGCATCTTTTCCTGCTTTCTACCAACAGCAAAGAGGCTTCTGTCCTGACCAACCACACTCCGGATGTAACCGGTCGCGCCAGCGCATTGGAGGTGTCTCGCTTCTTGGTCAATCAGGGTGTCGAGATTGTGCTGATTGCGCTGGCGGCTTTTGGGGTGGTTTATGCCACCTCCGAGACCAGCGGACATGTTCCCGCCATCCGTACGAAAGTGGTGGATCCGACAGGGGCTGGAGATGCGCTCACGGCGACAACCCTGTTTGGATTGCTCAATGATATTCCGCTGGATGATTGTGTCCGTCTGGGGGTAACTGCTGCGTCTATGGTATTGAAACATACGGGTCCTGTCTATCCGGGGATTTCTCTGGAAAGTCTTTACGATCAACTGATTGGCTGATCTCCATGGAAAAATGGTTTATCTCTCCCAACGTTCAACAAGCCCTCGCTCTGAAGGCTCCACTGGTAGCGCTGGAAACGGCTGTCGTTACCCACGGCTTGCCATTTCCCACCAATATCGAACTGGCACGCGCTCTGGAACAGGAAGTGCAGGATCAGGGCGCTACACCAGCAACCATTGGCGTATTCCGGGGTAAAGTCCACGTAGGGGTTTCTTCAGAAGTGCTGGAAAACCTGGCTCGGGAAGAAAGTACACGGAAAATCAGCGCCCGAGATTTTGGCATTGCCCTGGCGCGGGGAGAAAGCGGCGGAACGACCGTGGCAGGCACCTTGATGGTTGCCCGAAAACTGGGAATTCGTGTTTTTGCCACCGGTGGAATTGGCGGTGTGCATCGTCATGCGCCATTCGATGTCAGTGCCGATTTGGTCGAGTTAGGGCGTTCTCCTCTTGTGGTGGTGTGCGCCGGCGCTAAAGCCATCCTGGATTTACCCGCCACACGCGAGGTGCTCGAAACACAGGGCGTCCCTGTAGTGGGCTACGAAACCGATGATTTCCCGGCTTTTTATTCCCGCGAAAGCGGCTTAGGCGTAGATGCTCGTGTGGATGCGCCGGAAGAAGTGGCTGAAATTGCCCGCTCGCACTGGGAGATGGGAAATGTCAGTGCGGTATTGGTCGTTGTTCCACCGCCTGCAGAATCCGCCCTGCCCAGAGAGCAGGTAGAAATCTGGATAGAGCAAGCCGTCCGGGAATGTGATCAGCAGGGGATTCATAGTGCGGGTGTCACGCCTTTCTTACTGGCACGCATGTCAGAACTCAGCGGGGGAACCAGCCTGCAGGCAAACCTGGCTCTCCTGAGAAAGAACGCCCGCATCGGCGCTCAAATTGCCCGAGCGCTTGCCGATTTTGAGAAACGCCTGATCTAATCCAAAATAGTTGTTCAGAAAACGGCTCGAAAAACAACGATCCGCTTACGGTCGGGGAGTGGATGTTGCAGTTGCCGTGGGCCAGCGGGTATCGGTCGGACGGCGGGTATTGGTGACCGTTGGAGTGAGCGTAATCGTCGGGGTGCGGGTGGGCGTTCCCGTAAAGGATGGCGTTGGGGATGGACGGGTTGGGCTGGGTCCCGGTGTGGCTGTAGGTACGGGGGTGCGGGTAGGCGTTTGAGTTGGGGGAGGGGTAGGCGGTTCGCCTTCCACGGTAAATCGTCCGGAGCGTTTCCACTCGGTGCCAACGAAAATTTGTACCTCGTATTCACCCGGCAGCCATCCTCCAACTGGTTCAATGCATTCAGAATACCCAAATCCGCCTGTACCGCCGTTCCAGGGCAGGGTTTCGAAACAAACCAGTTCTCCACCACGATACCACAGGGCACTCCACTGGGAGCCAACGGTCATCTGATCGTAACTGAACACGGCAAAAATTTGCGTAATGGGATTCTTGAAAACATCTGCCGGATCTACAGGTTGAAAACTCTTGTCCAGTTTGGTGGCAAACACCAGTGGGCTGAACACGGCTGACGGATTCGGGGTGATGGTGGACTGGAATTGTGTCTCCACCGCGGGGGGCATTGCAGGGGTGTTTGTAATGGAGGGGGTATTGGTGATGGTGGGCGTGAGGGTAATGGTTGGGGTCAGGGTGATGGTCGGGGTCAGGGTAATGGTAGGCGTCAGTGTCACGGTTGGGGTAGGGGGGAAATATCGGTAAGCCACCGGTTCGGCAAAGCGGTTAATCACCACTGCCATGGCAAAGAAGAGAAAGGAAAACGTGACCAGCCGCCATCCCTGACTGAGGCGTTGGCGCCGCTTTTGGAAATAAGTGAGGCGGCGTCCTGCCTGAATCGTCCTCCATCCTGTCCAGAAGGAAAGGAAGGACAGAAACAGAAATGTAAATGAGGCAACGACCACGCCTGTCTTAATATCCAGATTCATTGAAACGGATTATAGCACGGTCTGGAAAACTGCTGGAAGGACACCGTGGAATGCAGAAGAGGTCACGGCGTGGGGATGGGCTCCTGAAAAATCAGGCGCGTTCGCTCCATACGGGTGGTGGTAGGGTCAATCCCCAGAGCAAGGAGCACCTCTTCAGGGCGGGCAGTGGCGCTTTCCTTTGCCGAGAGGCGCATGAGCAGGATGGGCTTTTCCTCCTCAGAGGAGGTTGCAAGGGTCAGGGATTCAATGAGGGGGCGGAGGTCATACGTTTTTTCCCGTCTCACGCGGATAATTTCGTTCTGTTTCAGCAGGTTGGCAATGCGCTCGGTCAGGTCGGCGGGGGGGGCTTCACGGAACTCGATGCGGTATTCCGCGGCAAGAACGAGGGTTTGCAGGGCAGGAAGGTGAAGTGGCACGATTTCTATCTGTTGAAGCGTCAATCCCGGAGGCGCCGCCCGCTGCAGGCGTTGGTGCAGTTCATCCGGAAGAAGCGTCTCTGTCAGCCAGACATCCGCTACTTCGCACTGCGAGGTGAACCCCAGCGGTAAGGCGCTTGCCAGATGAAAACGCGGGCGGGGATTAAACCCCTGTGAAAATGCCAGCGGTAATCGGGCGCGCCGGAATGTACGCTCCCAGACAAGCATCATATCCAGATGGCTCACGTAGCGCAGTTCTGCGCCGCACGCATACCATAGGCGGTAACGGGTCAATTCACTCATACGGTCACATTCTCTTTGATGGGAGTCTTCCGGCGCACCGGCGGACATTTCCAGGCTTCAGTGGGTGTCTTTGCCCGGATATTGTTAAAAGTGGGAAGGATACCGCATGCGTAACACTGTCCTCTGCAGTCATCTCGTAGGATGCCGCTCAGACTGTTCTGGTATTCCTGTTTCAGGTATGAGGGACGCACTGCAATGCTGATGTGTGACCAGGGGAGTACCTCATCGAGGTCGCGCTTGCGGTAACTGTAAAAAGCGGGATCGAGGTGGCATTCTTCAAATGCCTGAATCCAGCGCTCAAATTGGAAATGTTCCTGCCAGGCATCAAATTTTGCTCCCAGTTGCCAGGCGCGCAAAATGACCTGCCCGATTCGCCGGTCTCCACGCGAGAGCCAGGCTTCGTGCAGGGTCACTTTGGGATCAACCCAGTTCAACTTGAAGCCCTGACCGCGCAATCCCTGTTGCAGCAGGGCTTGTTTGGCTTGGATTTGCTCCATGGTATCCACCGAAACCCACTGGAAGGGAGTGTGCGGTTTTGGGATAAAGGTGCTCACTCCCGCATGGACTTTTGCGCGCCCGCCGCAAATTTTGCGACCTTCGCGCAATACGGCGTGGCACAGATCAATGATGGCTTGCACATCTTCCAGAGTTTCCTCGGGGTGTCCAATCATGAAGTACAACTTGATCGTTGTCCATCCCTGGGCAAAGATAGCGCGAGCGGTTTCCAGAATCTGTTCATGAGGAATAAATTTATTGATCACTCTACGCATCCGTTCGGAAGCGGCTTCGGGAGCCAGGGTAAAACCTCCGCTGGGTTTGAGCGATTTCAGTTCTTTCATCAATTCCACGGAGAAAGACTCGATGCGCAGAGAGGGCAAAGACACGGTGATTTTCTGATCTCCAAAGCGGTTGGCAACGGCTTCTACCAGTTCCCGTATTTGCGTATAGTCAGAGGATGCCAGCGAAAGCAGTCCCACTTCTTCGTAACCGGTGGCTTCCAGGGCGGTTTCGATGGCTTGCAGAATTTCATCCACAGGTCGTTCTCGCACCGGGCGGGTAACCATGCCGGCGTGACAGAAGCGGCATCCTCGGGTGCAACCGCGCATGATTTCGATGGGGATGCGGTTGTGCACAATGTCAATGGAGGGCACGATGAAGCGGGTGACCGGGGGAGGGAGTTGAGCCACCACCCGTTTGACCACCGGCAAAGGCGCTTCTTCTGCGCTGGGCGCAATTCGTTTGACGGTCCCATTCGGATGATATTCCACTTCGTACAATCGAGGAACGTACATGCCCGGAATCTTTGCCAGCCTTACCCAGAGAGCCTCTCGGCTTTCTCCACTTTGCTTCCACGCCTGAACCACATCCACGATTTCATGGATGATTTCCTCGCCCTCTCCAATGGCAAACGCATCAATGAAAGGCGACATGGGTTCCGGGTTGAATGCGGCGTGTCCACCGGCAATCACCAGCGGATGTCGCTCATCGCGTTCTTCCGCCAGCACAGGCAGCCCTGAAAGGTCGAGAATATTCAGAACGTTGGTGTACAGGCTCTCATAAGGCAGAGTAAAAGCCAGAATGTCAAACTCTTGAAGAGGGTGTTTGCTCTCCAGCGCGTACAGGGGCATGCCCAGAGAGCGCATCTGGCTTTCCATATCCGTCCAGGGAGCGTAGGCGCGTTCTGCCAGAGCATCCGGGCGGCGGTTGATTTCGTCATACAAAATGGTCAAACCGAGGTTGGGCAAACCCAGATCGTAAATATCGGGGAAGATCAGGGCTACATGGGTTTGCACGCTGTCCCATGGCTTTATGATTTGATTGAGTTCTCCGCCGGTATAACGACCCGGTTTCTGCACTTTTAAAAGGATGCGGTCGAGAACCGATTCAATTTGTTCGGGAGTCCAAAATGCCATTAAAACACTCCTTTGTACATACCGCCATCTACCGGTAACATGACACCTGTCAGATAGGACGCCGCAGGCGATAGCAGGAATACTGCGGCGCGGGCAAATTCTTCGGGTTTTGCAATCCGCTTAAAGGCAGATTCGCTTGCCTGTTTTTCCATCTCTTCGGCTACGCTGGTCTGATTGGCTTTGGCGCGGGCTTCCATCAGTTCGGTGACCCGTTCCGTTTCCACCCATGCCGGCAGAATGGAGTTCACGCGAATGTTCCAGCGTCCGAGTTCCAGTGCCAGAGATTTGGTCAAGCCCACGGTGGCGGCGCGTACTGCATTGGACAGAATCAGATTGGGGATGGGTTGCTTGACCGAGATTGAGGTAATAGTGAGGATGGAAGGACTTGTACTTTGCTTCAAAACAGGTAGCGCCGCACGGATGAGCCGTACATGTGCCATCAGACATAAATCGATGGCTCTTTGCCAGTCTTCCTCATTCAAGTCCTCAAAAGCGCCGGGCTTGGGTCCACCGGTATTGGTGACCAGCAAATCCAGCCCGCCAAAATGATCGACCGTTTGTCTGACCAGCAAGGTCGGAAGGTCTGGCGCCGTAACATCTCCGGGTATTGCCAGCACCGGTGAGCCAGTTTCACGGTGGATTTGGTCTGCGGCGTCGTTCAGGCGAGCGGAATCGCGGCTGTTCAGGACTACCTGAGCGCCTTCCTGTGCCAGAAGGCGGGCAGTGGCAAATCCCAGCCCTCGGCTTGCGCCGGTCACCAGAGCAATTTTTCCTCGCAGGCTTAAATCCATGGCAATCCTTACTATATTAATTCGATGTGATGATCCAGTACTTCAATGTCCATAAAGCGATCATGGATGTCATCCAGCGCTTTTTGGAGCAGACGCTGGATCTGCACCCGATCATTGCTTAAGGCGGCGCAGGCAAGCAGGGCTTCCTGCCAGTGATCCTGAAGGTCCATCTCAGCGGCAGAGACGTTGAACTCACGGTGCAGATGTGCCAGTACAGGTTTAAGGCGTCCGCGCTTCTCTTTGAGCGAGGTGCATCCCGGCAATCGAACGTGTATCGAAAGAACGCCTACGGGCATAAAATCCACCTGTTTTTGTCCATTTTAATATACCCCCATCCATGTCCAGCGTCAAATCATTGCCGGGAAAAACACCAGATTTCGGCTCAGGAATCGATGAACTCGGTCTCAATGTTTTCGGCGTTCAGTCCTTCACTGTTGGCGGAAAGTTCAATTTCACCGAACAATTCCTGCTGGCTGGCTTGAATGATGTGCCTTTTGACCAGTTCCAGCATTGCCAGAAAAGTGACAATCCATTCCAGACGGTCATTTCGAAAGGAAATCAATGTTCGGAAGGTGGTTTTTCCGGCTTTCTTTAAGTTTTCGAGGATGCTTTGAATCTTCTCGCGGATGGTAATGCGTGGTTTGGCAACGACCTTGCTCAACGCCGGTAGATCCGGCTGGCTGATGAAAATCCCTCGAGCGGCTTGTACCAGATCCTGCAAGGAAACACCGCTCAGGTCCAACCGGGCTTCTACCTTAACGGAAGGCTGACTTAACCGCAGATAGGTGCGCAGGTTTCTGGCTTCGCGTTCGCCGAGTATCTCTGCCAGTTCCTTGAAGCGCTTGTAAATGATCAACTGGCGTGCCAGTGCCTCTCCGGGATTTTCTTCTTCCGTGGTGCGGTGTTCTGCCGCAGGGCGTGGGAGCAGGGCGGCGGATTTGATCTGCACCAGTCTGGCGGCAATCACCAGAAAGGCAGATACCTCTGCGGCGTCGCGGTCTTCCAGTTGATTCAGGTACGCAAGATACTGATCCGTTACCTGTGCCAGAGCCAGCGTGGTGATATCCAGTTCGGCGCGTTCGATTAACTCCAGCAGAAGGTCCAGTGGTCCCTCATACACGGGAGTTTGTACCCGATATCCTTCTGTTTGAAAACCAGCCACCTGAAAACTCACGACGGGTATTATAGCAGATAGACCAGCATCCGGGGAAACTCGGTTATAATACCTTCTGTGTAAAAATTTTTCCTTGTAAACAGGTTTTATCTGGTGGATAAAGGCGGCTTAACCCACATTGATGAAAGCGGCTCTGCACACATGGTGGATGTCAGCGGCAAACCGGACACCCAGCGCACGGCAATTGCCCGCGGCGAAGTAATTTTGCGTCTGGAAACGCTGACTTTGATTCGTCAGGGACTGATGAAGAAAGGGGACGTGCTCGGTGTGGCGCAAATTGCCGGGATTTTAGGCGCCAAAAAGACCGCTGAGTTGATCCCTCTCTGTCATCCCTTGCCCTTGCATCAGGTTGATGTGCAACTGGAAGTGGATGAGTCCCTTCCGGGCGTGCGCATCACAGCCCTGGCGCGCACCACCGGTAAAACGGGGGTGGAAATGGAAGCCCTCACGGCGGTGGCGGTTGCCGCATTGACGGTTTATGACATGGTCAAAGCCGTCGAAAAGGGGGCGCGGATTCACAATATCCGTTTGGTGGAAAAGCATGGCGGTATGAGCGGAGATGTGATCAACGAGGAAGCATGAAAATCGCGATTTTATTGTTTGCCTCTTTGAAAGAACGGGCGGGGTTTTCCCAAAAAGAGTTCGACTTGCCAGATGGAAGCACGGTTCGAGACTTCAAGCAACTGCTGAGCCGTGCGTTCCCACAACTTGCGGGCACGCTGGATCATGCCGTAGTTGCCGTTAATCAACAATTTGCCTTCGATGAGGATGTGATTCCAGAAAATGCTGAAGTGGCTTTGTTCCCTCCCGTCAGCGGGGGATCGGCATTCCCTACGGTGGTCAGGGTAACCACTGAGGTACTGGATCTGGATGACCTTCTCGCGCAGATCACATTACCCACTACCGGTGCGGCTTGCTTCTTCACCGGTATGGTACGGGGAAAGACCCAGCGGGGCGAACCGCATGAAACCGTGCGGCTCGAATACGAAGCCTATGTGCCGATGGCAGAAGCCAAAATGGTGCAGGTGGCGGATGAAATTCGTCAGCGCTGGCCCTCCGTGGAGGGGATTGCCATTGTTCAGCGGATTGGATCGCTGGAGGCAGGCACGCCCACGGTGCTGATTGCCTGCACAGCGGCTCATCGTGATACGGGCGTTTTTGATGCAGCCCGATATGGCATTGACCGACTGAAAGAGATTGTCCCAATCTGGAAGAAAGAAATTGGTCCAAATGGGGAAGTTTGGGTTGAAGGGGAATACCACCCGAAACGGGGTGATTAAAACCATACTGAATCGATGGCGAACTGAGGGATCGCAAACCGCCGGGTTTGAAGGCGAGCGTCCGGGCGGCTTGCGTTCCTCCGGTTCCGGGGAGGGAAAACCGGTGACTGAGAATGCTCTGGCAGAATCGCCGCAAGAATTTGCCAATCGTTTGGGGTTATCCTTCAAGAGTTTCTTCCTGTTAAGCCGGGCATTGACCCATCGTTCTTACCTCAATGAGCATCCAGAAGCCATTGAGGATAACGAGCGCCTCGAATTTTTGGGCGATGCCGTGCTGGATTTTGTTGTTGGCGCCTGGCTGTACAATCGCTATCCCGATATGCCCGAGGGGGATTTAACCCGCATGCGCTCGGTGCTGGTTTCTACCGAGCAACTGGCTGAATTTGCGCGTAAAGTGGACCTGGGGCGGGCGTTGCGTCTGGGCAAAGGCGAAATGCAGGCTGGTGGACGCGATCGTCCCGCGTTGTTGTGCGATGCCTTTGAAGCCGTGATCGGCGCGATTTATCTGGATTCCGGCATTGACGGAGTGCGCCGTTTCATCGAGCCCATGCTGGAAACCGCCGCCGATGAGATTCTCTCCAAGCAGACCATTGAAGATCCCAAAAGCATGCTGCAGGAATGGGCACAGGGACAGGGATTTCAGGCGCCGCGCTATATCGTCCGTTCTTCCAGTGGTCCGGAACATTCCAAGCAGTTCGAGGTGGATGTGCTCATCGATGGGCAGATTTACGGTTCGGGCATTGGTTCGAGCAAACAGGCTGCCACCAAAGCCGCTGCGGCTGATGCGCTCCATCGCCTGGGGCTGCTGGACGATTGATGTGATACTTCTATCCTGAACAGGGGATTAAATTTTCTTTTTATGCCATTACTGAAATCGCTGGAACTGCACGGATATAAAACCTTTGCCAGCCGAACCCTGTTTGAGTTTCCCGGCATGGTGACAGCCATTGTGGGACCGAATGGCTCGGGAAAATCCAATATTGCGGATGCCGTTCGCTGGGTGTTGGGGGAGCAGTCCTTCAGTTTGTTGCGGGGCAGAAAGACCGAGGACATGATCTTCTCCGGTTCGGAGTTGCGTCCGCGTGCGGGAATGGCTTCAGCGTCCATTCTCTTTGATAACGAGAGCGGCTGGTTGCCGATTGATTATTCTGAGGTGCTCATCACCCGCCGGGCTTACCGTGACGGTTCGAACGAGTATCTCCTGAACGGTCAGCGGGTGCGCTTGAAGGAAATCACCGAACTTCTGGCGCAGTCGGGTCTGGCAGAGCGCACTTATACCATCATTGGACAGGGATTGGTGGATGCTGCGCTTTCGCTGAAACCGGAAGAACGCCGGCGTTTCTTTGAAGAAGCCGCCGGCATTGGGCTGTACCGCAGTCGTCGTGAGGAAGCGCTGCACCGACTCGATACTACCCGCCGCAATCTGGAGCGGGTGATAGATATCCTCTCCGAACTGGAACCACGCCTGAACAGTCTGGAGAAACAAGCCAGACGCGCCATGGAGTACGAACAGGTCCGCGCCGATTTACGGTTGCTTTTGCGCGACTGGTACGGCTACCACTGGCACCGCGTCCAGCGGGAATTGACTCTGGCACGCGAAGCCCTGCTGGCTCAGGAAGAACGCTTTCAACAGGCGCGTGATCATCTTCTCGAAGAGGAACAGCGCAGTGTAGAAATTCGCCAGCGCCTGAACGAGTTGCGCGAAAGCCTTGGATTCCTTCACCGCCAGTCTGCCGAAGCCCATGCGCACTGGGAAGAGTACAGCAAGCGCATGGCGGTACTGGAAGAACGTCAGCGCGCTCTGGTGGATCAGCGTCAACGCACCCAAAACGACCTCGAGCGAATGAAGGAAGAGGAGCAGGCGCGTCTGGAGAAACGCCAGAGCCTGGAAGAAGAGTTGACCCGCCTGCAGGAAGAACAAAAGGAAGCCGAAGAGCGCATGCGCGATGCCCGTAAGGCGCTGGAAGCCCGCCAGGCAGAACGCAATAAACTCGAAGCCCAGTTGCGAGATGCCCGTCGTTTGCAGACCCAGGCAGAAACCCGGCAGGTGCAGGTGCGCGCCCATCATACCGAACTGCAGCACCGCATCGAAAATCTGCAAAGCAGTGTGCAGTCTCTTCAGCAGGCACTCAAACGCGAACAGGATGACCTTCAGCGTGCGCAGGGACTCCACGTTCAATGGGATCGCAACTGCACTCAGGCAGAAGAAGCCTGGAAGAAACTGGAAGAAGGATTGCGCGCGCAACAGCAGACCCTGCGAACCCGCGAGGAGGAGCGGCGCGCCTTGCAGGAAGAACGCAACCGTCTGGAAGCCGAAGCCACCCGTTTGCGGGCTCAACTGGAAGTGCTGGAGCAGGCGGAGCGCACATATTCCGGCTTAGCCGAAGGGGCGCGTTTCTTGCTTCAGGAATCGCGCCAGAAACGCCTGCCGGGAGTGTTTCAGGCGATGAGCAGTCACCTCATCGTACCTGCGGAGTACGAACAAGCCATTGCCGCCGCACTGGGTGAACTGGTCAATGCGGTGCTAATGGAAGAGGGCGGTGATCTGGAGGCTGTGCTCACGGCTCTGCTTCAGGGCGAAAAGGGACGCGCTGTGCTGGTGCCGCTGGAGCACACCCGTGTGGGTGAAGGTCTGAGCGAAGTTGCAACGGAGACCGGCGTAATCGGCGTTGCCGCGCAACTGGTGCAGGCGCCGCCATCTCTCCGGGCAGTGGTAGATTTGCTTCTGGGGCAGGTTTTGCTGGTCGAGAACCGTTCCATTGCCCGGCGCATGGTAGAGCGCATCCCGCCACAGGCACGGGTGGTGACTTTGCAGGGTGAGGTGTTTTTCGGCAGTGGCGTCATCGTTGCCGGACGCGAGTCCAAAGGCGCCAGCCCGATAGGGCGTGCCCGCCGTCTGCAGGAACTCCGTTCGGCAATTGAAGAAAAGCAAGCCTATCTGGAGCGGGTGCAGTCTGAACTGCGTGCCCTTGAAACTGAAATGACCCGTTTGCGGGAGCAGGAAAAGGAACTGGAAAAGCAGGTACGGGAGGCAAATCAAGCCTTGATGCGGGCAACCCAGAGCCTGCAACAAGCCGCTCTGGAGGTGGAACAGATCCGGCAACGGCAGGAATATCAGAAAAAGCAACTGGCATCGCTGGAAGCCCAGATCGAAAAAACGCAGGCGGAAGCCGCGCGGGAAGCCCAGACTTTGCAGGAGATCAACAAGACCGTAGAGCAGACCGCTGAACAGGTGCGCCTGTTGAACCGTTCGCTCTCTGCTTTGCCGCTGGAGGAGATGCAGGCAGAGGTGGCTCACTGGAATACCCGCCTTGCGGTGGCTCAACGTGCGGTGAACGAGGCGCAGAGGCGTCTAGAGGAACACCGCCAAGCCGAACAAAGCGCTCTTCGCCAGCAGGAGGTGCTGTCCCAGCGCTTGGGCGAGATGGATGCCCACCTGAGCGAACTGGAAGCCGAGAAAGCCAGGGTGCAGGAACAATCCGCTGAAATTGGTGCCCGCATTGAGGCGTTACGCGCTCAGATCGAACCTGCCGAAGCCACGGTGCGCCAACTGGAGCAGGAAGCCGCTGAACAGCAAAATCGCCTGATCGCTGCTCAGCAAGCCGCCGCCGTGGCAGAACGGCATGTCAATCAGGCGCAACTGGAACTGTCCCGCCAGCGTGAGGCGCTGGATTCCCTGCGCCGCAAAGTAGAGGATGACTTTGGCATTGTGGCATTTGAGTATCAGGGTGAAGCCGGTCAGGCACCTCTACCATTGGAGGGTATGGTAGAGCAACTGCCCAGTCTGAGCGAACTGCCTGCTGAACTGGAGGAGAATATCAATCGTCAGCGTGCCTTGCTCCGCCGCATGGGTCCGATCAACCCGGAGGTGCAGAACGAATACCGCGCCGTGAGAGAGCGGTACGACTTCCTCAAACAGCAGGTGGCTGACCTGACCAAAGCCGACGAAGACCTCCGCAAGGTGATTGCCGAACTGGATGAATTGATGAAGCGCGAGTTCCGCAAAACCTTCGATGCCGTTGCCCACGAATTTCGTCACATGTTCACGCGCCTGTTTGGCGGCGGCAGTGCCCGGCTGATTTTGACCGAGGGGGAGAGCACCGCCGATATGGGCATTGACATTGAAGCCCGCCTGCCCGGACGCCGTGATCAGGGGCTTTCTCTGCTCTCCGGCGGTGAGCGCAGTTTGACTGCCGTGGCGCTCATCTTCTCCCTGCTCAAGGTATCGCCTACGCCCTTCTGCATCATGGATGAGGTGGATGCCATGCTCGACGAAGCCAATGTGGGACGCTTCCGCGATTTGCTCCTCGAACTGGCGCAGAAAACCCAGTTCATCCTCATTACCCACAACCGCAACACCGTGCAGGCGGCAAACGTGATTTACGGCGTCACCATGGGACGCGACTCCGCCAGTCAGGTCATCAGTCTGCGCCTCGACGAACTCAGTGAGGAGATGGTGAAATAAAAGTCGGGGGCTGTTTGGAAATCTGTAAATGCAGGACCCGATAGAACCCAAGCCTTATTCTTAAGCAAAAAGGCTGTCCCGGTCAGAGGACAGCCTTTTGATTTCTCCAGAAGCGGGCTTACTGCCCGGTAGAGGGAAGAGCAACCGGCGTAATGGCAGGTTCTTTCGGCGCTACCTCCATCCACAGGTCAAAGGTCTTGACCGTCTCGGCAGATTTTGCCTGCGTGAGCCATTCATCGTATGCCGCCTGCTTCTTCTGGTTCAATTCTTCATCGGTCAGTGGACGGACTTCACGTCCCAGCAACTGGATGATGTGGTACCCGAAGGACGTCTGCACCGGCTGGCTGATCTCGCCCACTTTGAGGGCATACACCGCCTCTTCAAATTCCTTCACCATCTTTCCTTTGCCAAACCAGCCCAGATCGCCGCCTTTGTTGGCGTTACTGCTATCCTTGGAGTACTCTGCTGCCAGTTTCACCCAGTCTTCACCCTTGTTGAGGCGATCCAGCACCTCTCGGGCGGTTTCTTCCGTTTCCACCAGAATGTGGCGTGCCCACACCTTTTCCTCTTCGCGCGGCAGGTCGGCACTCAGCGCCTCTGCCAGTTTGCGCTTCAGCACCAGGCGCTTGATGTAATTGCGCAGGTGGGTTTCGTCATATCCGTATACCTGCACCTTGGCTAAGAAATCGCTGTAGGTTTGCTTGTAGCCTTCCATCGTGTAGGGGGTCGCCGTCGGAAGGGGGGTGGGGGAAGCCGTTGCCGTAGGAGTGGGACCTTCCGGCGTGGGGGTAGCCGATGGCTCCGGTGTGGGGGTGAATTCCGGGGTGGGTGTTGCCGGTTCCGGCGTTGCCGTGGGTTCCGGTGTATCCGTCGGCGGGAGCCAGGTCAACTGCTGGGTGGTGAGGGTGGCAGTGGCAAACGGCGTGGCGGTCACGGTGGGGGTCGGCGTGCCGTTGATGAAGAAGCCAAAGGCTTCCTGCATTTCTTTGTCAATTTCCTCTTCGCTCACGGTGATGCCGCGTTTGGCGGCTTCCTGCGCCACCAGGGCATCTTCGATCATCGCATCCAGCACCTGCTTGCCGATGATCTGCGGATCGGCAAGCGAGTTTTCCAGTTCCTGCAGGTAAGAGCCGTAGAACTGCACCAGAATCGGGTTGCTGGCGAGGTTGTTGTACTGCTGAACCTGCAGATAGCGCCAGAATTTTGCCTCAGTCTGGAATTCTTTTACGGTAATCTTTTCCTTGCCCACCTGCGCCACCGCGCGGCTCTGTTGGAGTACGGTCTGCTCGAGAATGCCGTACAGGATCAGACCGATGACCAGAATCAGCACAATCCCTGTGCCGAGGAGCAGGTAGCGTCTCTGCATTTGTTCCCGTTCGATGCGGGCAAGGTGTTTCTTGTTGGTGATGACCTTTTTTTCGGGTTGTTTTGCCATGGATACCTCAATACAAAAATAGGGCAAGGGTCGGCGTGACCCCTGCCCCGGGATGAAAGTCTTTAGGCTTTATTCCTGTTCATCCGATGCCACGAAGGGCAGGAACGCCAGATGGCGGGCGCGTTTGATCGCGGTCGCCAGTTCGCGTTGATGTTTGGCGCAGGTGCCGGTCTGCCGGCGAGGGCGGATTTTGCCTTCTTCGGTGACGTAGCGGCGCAGCAAATCAACGGCTTTGTAGTCGATCTTGACGTTCTTGTCCACGCAGAACTGGCAGAACTTTGGGCGAGCCATGTACCGCCGGACCTGCGGTTGTTCAACATCCATCATCATTTCATCGCTCATGGGTCTTGCTCCATTTAGAAGGGATATTCTTCATCAGTTTCTTCTTCGGAGAGGGCTGTTTCCACGGCTTGATTGACGTCGCGGCGGTCTCCCAGCATCATCATCTCGCTGGCAACGATTTCCACCGACACATGCTTGACGCCTTCGCTGTCTTCCCAGCGGCGCGTTTGCAGACGCCCCTCGACGTACACCTGCTGACCTTTGGTGAGGTACTGCTTGCAGATTTCCGCCAGTTGTCCCCATGCCACCACGTTGAACCATTCGGTTTCAGTGTGGCGTTCACCGTCCACTGAGTTCCAGGTGCGGCTGGTGGCGACGGGGAAGGTGGTCACCGGTTTGCCGGACGGCGTGTAGCGCATTTCCGGATCGCGTCCCAGATGACCAATGATCATGACTTTATTCAGTCCCCGACTCATACCATTTCCTCGTTTAATTCAGTCCTCTCCACTCCGCTGGCTTATCCAATCGCTGTGATCAGATAGCGCAAAACGGGTTCGGTCAGGCGCAGGTTGGTAGACAGTTCGTTGACAAATGCGGGGGGCATGGCAACCTGCATATAGACGTAATTTCCTTCCCGCTGTTTGCGGATGGAATACGCCATCGAGCGCTTGCCCCAGACGTCGGTCTTTTCCACCGTGCCGCCTGCTCCGGTAATCCATCCCCGCACCTTCTCAATCAGTGCCGTGCTGGCAGTTTCATCCAGTTCGGGATGGATAATAAAGATCACCTCGTAGTTACGCATTTTGGAATCCTCCTTTCCATGGGTTTGCCCTCCCTCACAACCGTAGGCGTGGAGAGGGCGGAAAGTAACAACGTGGTTTGCAGGGCGCAATTGTATCACAAAATTGTAATTTATGGGCGGGATTTTTCCTCGTGATCATATCCTCTCTTTGAAGATGGTTTTCTTCCAAAAGCGCCTCTATTAACTTCATGGGTAGATTTGCAATGCAACCACTATCTTCGGAACGGGGCTTCGTTCAGCCACACGGTCATCGCCGAAGCGCCGCGGTTGCCCCACAGGAAGTAGGGGATGAGAGTGAGGCGGTTTCCAGAGACATCTTGCCCCTGAATCTGCAGGATGCGCCCGAGGATGCCATCGTCCCAAACCGGCTCGAGCGAGTCCGGCTCCAGGCGCAGGTGAAAGAGGTCCAGTCCCGGGTGGTCCACGCTTTCGGCGCAGTACACCAGCGGTCCGCGGGAGATGGCAACTTTGCCGCGGTGGTCCTTCAGGCGCGGGGCGGCGCGGCGCAGGCGGATGGGCATGTCAAAGTGCAGTTCAAGGGTATCGCCTTCTGCCCACGGCTGAGAGAGGGTGACAAAAATGGCATCCCGGGGATCGTAGCCGCTGGCGGGGGCGATGCCGTCGTGGACAGGTTGTGGAATCGAAATAAAGAGCGGTTGTCCGTTGAGGGTAAAGCGCGGATTTTCTGCCCACGAGGGGATGCGCAAGAGCAGTTCCAGCGGGGCAGGCTGGTCGGGATTGAGCGGCTCCCAGTGGCGCAGGCGCAGGACGACATGTCCATGCCAGGGCAGTTGCGAGTCCATCTGCAGAGAGAGACGCACCCGGTTGCCGTTGGCGCAGAGTACTTCCTGGGTGGGCAGGTCGCTGGCAATGTACTGGTGGATATATAGTCTTCCGGGTCGGGTGGAGTAGAGGTACTGTCCCAGCCAGGCAAAGGTGCGCGAGAGGTTGGAAGGGCAGCACGGCACGGCGTACCATGGGCGGCGTTCCACCCCGCCACGGCAGGTCAAGGGATTGTTGTACAGGTAAGTGGTGCCGTCCAGCCCCATACCCACGCTGGCGGCGTTGTACAACTGCCACTCGAACAGGTCGCTGTAGCGGGCGTTGCCGGTGATCTGCGCCAGTTCCCAGTTCCAGAACAGGCTTGCCAGCGCCGCGCAGGTCTCGGCGTATGCCGTTTCGGGGTCGAGTTCGTCATCCCTGCCAAAGCCCTCAATGCCCGGGACGGCGCCCAGCCCACCGGTGAGGTACATGCGCCGCAGCACCATGTGCTCCCACAGGCGCTCCTGCGTCTCAAGGTAGCGTTCATCGCCGGTCAGACGCATCCAGCGGGCAACGGCGGTGTGCAGGTAGCCAAAGCGCACGGCGTGTCCCACCGGCACGGTCTGGCGCTCGATGGGGGCGTGTTGTTGAAAGTACTTGCCCGAAAGAGCGCTTCCATACCAGCGCTGGGTGGTGTTCCAGGGCTTTTTGTAGGCATTCCCCGGCGGCAGGACGTAAGGGTGGGCATCGGGATGCGCACTGAGGTAAGCCTGTCGCTGTTTCTGGACAAAACGGGCGCGCTGGTTGACGCTGGCGTTCTGCAGAAGGAGCGCCAGCCCAAAGAAAGGTGTCCGTCCACGGCGCTCCAGAAAGGCTTGCGCCATTTCCAGATAAGCGCGTTCGCCGGTCACTTCGTACAGGCGCAGCAGGGCAATCTCGATCTCCTCGTGTCCGGGGGTGTACAGGGGACCTTTATCCCGAAAATCGGCGACAATGCGGTCGGCGGCGCGGCGGGCAATCTCCAGCAGGGTGGTCTTGCCGGTGGCAAGGAAATGAGATACCCCCGCCTCGATGAGATGCCCATGGCAGTACAGTTCATGTTCAATTTGGAGGTTTTTCCAGCGCGTCCCGGGAAAGAATATCTGGTTGTAAGTAAAGAGGTAGCCGTCGGGCATCTGTGCCCGCCCCAGCAGGGCGATAAAGCCGTCCATGCGTTCTTCCAGCAGGGCATCGGGGTGATGTTGCAGGATGCGCGCGGCGGCTTCCAGCCATTTGTAGGCATCTGAATCGGCAAAGAACCAGCCCTCACGCAAGCCCTGGGCTTCTCCGGCGGCAATGCGAAAATTGTGGATACAGCCGGAGGCTTCCAGTTGCTCCCATTGATGGTAAATGGCTTGATGGGCGTTGACCTCCAGCCGTTCGTGCCAGAATCCGCGGGTAAGGATGGCGTGCATCATCTCTCCTCCACAGGATGGGGAATTGGTTTAATCTTAATATCGTTTTCGAAAAGAAAGGCAAGAAAAGCCTGATAAATTGATTGCACATTATCATTTTTCGTTGCATAGTTATATATTGGAGGAGGCAATGGAACCTGCGACCACCTTATTGCCACAATGGACGGGAAAAGCCCAGTTTATCAACCTGACTACGTTTCGAAGAAACGGTCAGGCTGTACCTACACCTGTTTGGTTTGTTGTCTATCATGAACGTTTGTATGTGATCACTGAAGAGCAATCGGGCAAAGCCAAGCGCATCCGCGCGAACGGCAAAGCGCAGGTAGCCCCCAGCGATGTGCGCGGAACGCCTCTGGGGCAATTCTTCGAGGCACGCGCCCGTGTAGTGCAGGAGGAATCCCTGCGTCGGGCGGTGGATGAGGCTTTTGACCGCAAATACGGCTTGCAGAGGAAATTCATCGAACTGGTGGCACGGTTGCGCGCGCGGAAATCCGGCGACCCCACCTGCATCATTGAACTGGAACTGGGTAGCCCCTCCGATTGAACGAAAATTTACCTGCATCCTCCCCTCCTTCTTCGAAATCACAGATACAATCATTAAGCAACAGGATTTTTCGAGGAGGGCGCTGATATGCAGGTCGAAATCACACATCCCGGGGTATTGCTGAACCCCGATGGGACGCTGGCGCAGGTGGGCTGGTCGCGTCAACCGTTGCTGGATTGCAATCTGGAACAGGCGCGCTTCTACACCCTGCGCTTTTTTCAACGCTTCCGCCTGAAGCGCTGGGATTACTACGCTGTGTTCACCCCGCGACGCTTCTTTTCCGCCACCATTGCGGATCTGGGGTATGCAGGCAACCTGTTTGTGTACACCCTGGATTTTGAGACCGGAGATCTGCACGAGGAGGGCATCGTTGTGCCGCTGGCGCGGGGGATCTCCCTGCCGCGCAACAGCGCCGAAGGGGTGAGCCGCTTTGAGGATCGCCGACTGAAGATGATCTTTGAGGTGTTCCCCACCGAACGTCATCTGCGGGTGGACTGGGATGATTTCCATGGTGGGCGGGGCATCCACGCCGATATCCATTTGCATTGCCTGCCTGAGTACGAGTCCATGAATATCGTGATCCCCATCGGCAAACGCCGTTTCTATTTCAACCGCAAGATCAACTGCCTGCCGGCGCAGGGCATCCTCCGTTATGGGAACGTGGAGGAGCAACTTGATCCGCGCACCTGTCTGGGCTCGCTGGATTGGGGGCGTGGGGTGTGGGAGTACCGCTCCTACTGGAACTGGGCATCGGCATCCGGCTTTTTACCCGATGGGCGCACACTGGGATTGAACCTGGGGTGCGGCTTTGGCGATCTTTCCCGTGCGGATGAAAACGCCCTGATTCTGCAAAACCGCATTCATAAACTGGAAGGGGTGCGTTTTGAGTACACCTCTGGCGATTATATGAAGCCGTGGCGCTTCCGAGATGTGCAGGGCAGGCTGGATCTCGTGTTTACGCCCTTCAAGGAACGGGTGGCACAGACCAATCTGGGCATCATTTTCAGCGAGGTGCATCAGATGTTCGGGCGTTATGAGGGCGTAGCCATCACCGATGAAGGTGAGGAAGTGCGCATCCACGATTTGGTTGGCTTTGCCGAAGAGCATCACGCCCGCTGGTGAAAAGGGAGAATGGAGAATCGTCCTTTTCCTCGAGCCCCTCGATGGGGTGCCGGTTGGCTGGGAAATAAAAAGAGGCGACGATGGGATTTGAACCCATGATCAGGGTTTGGCAGTCTTGCCTCGAGCCCCTCGATGGGGTGCCGGTTGGCTGGGAAACAAAAAGAGGCGACGATGGGATTTGAACCCATGATCAGGGTTTTGCAGACAAAGAAACTGGGAGACCTAAATCTCCCAGTTTTTCATACCATACTCCCCCTACTTACCACTTAGTGGGCTGTACTTATGATGAATAACCGCTAATTCTTTTTTACTCCACCGCGCATAGTAGCGAGCTGTAGTCACGATTGAACTATGGTTGAGCAGTTGACTCGTTTGAGACAGGTCGGCTCCGGCAAGTAGCGTATCACGAGCAAAGGCGTGTCGAAAAGCGTGAGGATTATGTCTCTCATGCTCAACACCGGCAATCTTGGCAAGACGATTCAAAATCCGACGGACATTTTTTTTATCCATTGGCGTGCCATATTTCGTAATAAACAAGTTGGAAACTTTTGGATTGAAGCGAGAACGATAAGACAACCATGTTTTTATCGCTTCACATGATACCTCTCCAAAAAACAACCAGGAGTATCTGCCACCTTTATCCATGACAATTACCGATCCGTGCGCCAAATCCAGATTTTCAACTTCGATTCGCGCTAATGCCCCAACTCTGCTTCCAGTATCTCGTAACAGGCAAAGCAAAGCAATATTCCGGGCTCGCTCCCAATCTTCTCCATAAGATTGGGCAACATTGAACAGAGTCTCAAATATACTGTTCTTTATCGGTTTTGGATCCGGTTGGGGTTCACTTATATTTTTCAGGATAATTCTGGGAAATAGATTATGCTCGTAACCCCATTTGAGAAAATGTCTTACAGTTGTTAAGACTGTTCGGATGGTAAAAGGCGACAGCGCCCCCTCGACCTCTCTTTTTCCCCGAATTTTTGATTTCCTAGTAAGCATCCAAAGCCTGAACTCATCTATTGAATGTTGATTTAATTCCGTATAACCCTTATCCACCAAGAAGCGTTCCAAATAGCGCAACTTGGTAAGATAGGCTACAGGAGTTTCATTCTTTTTTCCCCCACAAACATCTTGGATAAACCTTTGAGCTAAATCGGAAAAATTAATCGTGTTGGAAATTGAATTTGACATGGTTTTACCTCCGTAATGGTGTGGCTATTTTTCGGTTTTATGATTCTGCCACCTCAAAACGGCTCTGAAAGTAAAAAAATTTGCTATACTAATACCCAAAGACAAATCAGCCCCGCCGGTCTCCGCGGCGAGGCTGAGAAGGCAACGCGGTGTCGGCGCGTTGCGGCAAAAACACAAGAGAGGGCTTTTCTGCCCTCTCTTGCATTCCGTAGTTCACGGATGCTCTGTCGAAGCGCTTTTATCATAGCAGTTATCTCGGAAAAATTCAAGTTTTGCAACAAAAAAAGAGGGCTGGG
>FWWL01000540.1_pt1 | contig 75651 bp, 57 predicted proteins | sample 2228331 | NCBI WGS metagenome assembly FWWL01 (sample SAMEA103939775, study PRJEB20133) | metagenome
TCTTGGCTTTATCGAAATATATAGAATATTGTAAAAAGTGGTAAAAATATGTATGATTAAGGAAGGGTTTTGAGAAACACAGTAGAACATTATACATCATATATATTACAATTTTTGCAATACAGATTTTTAAAAATTTAATTATTTTGGCTATCGAGAATTAAATGCGTTGATAGGTAACAGGCATTTAGATCTGGCAGACGTATTTAATTGCAGCAAATGTGAGGGGGTTGTATATGTTGAATTCACAGTTATTAGAGCATAAGTTTTCTGATGGTATTTATTTTAATAGTCCTGACGGTATTTTTGTAGCTGACTCGACTGGAAGATACACGGATGTGAACCCTTCTGCATGTGAAATAACAGGATATAGCTTTGAAGAGCTTACAAGTATGAGTCTATTTGATATACTTCATCCTGACTCAATAGCAGAAGCAGCTGACATATTTGAGAGCCTAAAATGTAACGGTCGAATCAGTAATGAATTTAAATATATTAAAAAGGACGGTACGATCTATTACATGCAAGTAGATGCTGTCAAATTTGATAATGATAGATATTTAGGCTTCTGTAAAGATACAACTAAGTGCAAGCTTAATAAAGAAGCCTATGAAGAACTTGCTGTGCGAAAAAAGCTGGAAGAGGAGCTGGTAAGGCAGAAACGACAATTAGAGATTAAGAACAGACAATTAGAAGCAATCATAGAAAGCATGTCTGACGGTCTATTTATGATTGATAAAAACTATGATTTCACATTCTTAAATCAAGGAGGACAGAATTTTTTCTATAAACCGGAGACGGTAACAAACGGTGCGTCCTTTTCACATACAAAGTATTATGATATGCAGGGTAGAGTTTTAATGATTGAAGATATGGTAGGTTCCAGAGTTTTAAAAGGTGAGAAAATCAAGCATAGCAGGCTTAAAGCAGAGCGTCCGGATAAAACATTGTATTTTAGTATGAGCGGGAATCCTATTTATGATGAAGCCGGAGAGATAGCTGCTGCAATAATATGCTGTCGAGATATTACAGAGGAAGTAGAAAATGAGGGAGTGATTTACCAACAAAGGGAGCAGCTTGAAGCAATCATTGAAAATATGGCTGACGGGTTTTGCCTAATAGATAAAAACAATAAATGTGTGAAGGTTAATAAAGCACATCGTAAATTAATAGAAAGCGGGACAATTAGCGGACTTGAACAAGCATCTGGGCATAGGCAGACACTATATGATGAAAATGGAGATATATTACCGGCTGAAGATATTCCCTCGAATAGATTGTTAAGAGGAGAACGGATTTATCAACAAAGGTTAATGACCAAAGCAAATGGTACAAATTACTATTTTGATATTACTGGAACACCATTTTTGGATAATGACGGACGTTTTTTATATGGCATCTTAACAAGCTGTGATGTCACTGACAGATTTCATAAGGAAAATATCATCAGACAACAGCAAGAGCAGCTATTAAAATCAGAAAAAGAGAAGAACGAAGCGCTGATAAGGGCAATGGAAGTAAAAGATGAATTTTTATCAATCATTTCACATGAGTTCAAGACTCCACTGGCTGTTATCAATTCTGCAATACAAACAATGGAATTGATTTGTAAAGATGAATTATCAGTAAAAGGGAAAAACTTCATAAGAATAATCCAACAGAATGCTTACAGGCAGTTAAGGTTAGTTAACAATCTGCTTGATATAACCCGTGCAAATGCAGGACAAATTAAGATGAATAAAAGCAATGTAGATATTGTGCTGCTTACAAAATCGATAGTTGATTCAGTTAATATTTGTGCAGAGCAAAAGGGCTTGAAAATTGAATACATTACTGCGATGAAAACGAAGTTTATCTACCTGGATGAGGAAAAATATGAGCGCATATTACTTAATCTTATCTCAAATGCGATTAAGTTCACTCCGGAAGGCAATTCAATTAAAATAAGATTATTTCAGAAGTCAATCGAAAAAAAGAGTAAGGTTTGCATAGAAGTAATTGATACAGGTGTAGGTATACCAAGAGACAAGCAAAGCCTTATTTTTGAACGGTTTGGACAAGTAGATAGCTCTCTTACAAGGCAAGCAGAGGGAACGGGAATAGGCTTATCACTTGTTAAGAAATTTGTTGAGGCACATGAGGGTGAAATAAAAGTTGAAAGCGAGCCTGGAAGGGGAAGTACCTTCACTACAATACTGCCTATAACAAAAGAGTGTAAAATGACGGAGGTAAAGAAGCTTCCTGAGCTTATGGATAATAGGCTTATTCAATCGGCAGCTATTGAGTTCTCTGATATTTATTTTTAATACGAAGCTGTAAGACCCTGCATAAAAGTTCAGCTGGAGTAAAGCTAAGTTACATCCGCTGGATGTATAAAAGCATACATTCCAGTGATTACATTTGTACACAAATATTGTAAAAAATTGCAGAAATTTGTGAAATAATTATTGATATTATGTAATATTACAGTTAAAATAGTATTGAATATAGTTATGTTTTTTTGTAATAAATTTTACCATATTGTATTATTCAAATCACTTAATTGGTACATCGGATTTTACCGGGGGGCTAAAATCGTAAGTGATTTTTTTATGCAGTAATGAATTAACATTCTCGCATATTTTTACTATTTTGGAGGGGATATCTATTGAAAGGTAAGGGAACGGGTGGCAACAGGATAGGCCGTAAAATTGTTTGCGCCATTGTTGTCTGCTGTATAGCAATTTCAGTGCTTGTAGGAGGTATATGTATCTCCAGCAGCAGCGGATTCATTGAGACTGAAGCCAAGGAAAAGCTTCTGCTCATGGTTGAAAGCAAGACAAATGAGCTAAACGGTCTTTATTCTGAGGTGGAATCCTCTGTTGGTGGGTTGGCTACCGCTTCAAAAGCTATGTTTGACCTGGAAAGTATCAAGACGGACCCTGACTATATAAAAGACCATCAGTTAGAACTTGAGGATATTACTAAGAACTTCGGAGAAATGGCAGAAGGCGGCATGGGGGCATATGTGTACATCAATCCTGAATTGACAGGGGGCGTGTATGGTGCTTGGTTCGCTGATGTTCAGAATAATGGAACCTTTGAAAAGCAAGAATTAGGTGAGATAAGCGAATTCACTCCGGACAATGAGGATATGGCATGGTATTATGAGCCAGTAAATTCAGGCAAGCCGGTATGGCTAGAACCTTATGAGGATGTGGACTTAAAGATAAAGATGATTTCGTACGTAATGCCGATATACGTAGATCAGACGCTAATCGGAGTTGCGGGAATGGATATCAATTTTGACAAATTTACCAATTTAATAAACAAAACTAAGGTATATGATACAGGATATCTTGCCCTGCTGGACAGTGACTATAACTTCCTGATACGTCCTTCCTTCAAACAAGGGGAGGAAGCTGCTGCAGCTGCCGGACAGCAGAATGCAGAAGCCGTATCGCAGGCTAGTGCGCAAACTGCCGATCAGGGGGCAAGCAACCTGGCTACTGAGGAAAATGGAGCCTTGAAGTTTTTAACTGAAGAGATAGCTAAGGATAAGATAGGTATGACTGAGTATGTATACCAGGGAATAGACAAGATATTTGGATATACTCACTTGGCCAATGGATTTATTATGACGATTGATGTACCCAAGGATCAGGTGCTTAAAAATATAAATAAGCTGATTGTTATTACTGTTGAGCTGATTGGTATTGGTGTAATAGGAGCCATTATAATTGCATTAATTGTGGGAAGTATGATTTCAAAGCCCATTGCGCAGATTACCGGGCTTATAAACAAGACAGCCGACTTTGATTTGACCAGTGAAGGAAACTATGACAAGCTGCTTAAAAACAAAGATGAGACCGGAGCTATGGCAAGAGCTGTTGTGGATATGAGAAAGAGTCTCCGTGAGATGATAGAGGATATGAAAAGGAATGCGGCTAAGACCTCTGAGCTTGCAAAAACAATTGCCTCTTCCTCAGGTTTGGCTTCAGAGTCCATAAATGAGGTCGCTAAAGCAGCCGAAGATATGGCTCAAGGAGCTTCTACCCAGGCACAGGTATCACAGACCGGCTCGCTGGAGCTTGGAGCCCTGGCTGGTGAGATTGAAAGCTCTGTTGCCAGTACCGGCTCAGTGAAGGATAACATACAAAAAACTGATACAGCACGGGAAAATGCAGAAGGCTCTATACAGATACTGGAGCAGAGTTTTGAGGAGAATAGCAAAGCTGCAGCTACAATTGCGACCAGTGTAAATCAGCTGTCTGAGAAATCAGAAACCATAAGCCGCATTATCAACGTAATCAAAGGAATAGCTGAGCAAACAAACATGCTGGCACTGAATGCTGCGATAGAAGCTGCCAGAGCCGGAGAACATGGCAGAGGCTTTGCTGTAGTTGCTGACGAGGTTAGGAAGCTTTCAGAGCAGACCTCCAAATCAGCAAAGGAGATAGAGGAAATTATCAATACACTGCAAGCTGACATAGACAATGCTAAGTTAGGTGCTGACAATACTACTGCAACTATTAATGAGTCAAATAAGGCCTTGGAGCATGTGAGTACTTCCTTTGGCATCATAGGGCAGGCAATTAAAAATACAGTTGACCGTATAAGCAGTCTCGCTGACAGCATTGATAAAATCGATCAGAATAAGAATTCAGTAGTCAGCTTGATAGAGGAGATATCATCCATATGCCAGACTACTGCAGCTGCTTCCCAGGAGGTATCGGCTTCCTTGGAAAATCAGACTACAGCAATGGAGGATATAACAAATACAGCAGATGATTTAAGCTCTATTGTAGTTAGCCTAGAAGGAATAATCAGCAAATTCAGGTTGTAAAGCTATTGAATTAAAATAAATATTAAAATTAAAAAGTTGGCAGTAAAAGAGCAAGTGGTAAATCACTTGCTCTTTTATTAATTCTATATGCCTCTGATTACTAATATATTTAACTGAAGATAAATGTGATTAGAGGGATGAATATGAGGTTTTTATTTTTTAGGAAGAAGAATTTAATAAAGTGCGTAATTAGCGGTTTATTCATTTTACTGTGTTTGCTTTTAGCTTACTCAATGTATTCTAAAAGTGCTTCTGCTGTCAGAATCGTGATGGGGGGGAGGCTTCAAATGGAGTCCGAGACCGTTGAAACTGCCACAGCACATCCGGAAAAGGACTATGATGAGAAATATTTCAGGCCATCAAACCTTCCAATTATTAATACCAAGGTGATTAAGTCAGACTTATTATTGGAGCAGCAGGATAAAGATCCAAGCGAGATTGTAATGCCGGAGCAGCTGCTGAAGACTCCTGAAGATACCTTGCTGAATTACTTTAGTATTCTAAAGCACGCAGAAAACCTGGAAGAAGGAAGGACTGGGGGCTGCGGTACGGTAGGTGAAGCAAAGCTGCCATATCCTCTTGCCTATGGCTTTTTAACATCGGATCATCAGAAAAAGCTGTCCTACAGCAAATATCTTGAGTCCTTTAAAGGCATAGGCCATATAAACCTGATAAAGCTGAAGGGGGTACCTAAAGACAAGAAACAGCCTGAATATCTTAGGTATTTTGTTGAGCTGGAGACTATTGAAGGCTCCTCAAAGGGCGTGACCTATTTTGCTTATTACTATGGTTATGTATTTATTGCAAGGGAAGGTAATCGCTATAGAATTGCCGATGTAAAGCTATGGGGGGAAGACTTCCTTTGTGCACCGTATCACGGCTGGGCACATAATGCTGAGGCATCTGTAGACATTAGATATGGAGAATGGTGCAAGCTTATAAAAAAAAGATACCCGACAAAGTGTGATGGATATGTTAAGGATATATTTTTCGAGGGCACTGATGGAAAGGACTACCTAATAAAGTTTTTCCAGCTTACAAACGGCACGGATACAGAAATAGCCCAATATAGAAAGAATTTAAGCGGACTATGGGAGTTGGTAACCCTTGAACCCGAAAAATGCCTTCAAGAAAAGCAATAATTCTTGCTATATGCATAAAGCTATAATAGAATATGTATAACCAATGGGAGAAAGGTAAATATTAGCATTTATAGGGGGTGGTGCATAATGGACAACATAGAGAATATTCGTGGGAAACGTAAAGATGAACATCTGAAGTATTTCTTGTCAAATAAGCCGACCGGATATAACGGCTTTGGGGATGTGGTACTTCAGAATAACTCACTTCCCAATGTTGATTTCGAAGAGATAAGTACGGAATATGTATTCTTGAACAAATACATAGACAGTCCGCTAATGATAAATGCAATGACCGGAGGAACAGAGTATTCAGGTGAGATAAACAGGAAGCTGGCACGGCTGGCAGTGAAATTTAACATCCCTATAGCTTTGGGTTCACAGACTATAGCTTTTGACAATCCCGAGGCAGTCGATAGCTTTAAGAAGGTCAGGGAAATAAACAGGGATGGAATAGTAATTGCAAATTTGAGTGCAAATATGGGTATCGAGGATACCTATAAAGCAATAGACATGATTGAGGCTGATGCCGTACAGCTTCACTTGAACGTTGTGCAGGAGATGTGCATGACTGAAGGTGATCGCAGCTTCAGCGGTGTATTGGACAATATAAAGCAGATAGCGGTACTGTCTGAGGTTCCGGTTATTGTTAAAGAAACAGGCTTCGGAATGTCTTTTGAAACTGCCGAGAAGCTTTATGCTGCAGGGGTAAGGTATGTGGACATAAGCGGCAGGGGTGGAACTGATTTTGTGAGCATAGAGAGCTCGCGAAATATAGATAGAGACTGCTCCCTAATGGAGAACTGGGGAATACCTACTGCACTTAGCCTTCTGGAATGTAGAAGGGCCAACAGTGATTTGTTTGTGATATGCTCAGGAGGTATTTCTAAGTCTGAGGAAATAATCAAAGCACTTTGCATGGATGCAGACATGGTGGCATTGGGAGGAGCAATATTGCGAATCCTGATTGAGAAAGGCTATGAAGCCGCAGAAAAGTATGTAGCAGAACTCATAAATGGAATTAAGGTTATGATGCTGCTCTTGGGAGCAAAGGATGTAACAGAGCTGAAAAACGTACAATACCTGCTCAAGGGTGAGCTTAGAGAGCTGTATAGCTATAAATTCAGTTAAGGCGGAACGCATGAATTCGTTCCCTACAGAAATACAAAAGCATTGCACGAGCCGCGAGCCACGTGCCAAAAAACCAATGGAGGGATACAAAATGACTGAACTTCTATTTCAGACAGACAGCTATCTCGAGGAATTCGATGCAGAAGTAGTAGAAACAGACAATGCAGAGAATGCTGTGATACTTGACCGGACGGCCTTTTACCCTGGAGGAGGGGGGCAGCCCAATGACACAGGCTTTCTTTACTCAGGAAGTAAAGCCTTCAGGGTTAGCAAGGTGAAGAAACAAGAGGGCAGGATACTGCATTACATTGAAGGAGCACTTCCTGCTGCCGGTACTGAGGTTAGAGGACAGTTGGACATGGAGTATAGGCTTAAGCTTATGCGCACCCACACTGCAATGCACATTTTATGTGGGGTGGTATGGAGGGATTATAGTGCCCAAGTCACAGGAGGCAACATGGAACCCTTAGCAGGGAGGATGGACTTCGAGTTTGAAAGCCTTGAAGCAGACCTTATTAAAGAGATAGAGGAAAAGGTGAACCAGGAAGTGAAAGCTGCAAGAGCTGTGCAGGTTAAGATACTTCCCAGGGAGGAAGCCTTCCAAATACCTGACTTGATACGTACAAAAATAAATCTGCTGCCGGAAGGGATCAGCCATATAAGGACTGTAGAAATCAGCGGGCTGGATCTGCAAGCTGATGGTGGAACCCACGTGGCTAATACCAGCGAGGTAGGAGTTATGAGAATAGTAGATTATAAGAGCAAGGGCAAGATAAACAAGAGAATCTATGTGGAGTTGGGGGATTAGTGCTTTTCAACACAACATATTTCCCTTTATTCAGGTGTTGAAAACGCACAACCTTGATGTTGTGCCTCTGCAGGATTAGCATTATTTCTGTTGAGAGGCACCTAGTCTTCTTCCAGCAGCTCCACAAATTTTGATGCTGCAAGAGGCAGCGGTATATTTGAGTGTATAAGGAATCCCAGGTTTCTAGCCGGGATTTCTTCTTTTATGTCCAACACAAATACTTCATCCCTTGATAACCCCAAATTGACACATTCATCAGGCACAAAGGCAATTCCAAGTCCAATCTTGGCCATTTCCATAAGTATATCCACACTGCCCAGCTCAATTTCAGGCTTTATGGATACTTCATGCTTTTCCATCAGATTATCAAAAAATTCTCTGGTCGTAGTATTCTTTTCCAATACAAGCAGGGGGTAGTTCTCCAATTCCTTTAAAGATACTTTTCTGCCCTTCAATTCCTTAAAGTTGTCATTGGCAACAAATACATCCCTTACGCTTTTGGTGCTTTTTACTGAAATTTTGTTATAGCTGCACTTTTCTGGGATATTTATCACGCTTAAGTCGACACTGCCCTTTCTTAAAAGCTCAATGCATTTTGGTGAGGTTCGGTTTGTCAGATGAATCTTTATATTGGGATAAGCATGATTGAAGCTCTTTATATAAGGCATCAGATAGTATTTGCAGATAGTATCGCTGGCACCAATCCTAATTTCACCCTGACCCAGTGAGTTCATTTCCTCAAGGGATCTTTCGCCGGACTTTATGAAATTAAAGGCTTGCTCAATATGTTCAAAAAGAATCGCTCCTTCTCTTGTGTGCTTAACTCTCTTGGTACTTCTGAAAAAGAGCTGACATTTGAGCTTTTCCTCCAGAAGCTTTATAGATTGGCTTACCGCAGATTGTGTGATGAAAAGCTCCTCTGATGCCTCGGAAAAACTAAAGGATTTTGATACATAATAGAAAACCTTATAGAGTTCGAAATTTATATCCATATATAAGCTCTCCTTATCATTGCTATTAAAAATATTAATTATTTTTATTAATTTTACTATGCTAAAATCTAATTGTAAAGATGCTATACAGAATGTGAAAAAGAATTTTCTTCGATCTGTATTGAAGACTAAGTGCGGAGATAAAAGAGATATTAGTATTAGCGAGGTGAAAATTGATGTACGGCAATGTGAAAAGGATATATGTCGAGAAAAAAAGCGATTATGCCATTTCTGCCAAGGAGCTGCTCAACGATATTAGGGAAAACCTTGAGATAGAGAGTCTTACAAATCTAAGAATAATCAACCGTTATGACACTTCCGGAATCACTGATATGGAGTACACATCTGCAAAAAACACTATCTTCTCAGAGCCAACAGTAGATAATTCCTTTGATGAAGTCATTGGTATTGATATGAATAGCAGATTGTTTGCGATTGAATACCTTCCTGGACAGTATGACCAGAGAGCGGATTCTGCGGCGCAATGCCTTCAGATTTTGACACAGAAGGAAAGACCTGATGTAAAGACAGCAAAGTTGATTGTACTTTCAGGCAATATTTCTGATGGCGAATTTGAAAAAATAAAAAATTATTGCATCAATCCACTTGAGTCCAGGGAAGCAGCTCTTGAGAAGCCTCAAAGTCTGGAAGCCCCTCAAGTGGTGCCGGAGAATGTAAAAGAATTAAGAGCATTTACTCTGCGTTCAGACGAAGAACTGGTCAAACTAATGGATAACATGGGACTTGCAATGAATTTTGAGGACCTGAAGTTTTGTCAGGAATATTTCAAGGAAACTGAAAAAAGAAATCCTACTATAACTGAATTAAGAGTTATCGACACATACTGGTCGGATCATTGCCGTCATACAACCTTTCATACAGCCATTGAAAGTATAGAAATAGAAAAGGGCAAATATTCAGAAGCCGTTGAAGAGGCGCTCAATAGATATCTGGAAGCAAGGGATTATGTGTATGGAGAGTCAAAAAGGGACATAAATCTCATGGATGTAGCAGTTATCGGGATGAAGGAACTGAAAAAGAAGGGACGACTTCCGGACTTGGAGGTTTCTGATGAAATCAATGCCTGCAGCATTACAGTAAATGCAGATATAGATGGAAAACAGGAGGAATGGCTTGTGATGTTCAAGAATGAAACACATAACCATCCCACAGAGATAGAGCCATTTGGAGGAGCAGCCACATGCCTTGGGGGAGCCATAAGGGACCCGTTGTCCGGAAGATCCTATGTGTATGGAGCTATGAGGGTGACAGGAAGCGCAGACCCAAGGACAAGCGTAGCTGAGACACTGCCCGGCAAGCTTCCCCAGAGGAAGATTACCACAGGGGCAGCAGCAGGCTACAGCTCATATGGCAATCAGATAGGTCTTGCAACAGGACAGGTCACAGAAATATATGACGAGGATTTTGTGGCAAAAAGAATGGAAATAGGAGCAGTCATAGGCGCGGCTCCCAAAAGCAGTGTAGTTAGAGAAGCCCCGGTAGAGGGAGACTTGATAATACTCCTTGGAGGCAGAACCGGAAGAGATGGCTGCGGTGGAGCAACAGGCTCATCGAAGGAGCATACCGAGGAATCAATAGAGAGCTGCGGTTCAGAAGTGCAGAAGGGAAATGCACCCACTGAAAGAAAAATCCAGAGATTGTTCAGGAACCCTTCCGTCAGCAGATTAATAAAGAAGTGCAATGATTTCGGGGCGGGGGGAATTTCAGTTGCAATCGGTGAGCTGGCAGACGGACTTTTTATAGATCTTGATGTAGTGCCTAAGAAGTATGAAGGGCTAGATGGTACAGAGCTGGCCATATCGGAATCACAGGAAAGAATGGCCGTTCTGGTGACTGCAGAGGATGCACAAAAGCTTATCGACTATGCTGCAGGGGAGAATCTTGAAGCAGTGGTTGTGGCAAGGGTTACATCGGATAATAGGCTTAGGATGCAGTGGAGAGGTCGGATAATAGTTGATATAAGCCGTGACTTCTTGAATACCAACGGTGTCAGACAGAGTACTCAAGTGTTAGTCAAATCCCCCGCTAAGGAGAACTTCTTCGAAGAGCTGCAAATGAGCGGAAATCAGCAAGCAAGCCTGAAGGAAACCTGGCTGGAAAGCTTGAAGGATCTCAATATATGCAGCCAGAAGGGACTTGCTGAAAGGTTTGACAGTACAATAGGCAGCGGAACGATACTAATGCCCTTTGGGGGCAAGTACCAAGAGACTCCGGCTGAGGGGCTGGCAATGAAGCTGCCGGTTATGATAGGGGAAACCAATACTGCAACAATAATGACCTATGGCTACAATCCAAAGCTGGCAAAATGGAGTCCTTTCCATGGAGCGGTTTATGCAGTCGTAGAGGCGGTTGCGAAGGTTGCTGCACTTGGGGGAGATTATAGCAAAATAAGGCTTACTCTACAGGAGTACTTTGAGAAGCTTGGCAAGGACCCGGAGAAATGGGGAAAGCCAATGAGTGCACTGCTTGGTGCTTTTTATGCTCAGATGATGCTTGAGATTCCCGCAATCGGTGGAAAGGACAGCATGTCGGGAACCTTTAAGGATATAAATGTTCCCCCCACCTTGGTAGCCTTTGCGGTAGATGTGGCAGAGGCAGACAAGATAGTATCACAGGAGTTTAAAAAGCCGGGAAGTACCGTGGTGCTTCTCAGGGCGAACAGGGATTCAAAGGATCTGCCGGACTTTGAAAGACTTCATAATATTTATAGCAAAGTAAATGAGCTTTCACAGAAAGGATTGGTACTTTCCGCCAGCGCTATAAAGTCCGGAGGTATAGCGGCGGCTGTCAGTAAAATGTGCTTTGGCAACAAGCTGGGCTTCCTGTTTGACGAAGGTTATGAAGTGAAAGACCTTTTCATTCCGGATTATGGCTCAATTATACTGGAGCTTGAGGCAGCTCATGACTTGGATAGCCTATTTGCCAATGCAGCTTATGAGGTAGTCGGCTATACCCAAAGCGTAAAGACAATAAACATCAATGGGATGGTGCTGGAGCTTGAAGAAGCGATGCAAGCATGGAAGTCGACCCTTGAAAGGATCTTCCCTGCAAGCATGAAGGAAATGGAAGATAAACCACAGAATATACATTATAAAAGTGCAAAGATTTTCAGCTCTGCTGTTAAGATCGCAAGGCCTAGAGTGCTCATACCGGTATTCCCCGGCACCAATTGTGAGTATGATACAGCCAAAGCCTTTGAAAAGGCCGGAGGCATCACAGAGCAATTAGTATTCAGGAACATCACACCCTCAAACATCGATGCCTCAATAAAGCAAATGATAAGAGCAATTAATAACACCCAGATAATTGCACTGCCGGGAGGCTTCAGCGCCGGAGATGAGCCTGATGGCTCAGGGAAATTCATAGCTGCAGTATTCAGAAACCCGGAAATAAAAGAAGCTGTAATGAAGCTCCTCAACGAAAGAGATGGATTGATCCTGGGAATCTGCAACGGTTTTCAGGCGCTTATAAAGCTTGGACTACTGCCTTACGGGGAAATCAGGGACATGGATGAAAGCTCCCCGACTCTTACCTACAATAAAATTGGACGGCATGTATCCTGCATGGTGAGAACTAAGGTGGTATCGACTCTCTCTCCTTGGTTTAGCAAGTCGAAGGCGGGAGACATCCACACCATAGCAGTGTCCCATGGGGAAGGCAGGTTTGCGGCAAACAGGGAAGTTGCACAGGAGCTTATAAAAAATGGACAGGTTGCTACACAATATGTGGATTCCATAGATAATCCCTCTTATGACGGAATATTTAATCCAAATGGCTCCATTGAGGCCATTGAAGGAATCACAAGTCCTGATGGAAGGATTTTTGGAAAGATGGGGCATTCGGAAAGAATTGGGCAAAATGTAGCAAAGAATATCCCGGGAGACAAGAATCAAAAGATATTTGAGGCTGGAGTGGAATACTTCAGCTCATAGATAATAGATAAAGTTTTGAAAGGAGAGATATTATGTCTTTAGGAAAACCAAAGGCTGCGGTAATAATGGGCAGTGACTCGGACCTGCCTGTAGTCAGGAAGGCAGTGGAGGTTCTTAAGGCTTTTGATGTTGATTTTGAAGTCAGCGTAATGTCTGCCCACAGAACACCGGACAGGGCTGCAGAATATGCCAAAAATGCGGAAGACAAGGGCTTTGAAGTAATAATTGCTGCGGCGGGTAAAGCAGCTCATCTCCCGGGAGTATTAGCAGCATTCACAACACTTCCGGTCATAGGAATACCGATTAAGTCATCGACAATGGATGGACTGGATTCGCTGCTCTCAATAGTTCAGATGCCCTCAGGAATTCCTGTGGCAACTGTTGCAGTGGATGGTGCGGAGAATGCAGGCCTTCTGGCAGTACAGATTTTATCGGTTAAATACGACTTTTTAAAAGAGAAGCTTAAAGAGCACAAAGAAAAAATGAAGCAGGATGTAATAAGCAAGGATGAGAAGATTAAAAGGGAGGTTTTCTAATGAAGAAGTTGGAAATGCTTTATGAAGGTAAGGCAAAAAAGGTCTACAAGACAGATGACGAGAGGTTTTATATAGTTGAGTACAAGGACGATGCAACAGCATTCAACGGTCTTAAAAAAGGGACAATAGTGAACAAGGGTGTCATGAACAATGAGATATCTGCGAAGCTCTTCAATATCCTTGAAGAGAAGGGTGTTGAAACTCACCAGGTAGAGAAGATGAATGACAGGGAAGTGCTTGTGAAGAGAGTTAAAATCGTCCCTTTGGAAGTACTGGTCAGAAATTATGCTGCCGGTTCTCTTTCAAAAAGGTTGGGACTGGAGGAAGGCTTGAAGCTAAATACCACAGTGCTGGAATTCTGCTACAAGGACGATGCTCTTGGAGATCCTATGATAAACGATTATCATATAAAAGCTATGGGCATTGCGACAGAGCAAGAGGTTGCAGAAATAACCAATCAGGCTTTAAAGATAAATGAGATATTGATTGAATATATGCTTTCCAGAGGAATCATCCTTGTGGATTTCAAGCTTGAATTTGGAAAGACACCAGAGGGAAAGATAATACTTGCTGATGAGATATCACCGGACACCTGCAGACTATGGGACGCAACAACCCATGAAAAGCTTGACAAGGACCGTTTCAGAAGAGACCTGGGCAAGGTAGAAGAAGGATATATGGAAGTAGTGAAAAGACTGGGCTAGGGCAATGGGCAATGGGTATAGGGGCGAACAGTGTTCGCCAGCAAAGGCTTCAAAGTCCTTCAAGATCCTATAGCTAATAGCCTCGTACTATACTTCGGAGAACCCACATAAGACTATGTATATATAGGAGATAAGACATGTATAATGATATATTTGTGAAAGAGGATAAACTCAAGGAAGAGTGCGGGATTATAGGTATATATGACAAAGGAAACATGGAAATAGAAAGCCTTACTTATTACGGGCTTATGGCTTTGCAGCACAGAGGCCAGGAAAGTGCCGGGATAGCTGTAAACAGGGACGGGATGATAACCTGCTACAAAGAAATGGGCCTTGTATCAGAGGTTTTTGATGACAAAATATTGAACCTGCTGAAGGGTGATATAAGTATAGGTCATGTAAGGTATTCCACAACAGGAGAAAGCTTTGTCACAAACGCACAGCCTCTTTTGGTCAAATTTAAAAAGGGAAACATTGCGGTGGCACACAACGGGAACCTTGTAAATGCAGCTTCTGTAAGAGAGGAGCTGGAGGATCAGGGCATGATTTTCTCCACCACCATAGACAGTGAGGTAATTACAAGCCTTATCGCCAGGAATTACAAAGACGGCATCGAGGATGCCATACTGGACACCATGGACATTATAAAAGGCTCCTATGCGCTAGTGATAATGACTAATGACAAGCTCATCGGTGTTAGAGACAAGCATGGCCTGAGACCTTTAGTTATAGGTAGCACAGGAAACGGTTATGTTCTGGCCTCCGAAACCTGCGCTCTTGACACTATAGGGGCAAGCTTCATAAGAGATGTAAAACCTGGAGAAATCGTTATAATAGAAGAGGGCGGTATAAGGAGTATACAGTGCAGAACAGCAGAGAAACAAGCTACCTGCGCCTTTGAATATATTTACTTTGCAAGACCGGACAGCGTTATGGACGGTATCAGCGTATATCAAGCCAGGGAAGCGGCTGGGAGGATTCTTGCAAAAGAGCGGCCGGCAGAAGCAGATGTAGTCATCTGTGTGCCTGACTCAGGGACACCAGCTGCCATAGGATATTCACAGCAAACAGGAATTCCATATGCTGTAGGCTTGATAAAGAATAGATATATCGGAAGAACCTTTATACAGCCATCGCAGGTTACCAGAGAAATTGGAGTATCCATGAAGCTGAATCCTTTGAAAGCAAATATTGCGGGAAAACGTGTGGTAATGGTAGATGATAGCATAGTCAGAGGCACTACCAGCAAGAAGATAGTGCTGGCGCTCAAAGCAGCAGGAGCAAAGGAAGTCCACGTAAGGGTAAGCTCCCCTGTAATAACCCATTCCTGTTATTTTGGCATAGATACACCTGATAGGTCAAAGCTTGTAGGAGCTACAAGTATTGTTGAGGCTATTAAGGATAAAATAGGAGCCGACAGCTTGGGCTACCTGAGCTATGAAGGTCTCCTTCAGTCTCTGGGCAGCACAGGAGAGGGCTTCTGCACAGCATGCTTCAGCGGGAAATATCCTATGGATGTGCCAGAGGGATGTAGTAAAAATTCATGCAGCAAAAGGTAAATCCCCAAGAAAGAAACTTTGAAATAGAGGTGTGAAATCCAATGGACGAAAAATTGACATACAAAGCATCGGGAGTAGATGTTGAGGCAGGCTATGAAGCAGTTAAGCTAATGAAGGAGCATACTAAACGCACGATGATACCGGGAGTGCTTGGGGAGTTGGGCAGCTTCGGAGGCTTCTTCGAAATAGCTAAGGAAAGCTATAAAAACCCCATTCTGGTTTCGGGAACAGATGGCGTAGGGACCAAGCTCCAGATTGCTTTTATGACTGGAAAGCATGACACCATCGGTATAGACTGTGTGGCAATGTGTGTCAACGATGTGGCCTGCCACGGAGCTAAGCCTCTGTTTTTCCTGGATTATATAGGGACTGGCAAGCTGGAGCCCAAAATTGCAGCTGACATAGTAAAGGGTGTCTGTGACGGCTGTGTTGAAGCAGGCTGTGCTTTAATTGGTGGAGAAACCGCAGAAATGCCGGGCTTTTATAAAGAAGGGGAATATGACCTAGCGGGCTTTGCAGTAGGAATAGTGGATAAGGACAAGGTGATAAACGGCTCAGAAGTGAAGGCCGGAGACACATTGATCGGGATTGCCTCCAGTGGTATACACAGCAATGGCTTCTCCCTTGTGAGAAAGCTCTTCTTTGACATCAATGATTTTGATATAGATACCAGGTTTGATGAGCTGGAGTGCACATTGGGTGAAGAGCTTTTAAAACCGACAAAAATATATGTAAAGACAGTACGGGCATTGATAGCCAAGCATCAGATAAATGGAATAGCGCATATTACCGGTGGCGGCTTTATAGAGAACATTCCGCGCACCATACCTACAGGGCTTAAAGCTGTAATTGAGAAGGATAGTTGGGATATCCCTCCTGTGTTCAAGCTAATGCAGAAGCTCGGGAATATCGAAGAAAAAGAAATGTTCAATACCTTCAATATGGGTATAGGACTAGTATTAGCAGTTGAAAATGAATCCGCGCAGGATATCCTGGAAACTCTGAAAAGCCTGGGGGAAAAAGCCTACATCATCGGAAGCGTTGCTAAAGGTGAAGGGGGAATAGAATTTTGCAGAAGGTAAAGATAGCAGTCCTTGTATCGGGGGGCGGAACCAACCTGCAAGCACTCATAGACGCTACATCCTCCGGTGATATAAACGGGGAAATAGCAGTCGTTATATCTGACCGTGAAAACGCTTATGCTTTGGAACGGGCAAGGAAACATGGCATAAAGGCTGTTTATATTGATAGAGAGCATTGCGCTGAGAGGCTCATACAGGAGCTTAAGGTTATGGAGATAGAGCTTGTTATCCTTGCGGGCTACCTTTCAATACTAGACAGAGAAATTGTAAAAGCTTATGAGGGAAAGATCATAAACATACATCCCTCACTGATTCCGGCTTTTTGCGGCAAGGGCTTCTATGGGGAAAAGGTTCATAAAGCGGCTGTGGAGTATGGGGTAAAAGTTTCAGGGGCTACCGTTCATTTTGTGGATGAAGGGACAGACAGTGGTCCTATAATACTTCAGGAGCCGCTGCCCGTGTATACCGAAGATACAGCTGAGACATTGGCAGCAAGGGTATTGGAGGTGGAGCACAGGATACTGACCACCGCAGTGGCATTATTCTGTGAAGGAAGGCTCAGCATTGAGGGACGAAAGGTTAATGTTGTAATGGAAGAGGTGTAAGATTGATATGATAAAGAGAGCACTTATAAGTGTTTCGGACAAGACTGGAATAGTTGAATTAGCTAAGGAGCTTGTGAAGCTCGGAATTGAGATAATTTCAACCGGTGGCACAGCAAAAACCCTTGAAGAGTCGGGTATAAAGGTCATTGGAATATCTGAAATCACAGGCTATCCTGAGTGCCTTGATGGAAGGGTAAAGACCCTGCACCCCAATATACATGGCGGGCTTCTTGCTGTGAGGGACAACCAGGTACATATGAACAAGCTTCGTGAGCTTGGTATTGAAACTATAGACCTGGTTGTCGTCAATCTATATCCCTTCAGGAAAACCATAGAAAAAGAAGGGGTAGAGCATCACGAAGCGATAGAGAACATCGATATTGGAGGCCCATCAATGCTGAGGGCAGCTGCAAAGAACTACAAATATGTAACTGTGGTTGTGAACCCTTCTGATTATCAGAAGGTGCTTGAAGAAATCAATGATAAGGGAAATACAACTGAAGCAACAAGGTTTGAGCTTGCTGCCAAGGTTTTTTCACATACAGCCAGCTATGATACCCTTATAGGAAATTACCTGTGGGAGAAGGCAGGACTGCCTAAGTACCCTGAAACGGTGACCATGACCTTCGAAAAGGTACAAGATCTGAGATATGGAGAGAATCCGCACCAGGCCGCGGCATACTATAGGGAAATGAAAGCAGCTGGTGGGAGCATAGCCGCGGCAATACAGCTTCATGGAAAGGAGCTCTCCTTTAATAATATAAATGATGCAAATGCAGCGCTGGAGACCTTGAAGGAATTTGAAGAGCCTGCAGCAGTTGCAGTCAAACATGCCAATCCCTGCGGAGTTGGGGTAGGCAGCAGCTTATATGAAGCATATATCAAAGCTTACGAGGGAGATCCTATATCCATATTCGGAGGTATAATAGCCTTGAACAGAGAAGTGGATGCAAGCACTGCCTCGGAAATAGGCAAGATTTTTGTGGAGATAGTGATAGCACCAGCCTTTTCTAAGGAGGCTCTTAATATTCTGACCGGCAAGAAGAATATTAGAATAATGCAGCTTAAGGATATATTCCATAAGCCTACAACGGATATTGACATTAAAAAGGTCGGCGGAGGGCTGCTTATACAAGATGCGGACTGGCAGGACTTTGACAGTGCAGATATAAAGAATGTCACTGATAGGAAGCCTACAGAGAAGGAAATGCAAGACATGCTTTTCGCCTGGAAGATCGTGAAGCATGTTAAATCCAATGCAATAGTTGTGGCTAAGGATGGAATGACTCTTGGGATAGGGCCCGGCCAGACGAACAGGATTTGGTCTGCCGATATGAGCCTCCAGCGATCAGGAGAAAAGGCAAAAGGTGCTGTTATAGCTTCTGACGCATTCTTCCCCTTTGGAGATGTTGTCACAGCGGCTGCAAAGGCAGGTATATCGGCAATTATCCAGCCTGGAGGGTCAGTGAGAGACCAAGAATCTATTGACGAATGCAATAAAACCGGAATTGCTATGATATTTACGGGAATGAGGCATTTCAAACACTAAAGGCGGTGATTCTATGAAAGTACTTGTAATCGGAAGCGGCGGAAGAGAGCACGCAATAATATGGAAAATAGTTCAAAGCAAGCATGTTGACAAAATATACTGTGCTCCCGGGAATGGCGGAATTTGTGAGCTTGCTGAATGTGTGGACATAGAAGCCGATGATTTGGATGGGCTTTTGACCTTTGCCAGAGACAACAGAATTGACCTTACAGTAGTGGGGCCGGAGGCACCTTTGAGCCTTGGTATCGTTGATAGCTTTGAGAGAAATGGACTTAGGATATTCGGACCTGATATAAAGGGAGCGATGCTTGAAAGCAGCAAGGTATTTTCAAAGGATTTCATGATAAGAAACAAAATACCTACTGCAGCCTATAAGATATACTATAATCCGGAGAGAGCCAAGCAAGAGATAGACCGCTTTGGCTATCCTGTGGTGATAAAGGCCGACGGCCTTGCAGCAGGAAAAGGTGTAATCATAGCTCAGAGCAGGGTGGAAGCCTTTGCTGCCATAGATGACATGCTTACAGGCAAAAAGTTTGGTGAGGCAGGCTGCAGGATTGTGGTGGAGGAGTTTCTTTCAGGAAGGGAAGCTTCGATATTGGCTTTTGTTGACGGCAAAATCGCAGTGCCTATGGTAAGCGCACAGGATTACAAGAGGGCATTGGAGGATGATGCCGGACTCAATACAGGTGGAATGGGTGCAGTATCCCCTGCATTTTACTACGATGATGAAACGGCAGAAATTGCAGAGAGAGATATTATTAAAAGAACGGTAGATTCGCTCCGTTCAGAGGGTATTTACTACAAAGGGGTACTATACTTTGGACTGATGCTTACTAAGGAAGGCCCCAAGCTGCTGGAATACAATGCCAGATTCGGGGATCCCGAGACTGAGGTGGTACTTCTGAGGCTCAAGTCAGATTTGGTAGAGATAATGAATTCTGTAATTGATGGAAATCTTGAAGCACAAGAGATTGAATGGGAAGAGGAACAGGCGGTCTGTGTTGTAATGGCTTCGGGAGGATATCCTGAGCATTACGACAAAGGCTTTGAAATAAAAGGAATGGATGAAGCGGCCGGCAATAATGATGTTAAAGTATTTCATGCAGGAACAAAAAAAGCTTCAGAAAATATCGTCACAGCAGGCGGCCGCGTACTTGTTGTAAGTGCGTTGGGAAAAAGCTATGATAATGCGAGAGATAAAGCATATAAAGCGGTCAAAGACATACAATTTGAAAAAGCTCAATTCAGAAGTGATATAGGAAAAAAGTAAAGTTCCGAAAGGGACTTTACTTTTTTAAAAAAGTCTCTCTAAACAAAAGTATAGTGATAAATAAAATCTGTATACGTGATATAAATCACATCCAGGTGGAATTAATATTAGTATAATTAAATCAATAGATGAACGAAAAAATGGAGGGAATTAAAATGGCAATAAGAAAAATTGTTAACATTGATGAAGATAAATGCAACGGTTGTGGAATTTGCGTGCCTAACTGTGCTGAAGGTGCTATAAAGATAATCGACGGAAAGGCTAAGCTTTTAGCGGAAAATCTTTGTGACGGTCTTGGAGCGTGTCTCGGAGAATGTCCTGAGGGAGCAATTACAATAACAGAGAGAGAAGCAGATGAATTTGATGAAGCTGCTGTACATGTGCACCTTCATAAGGAAGAACCAAAGTCATGCCACCAGAACCACGGACAAGAACATCAGCATCACCATGGTGGCGGCGGATGCCCAGGAAGCAGAGCAATGGAAATCAACAGACAGAACAATGCAGGTAAGACAGCAGCTGTATCCTCTGGTGACATCGAAGTAAAAATAAAGCCGCAGCTGACCCAATGGCCGGTACAGCTGATGCTGGTGCCAGAAAGAGCGCCATACTTTGAGAATTCAGATCTCTTGATTACGGCTGATTGTGTGCCCTTTGCATATCCTAACTACCATCTGGACTTATTAAAGGGCAAAAAAGTTGTAGTAGGCTGCCCTAAGCTTGATGATATAGGCTATTACACAGAGAAGCTCACAGGCATAATAAAGAACAACAATATAAACAGTGTTACAGTGGCATTCATGGAAGTTCCATGCTGCGGCGGCATAGTAAGAGCAGCCGAAACAGCACTTCAGATGTCAGGGAAGAACATTCCGCTTAATAAAGTCAGAATAGGAATCAACGGAGAAGCTGATAAAATCAGCTAACTCCGATTTAATAAGGGCGACCGTTGGTCGCCCTTTTTTTATTTTGGATCAGCTCGATTATAAACCTTTACCATGTGATGGTTCAAATAAGAATCTATCAAGCCTTCTGCCTGATCCTTCTCATTATCTGGATTGAAGTTGTCCGGGAAGTAGTATGCATTATATTCTCGTTCGATAATGGGATATTTTTTTCCATCGTAAGTATCATCAATTATCTTCACGGCTCTACCTCGTTTTTACCATGCTTTTTCACATCTTTATTTTTTAGAGCAATATTCTCCACCCCTGTATAACTCTTATGAGCATCATGATCGATTTTTGCCATTACAATTTCAAAGTCTGTAATAGGCTCTTCTGCAGCGGGAGTCAGGACATTTATATTTTCATCAATTTTTGGCGACATAGCATTTCACCTCAGCTTTATTTTTTGCTGTTTTCGAATTTGTATTCAAGTATTATTTATAAATACAATGTGGCTTAAATGCATAAATTTGATGAGATTTCAAATACTTGTCTTTTTTATTTTCAATATGGGAATGATGCTTTATAATAGATACATAGCAAAAGAAATATTGGAGGTACCAATGGATTATATTGATAAGTTGAACAAAGAGCAAAAGGAAGCGGTGCTGCATACTGAGGGTCCGCTATTGATACTTGCAGGAGCCGGCAGCGGGAAGACAAGAGTGCTTACCTTTAGAATTGCTTATTTAATAGAGGAGAAAAGCGTATACCCCTCAAATATACTTGCAATAACCTTCACCAACAAGGCTGCGAAGGAAATGAAGGAAAGGGTGCAGTCGCTTATTAGCGGCACCGATAATATGTGGATTTCTACCTTCCATTCCACCTGCGTGAGAATATTGAGAAAAAATGTAGAGAGTCTTAAGGATTATAAGAAGAATTTTGTCATATATGATTCAAAGGATCAGGAAGCTCTGGTGAAGGAATGCCTGAAGGAGCTTAACCTTAATGAGAAAAACTTTCCTTTCAGGGCGGTTTCTGCTGAGATTTCCAGTGCAAAGGATATGCTGATGACCCCTGAAAAATTCTATGACAGGAACATGCATGACATGAGGAAGCGGAAGCTTGCGGATATATACAAGCTGTATCAGAAGAAGCTGCAGAAGAACAATGCATTGGATTTTGACGACATATTGTACAAGACTGTGGAGCTTTTTGAGCTGAACCCTGATATATTGCAGTATTACCAGAACAAGTTCAAATACATAATGGTAGACGAATATCAGGATACAAACTACTGCCAATATACCCTTATAAGGCTTCTGGCAAAGCAGCACAAAAACCTTTGCGTAGTGGGGGATGATGACCAGTCTATCTATTCCTGGCGCGGAGCAGATATAGGGAACATACTCAACTTTGAAAAGGACTTCCCGGGAGCTAAGGTAGTGAAGCTGGAGCAGAATTACCGCTCTACCCAGGTTATATTGGATGCGGCAAACTCAGTTATTAGGAATAATAGCGCAAGGAAGAACAAGCATCTCTGGACCGAAAACGGTGAAGGACGCTCGATAATATTTCACAGTGCCATGGATGAATGGGGCGAGGCAAACTTCATCATGTCAGAGGTTGATAGGCTGATAGCTGAGGAAAACAGGGATTTGGGGGATTTTGCGATATTGTACCGCACCAATGCCCAGTCCCGTGTACTTGAGGAAGCCTGTATGTCCAATGGTATACCCTACAGGATTGTCGGCGGCTTCAAGTTTTATGACAGGAAGGAAGTAAAGGATATATTAGGATATCTGAGGGTATTACAAAACCCTGATGAGGATTTAAGTCTTAAGAGAATAATAAATATACCAAAGAGGGGCATAGGCACTACAACCCTGGACGCAATAGTCGAATACGCAAGAACTACCGGAGACTCGCTGTTCGGAGCCCTTTTGGAGGTTGATAATATAGCAGGAGTCAGCACTAAGGCTAAGAAGGGAATCAAGGAGTTTGTAAAGTTAATGAGCGACCTTATGGGTATCGCAGAGACAGAGAAGGTTTCCAAGATTCTTAAGGAAGTGTTGGACCGCATTGGTTACATTGAAGAGCTTCAAAAGGATGGAGACGAACAGTCACAGACTAGAGTGGAGAACGTTAAGGAGCTTTTGTCCGCTACACTTGAATTTGAAGCAAAGAATGAAGCTGCAGCATTGCCGGACTTCCTGGAGCAAATGGCCTTAATGTCTGACATAGATAATGTAGATGAAGGAAAATCTGCTTTGATAATGATGACTCTTCACAGTGCCAAAGGACTGGAATATCCATTTGTGTTCATTTCCGGAATGGAGGAAGGGGTATTTCCAAGCCAGAGGTCGTATTTCGAGGAGAAGCAGATGGAGGAGGAAAGGCGGCTTATGTACGTTGGGATAACACGAGCGGAGCAAAGACTTTATCTGACCGCTGCATTTGAACGTACTTTATATGGAAATACTACCTATAATACGGTTTCGCAATTTGTAAAAGAGATTCCAAAGGACTTAATGGTTAAAGTGTAAAACGGAAATGACAAGACAGTATAGCTATTATACACGAGCCTTGGGTCAAAGCCTTAGAACTTATTAATGAAGTGGAGGAATAGCAGCATCAAGTGTTTGAGCGGAGCGAGTTTTGATGCCGCCCGGAGCGAATTTAGAAGTTCTGGCTTCGTAGCATCGGACGACTGGATAATTGCTATACTGGCTCGATACATCAAAGGGAGGAAGCAGATTGGGTATAGAAAAGCTTGAAAAAAGGGTAGATGAGCTTATAAAGCTTATAAATAAACATAGCCACAATTACTATTTACTTGATAAGCCAGAGATCAGTGATTATGATTTCGATATGCTTATGAAAGAGCTTATTGAAATGGAAAGCACGTTTCCGGCATTGAAGCGGGCCGACTCCCCTACACAGAGGGTTGGGGGGGAAGTGCTTCAGGGCTTTGGAGAAGTGGTGCACAAAACTCCAAAGCTGAGTCTGGGCAATGTTTTTGATGAAAATGATATAAGGGATTTTGATTCAAGGGTGCGAAAAGCTGTCGGGGAGGACGTGGAATATGTAGTTGAACTGAAGAAATCTAAAAGAAACATAAATGAAATTAGTTTACTAGAGGAACCCATAAAAATAAAGGGTTCCTTAAATTTTCTTTAATAAAATATGATTGAATGATATTGAAGATATTTAGAAGATAATTTACAATTAAAATTAAGATGTTAAAGGAAATTAAACATGTTTTTAAGAGGTTGTATGGGAGAAATATTGAATACAAATCAAGCATTATTTAAAACTGAGATTGTACCTATGATAGATGGTAATAGTGTATATGATGCTATACTTATAGTACTTATGGATAAAAATACCGGAGAACTATTTGAGATAACACAGTATAGTGACATCACATTAACCACTGACCTTTATAAAAAGAGGAAAAATACAAGAATAAATGTAGCAAAAACTATAGTTCAATTCTTAAATTACACATTCTTTGATAGAGAATTTATTAGGCGTGATATTGTTATAGAAGAGAATATCAAAAATAAAAAAATAAAGAGTTTAAAAAAGATAGAGGATCTCAGAATAGAAGATTTTAATATTTTTTTGAATGATTATAAACGAGGAGCAGTCGGTGCAAATATTAATAAAGAGAGAAGTAGTATTGAGCAGGTTATGTCACGCTTGTTACATTTATTTTATTTTTTAATAAGAAATTTTAAGATGAAATACATAAAGTCATCCGACATAAAAACAAAGTTAGTTTACTTTAATGATAATGGGCAAATTAAGCAAAAAGAATCTGTAGAGGCACCTTTTTCTGTAATACTTCCTGATGAAGGAGCTCGTAAAAAAGACGATAAGAAGAGACTGCAAAATGTTTCGTTTTTTGTTGTTGCAGAGTTGATCAATATAGCAGCTAAATATAAACCCATGATTTCTTTAACAATTGCAGAACAAGCTTTCGCCGGCTTAAGAGGAAGTGAGGCATGTAACACTACTAAGTTTAACACAAGCTTTAGGTACTTAGGAAACGAATTGGTTGAGTGGAGTGTTGATTTAAGGAAAAAGCCAACTCTTCGAAGTGATGGAGTGGATGTCGGGGGAATAAAATCTAGGGAAATAGCACAAGTTCATCCTGCATTCTTGCCATTTTTTGACATAGTAAAAAATGAGCATGAAAACTATATAAACAATGTTTTCAGGAAGAAAAATGAGTATGGGGCTATGTTTATGACACGTGATGGAAAAGCGATGACAAATCATGATTACTGGTATCATTTTACTGGATTGGTTAAGAAATTAGTATTGCAGCTAAGGAAATATGAAAACTACAGACTTATAGGAGAAACAGAAATAATCGCATTAAACAAATTAACACCTCATACACTGAGATATTTTTTCTCCCAAATGGTAGCTAGTATGCCTGATGTAACAATTTTTGATGTTGCAATGTTTAGGCGAGATAAAACATTAACAAGTGCAATGAGTTATATTAGAAACAATCCATACCTAATTGACGATAAAGTTAAAGCAGTACAAAGAGAACTAATGAGGAATGTAAAAAGGTGAAGGTGTTATACTATGTTTGAAAACACAGGCAGGTTTTTCGACTTAAAATCTATAAGGGGTATATATTGTGGGGTTTTTAGTGATAAAAATGACTTAACTAACAAAGAAATGATTATTTCACTTGCTAAGTACTTGCGATTTCTTAAAGTACCACATAAGCAATCTGAAAATGGCATATTTACATCAGAAGAAGGCCTAGAGAAATTTGTAGCATTTTACAAAGATTTTAAAGTGGCTGGCTATTATGCAGGTAATGAAGTCAAGAAGATTTTAGAAACAAAACAAAATCTTAATAGTGCTGAAAATAAAGCTATTCTTAAACCGGTTTATTATCGTGGCAAATTGTATTATCTTAAAAAAGTTATTGATGAACTTAAGGGAAGATACTGCAGAAATTCTGTTTCAAAATTTAAAGAAACGATTAGCATAGCAGCCCTTAGTAAAATTGAAGAAGCTGATGCCGAGGTAGATATAAATAGAGAATTCTATGATTATCATGATCTTGAGAAACTATACTATAAATTCTTCGATTGCAGTGTTTCACTTGATAAGAAGAAAATGATTAAGGCACTAATATTATATTTTAAATATCTTAATATTCCTTTCAAATACAATAATGATGCTATAAAAATCCTATCTAATGAAGCAAGCATCCTAATAAACTTTTTCAAAAGGTTTAATGTTAATGACTTTTACTCAAGTGAAGATGTTGCTAATATACTCAATGTAAATAGAGATACTTTATATATATCTAAGAACAAAGATGTATTGAAGCCTATCTATTATCAGGGTGCTTTTTTTTATGAAAAAAGTATTATTGATAATTTACTGCATATCAAAAATGATTCTATTACATGTACTAATTTAATGAGAGAGCTTAATATCCTTACTTTGAGTGGGCTAAAGTCTTTCATAAAAGAAATGCAAAATGAAGGTCATGGAATTGAGATTATCCTCAGAGAACAAAGCTTTTGGAGCAAAGACCTTTTAGTCATCAACTATGATGAGGTTGTTAGTCATTATAATGATATCAGAAGTGCAACGCAACACTTCAGAAATCAATTTAATACTGAAGAATACTATAGTTTTGAAGACCTGAAAAATATCTATAAGGAAGTATTCAGATGTAAGCGCCTTCAGAAGCTTGATAGAATACTAGACTCACTGAAACTTCATCTTGAGAGTCTAAATATAAAGTACTATTATTATAATAATGAGTTATTTGTTAAAAAAGAAGACATTGAAATTTTTGAAGATCTCTATAGCAATTTTGACCCCTCGAGTTATTACAAGTTTGAAGATGTGAATAAGCTGCTGGGTGTTTCTAGAGTGAACTTACATAAAAATTCTTCAGTAACGAAAGAGGTATATTACAAGAACGCTTATTATTATGAAAAAGGGGCAATTAACTATTTTATTGAATTAAAAAACTCCACAATGCCATTTTCAGAATTATTAAAAATGAGTGGTATGGCAAATGAGAATACTTTATATGGATTCATTAAAAAACTGCAAAGTAAGGGTGTGTATGCAGAGATTATTAAAAAAGAAGCACATGTTATTTTAGGAAATTCATATTTAGTTAAGGGCTATGAGAATGTTATTAAGTACTTAAAAATCAAAGAAAAGCTAGAAAACACTAATAGTAGTTATGATAAGTTTATAATAAGGATTGAAGATATTGAAATAAGTAATACGAAGGCTTTGAAGACACTTCAATACTTTAAAGAATTCCTGGTTGAAAGACATAACACTCGTAAGGATTTTTATAAAGCTATCACCGGGTATGTGTTTTTGAATAATTTTCTGTCATCAGAACTTCAAAAAGAAGTTACAAGCTATAACGATATAGGGATAAGTAAATTTATTAAAAAGTATAGACGTTCCTCCGGGTATAGTATAACAATTGAGAGGGACTTTGTTCTTTTTTTAAAATTCTGTAAATCTAGATTTCCGTTATGCAGTTTACCCAATTTAAGAATGCTAGGTAATAATGCAGGTAAGGGAAACGATACAGAAGATGTTTCATACACAAGAGATCAGTGGTTAAGTTTTGGAAAGTACCTATTTCTGAATTTAGAGAATAATAGTAATGTCGTAAGTCTTGCTAAGAGTAGAGGAAAGGCAATGATATGGGCATATTGCGCATTACACTATGTTGTTGCTTGGAGGATGAGCGATATTATTAATATACCCCATCCTAACCTTAATATTATTGGGTTTAATAGTGGACGTGCTTTCTTAGATTACTTAATAGACGGTGGCAAGTTTAGTCATATCATGGGCGAGTCAATTTGCTATGATGTATCAATGAAGATTAAGGCATATGGAGAGCTTTCAGACAAAAATTCTTTGCTTCTAAAATTTGTTGTCGATGATACTATGCTGTATTATATAGGATTATTACTGGCGATATGCGAAGCCCATAGACAAACCGTCATAGGCCATAGAGGACGAAATTCATCAACAATAATAACGAAAGATAGTGATAGAAGAGCCTTAAAGCACTTTGGAAAAGAATATGTCGAAATATTTGGTGAAGAAGGTTTTGGTAACAAGAGAGCAACAAAAACACTTATGAACTTTCTAAGAGAAGAAGGTGAAAAGGAGAGTCCAGCATTGGGAATATACCTTCCAAGTGTTGCAAGACCACATTCAGGTATACTAGGAATCCCATCAGAGGTTACAGCAAATCCCTATTTAATGCATGGTATGCAGAATAATGATAACTCATTAGATCTATTGACATATAACCTAATGAAGAGAGGGGTATTTAGTTTCGCAGCATACAAGATACTTTTTGTTATAAACAATAGCTTCGCTAACATTTCTGTTAGCGAACAGACACAGATGATTGAGAGTCTATGTTTAAAACCTATACAATTTGAGAGAATGTCAAAAGCAATTATTGAGAATAAAAATAAAGCAGATCAATTAATAGAAAAAGTGATAAAAGGAAACAAGAATATGGCACGGAAAACTTTACAGAATCTCTTTACATGCAAATCTTCTGCTAAGCACCACTCTACTAGCTGCTTGTTGAAAGCGGTTTTAAGTGCAGTAGAAGAGAATACTATCAGTACTTTAGAGTTTATACAGGACAAAGATGAAATGTGGGGCGAAGACTGCATTAACCCTTCTTCAAGTAGCTGCTTTGGTTGTGATTTCCTCATAGCTGAGAAATATTTCTTGATTGAACTTTCTAAAAAGATTACAGAGGTAGTAGAGAAATATAAATCATCACAACACGAGAGAGATAGAAAAAGATACTTTGAGCTTAATAGCAAGCTCAAGATGTTGTTAAAAGAGGCCATTCTAATTCTGGGCATAGATAGAGTGAGAATATATTTTACTCCACAAATCCTTAATGGTATGGAATTAATAGATAAACAGTTATAAGAACTTCATTTACCAGGGGGCAAATTATGTATAATTCAGCAAGTAGAATAGACGATTCAAATATCTTTATAAATGAGCTTGTTACATACAATCGTAAGGATCTCAAACTGTATGAAAGGGAGTTCAATAGATTAAAGAGTAAAGGCGTTATCGCAGAGAACTGTAGCATTTATGAAGATTATTGGTATTTATCAGATGGGCTGGAAGCTAAGAGAATATCATTCAATTTTGATCAAATAGCTTTTGCCAGATATAATAATGACCGAAAACAAGATTTTGACTTTAGCGACTTTATATATGCAATTAAGTTCTTTACAATAATTAAGATAAAAAGCCTTGATTTTACTACAGTGTATTATGTAATTTTTTATTTTCGCAAATTTATCGAGTCGTCAGGATTTTTTGATATAAAGAAAATTAAAGAATTTAGGAAAACTATTAAGAAATATGGAGTTAACAAAGATGATTATTTGAAATGGCATGCTATTATAGTACCATTCATAATAGAGTTTTTTGAATTCTTTGAAAGTTATGAACTAGATGATCAGTATTATCTTCTGTTTGAGGACATTCTAAACGAGAATTATTTAAGTTATCGAAGAGTCCTTCCAAGTTTCGAGAGTGCATTTAAATTTGATGAATTAATTGATCGCTTTGTGGCTAGTGCGCCTCCTGAACAACTAGAACACTTTTTTCCAATAGTGTTATGGTGGAAAATTACTTGCCATATACCTCTGAGAACAAAAGAGTTTACTGTTATACCATTAAATTGTACAGATATGGATAATAATAAATATAAGCTAACAATCCGGCGAAGCTCTCAAAAAGGTAAGAAAAAAAGTATAACCGAAATTGACCAAACTATTGAAGGGTCTTATAAACTAGAGGATATTGAAATAACAAAAGAAATCTATGATTTAATTCTCATGTATAAAACTTTAGTAGATAAATATGACCTTATAGAAGGTTTTTATTTTGAAGGAGTAGGACAAGCAAAAGCGAGGAGATTTCTATTATCAAATAGGGCACATAGAAAGCAAGTAAGAAAACCTGATATGTTAGAAATTGCTAAAGAAAACATCATTGATATTGATTATTTTTCGACACAAAGATTGAGAGTGTTACTGAGATCTTTTTATAAAGAAATAGTAGTAGGAATGTACAAACGAGTCCCGGTAAATAAATTGAAAAGTTCCAACGCTATAGGAGAATTTGAAATTGAGATCATACAGGCTATGGATACACGCCATTTGGCCATAATGAACATTATTCTGCAGGGGGTATCTCCGATAGTAGTACAGAAGTTAGCAGGACACGATAGTATTAAGAGTACTTTTCATTATTATGATCACCTTGATAGTTATGTTCACAACTATTCATATCATCTTGCTAAGAAGTATAGTATGAAAAATCTAGGAGCTGATATTATGAGCTTAAAATACAGTAATGCTCCAGACTCGAAATGGGATTATTATCACGAAAAAATAGAAAAAGGTGAAATTATAGCAAAGACAGTAGATGGTGGATGGTGTATATATAGTGAAGAGGATACAGTAGTGTGTAGGCAATCAGGGTATGATTGCGAAAAAGGATGTATTTACTTTGTCCCAGATAAAGATGGTATAAGAAAAATCGAAAATACGCTTAAGGAGAACCAGGCAAAAAAGGATTCAGTTATTCTAACATTGCAGGATTTGATAAGGAATAGGAAAACGATTAAAGACTTTGAGGAAAAATACAAAACAGAGATAAACATTTTACATGGCTGCATTAAACAAGATATTAACATTTATAAAGAACATACTTTAAGGGTGGAATAGTGAGGAGTAGTATGAGCTTAAGTGTAAGAAATCCAAAGGGTGCCGGAAGGAAAAAGAAATTCTCTCAAGAACAAGTTATAGATGCTGTTGATAAATATATTCTGTATAATGAAATTGATGGGATTTCGGCAAGTAAAGTTGCAGAGTATGCTCAAGCAAAGCTAGGGTATGCTGGGATGGAATACTATCATATTACCCAATATGCTGAAGCAAGTAATAAGATAGAAGAGCAAAAGAAGAAGAAAAAGTTAGCATTTATAGTAAATGAAAGTCTTATATGGCCCAATACATCTATTGATACATTAGCTGAGAAATTGATAAAGAATCCAAATAGTATTAAGAATTATTTACTTGATATGAGAAATCTACATAAAGCTTCTTATGAAAAAATCGAGCAGCTAAGTGAAGAAAACAGGAAAATGAAAAAAGAACTCAGCGAGTATAGAAATAAAGATGATTCGGAAAAGCGTAGAATTAGAGAGGTATTACAGGTTAATAAAGAACTAGTAGAAAAAGCGGATATGCTTAGAAAGCTTATTGATTTTGAGAAGCAGATAAAAATGTGTAAATATGTTTGGGAACATACACTTATTGAACCTAACAGCCTAGCAGAACAGTATATTAAATCTCTTCTATACTGTGGAGTAATATCTGCTAGTGATGTGGAGAATATTACTAATACAAGTATTAATCCTAAAAAGAAGAATGAACTTGTAAATTCTGAAGGAGTAACTAATATCTTTCGTGATGCTGCAAAAGACGTAGAAACAGAGCTAAGCGAAGATGAATTGGATACTCCCAATAACGAAAATGATACTTCAGTCTCTGTTGATGATTTGAGAGATTTATTAGGAATTATAAAATAAGGTGACTCACATAACTCAAGGTTTTGACAGCTTAGATTTATAACCAAACTATTAATGATTTTAATTTGGAGGGCATATGGAAGCAAAGGATGCTAAAGTGAGAATTGAGGAACTAAGAGAGAAAATTGAATATTATAATAAAAAGTACTATGATGAGGGTATTTCTGAAATCCTGGACTATGAATATGATCAATTGATGCTAGAATTAAAACAAATAGAAAAGAATCATCCTGAATGGGTGACAGAAGATTCCCCAACTCAAAAGGTGGGCGGAACAGCTATAAGAGAAGTAGGTGTTTCTGTAAAGCATAGAGTACCGATGTTAAGCTTACAAGATGTATTCTCAAAAGAAGAAGTATATAATTTTGTAAGTAATATGATTAACCAATTAGATGATCCAGAGTTTATTGTTGAAACTAAAATTGATGGCTTATCAATGGCAATTCGTTACGAAGAGGGCGAATTAACAACAGCTATTACTAGAGGTGATGGAATAAATCAAGGCGAAGATGTTACTGCCAATGCTTTGGTTATCAAAGATGTGAAGAAAAAGCTGAAAAACCCTGTAGAGTATCTAGAAATTAGAGGCGAAGTATATATGACAAATAAAGCCTTTGATGAGGTGAATGCAAGACAAGAACTCTTAGGGAAGAAACCATTTGCAAATCCTAGAAACTGTGCAGTAGGTACATTAAGACAATTGAATAGTAATGTTACGAAAGAACGTAACCTATCAATGTTTGTGTTTAATATACAGGATATACGTGGGAAAGAATTTAAAACACACACGGAAGGCTACGATTATTTAAAGAGTAACGATATTAAAGTTATTGAAGATTACACAGTATGTAGAACTGCCGATGAAGTTTGGCAAGCAATCCAGGGAATTGGAGAAAAAAGAGGCAGTCTCGAATATGACATAGATGGAGCTGTTATCAAAGTCAATAACCTACAGGATAGAATTCATTTAGGAGCAACTTCTAAAGTTCCTAAATGGGCAATTGCTTACAAATATCCTCCGGAAGAAAAAGAAACTATTCTAAGAGATATTGAAATCAGTGTAGGTAGAACTGGCAGAATAACTCCTACTGCTATCTTAGATCCTGTTAGACTCTGTGGTACAACTGTAGGTAGAGCAACACTCCATAACCAAGATTTTATTGATGATTTAGATATTTGTATTGGTGATACTATTTCTGTTTATAAATCTGGAGAAATAATTCCCAAGATTAAGCATGTCGTAAAAGAAAAACGTCCGGACGGTGCAACGAGGTATATCATTCCTAATATCTGCCCTGTATGTGGTTCGCCTGCAGATCGTGAAAATGATTCAGCGGATATTAAGTGCATAAGTACTAATTGTTCGGCACAACTTGAAAGACATATAATAAACTTCGTTGGTAGAGACGCAATGGATATAAAAGGTTTTGGAGAAGTCTATATTCAAGAACTTGTGCGTCAGGGATATATAAAAGATGTTTCAGATATTTACTTTCTCAAAAAGCATCGTAATGGGTTAATTGAAAAAGGTATAATTGGTAAGGATAAAAATACTGATAAGCTATTGAAAGCAATAGAAGAGTCAAAAGAAAATGAACCGCAGCGATTACTAACAGGATTTGGAATACCTAATATAGGTAAGTCAGCAGCGAGAGAACTAATGAAATACTTTAAATCTATAAACAGCCTTATAAATGCAACTATTGATGAATTACGCCAGGTATCAGATATTGGTGAAGTAAGCGCATTAGCTATCATTAACTTTTTCAAGGATGAGAAGAACAAGAAGATCATAGAAAATCTGCAAATGTCCGGTGTAAATATGGAGATTAAAGAAGAAGAGAATATTGTTGAGCAGAAATTTTCAGGTATGACATTTGTTATTACAGGTACATTACCAAAAATTGGGAGAGCAGATGCTACAGCGTTAATACAGAGGTATGGTGGTAAAGTTTCAGGGAGTGTCTCCAAAAAAACTACCTATGTATTAGCAGGAGAAGAGGCTGGAGAAAAATTAGTAAAAGCCAAAGAATTAGGTACTAAGGTTATAACAGAACAAGAATTGTTTGATATGATTGATAATCAATCAATCTTAATTTAATTTTTTAAATAGGCATCGACAGTTTTAAGACTTTCGATGCTTATGTTTATGATATATTATATACAAAAGGAAAAACTTGAAAAAGAAGTATTGTAATAAGGAGGTAGGCCATGAACGAACAATTGTCGGTTGTATTGGAAGGTCAAATCGAGGGAAAAATCACTAGTATTTTAAATCAGATAATTATTGAACAGGGACTCCCGTACAATTCACTATATTTATATAATAATTTGTCTAATAAGGGAGTAAATAAAGGAAGTACAATTACGAAGTCAATATGCATATATGAACCAGAATATCCTTCAATACATGAGAACAATAAGCAAGGCAAAAATTCTATAATAATGAATATTTCAATTATGGGTAAAATTGACCTTAGGATAAAAGAAGATCAATACAAAAAAGTTGATGCACCTGTATCAGCTGAAGTGAAAAAAAACATATCTGATAAGGGATTTATACATATTCTATTTGATTTATATGATGATAATATTTTTAAGTACATTATCCATAGTGTGGAGTACTGCCTAAAAGAATACGAATCAAGCAATCATTTTGGATGTTGTAGTAGATTTGTAGAGTGCTCGGACGCAAAGAGGTGCTTGCATGAAAATACACTTTATTCAAAAGGGTGTGCATATAGAAGTAATTTGGAGGCTGGCAGAATATTTTATGGAATAAATAAAAACTGCAAATAAATAACAATGGTTGAATACATTAATCATAGAGCAGATACTCGCTTATTTTAGGGTCGAACCAATTTCCTGGTTCGACCTAATTTTATGTATAAAAATAATTTCCAAAGTATGGAATCTAACGTTGGTGGAATTTAATTACAGAATGTGATATGTTGAATATATAGTGTGGGGATTATATTTTTTATAAAGAGCAGGGGGGGGAATTTAGGATGGGAATAGGGGTATACATTGAAATTAGCGAAAATGGGATTTCTATTTCAGAAGAGTTTACCAGATGTGCAACAAAAAGAGAATTTAAGGGAAAGAGTTCGTTAGGTTTCCCTTCAAAATTTGTTGTTGTAGATATCGAAACGACTGGTTTGAACCCCAAGTATGATTCAATTATTGAGATAGGGGCAATTAGGTTTGAAGATGGAAAAGAAATAGAGAAATTTGCACAACTGGTTAAGCCTGATCAGTATTACACACTTTCAGAAGATGATATAAAAAATACTGATGATTTTTGCTACATAGACAATACCCCAATACAGTATGTACCTGAATATATTACACAATTGACCGGGATTACCAACAAGATGTTAGAAAGAGCTGACACAATAGAAGAAGTACTCCCTAAGTTTGCAAAATTCTTAGGTTCTGATATAATCGTTGGACATAATGTTAATTTTGATATAAATTTTCTATATGATTCATTTATGGCAGCCCTAAAAATGCCATTAAAAAATGATTTCATAGATACTATGAGAATATCAAAGCGTATTTTAAAAGACTTAAAGCATCATAGATTAAGGGATATAGTAGAGCATTACGGAATTAATTCCAAAGGGGCTCATAGGGCTTTGTATGATTGTTATAATACAGAAATGTGCTTCGAAAAACTTAAGAATGATGTGGAGAATTCATTTGGAAGCCTTGAAGAATTTGTAAAAGTAAAACAATCCTATCATAATCTAAATGCCCGAGATATAACTACTACAATAGAGAAATTCGATGAAACGCATCCTTTGTTTGGCAAGGTATGTGTTTTTACTGGTAAACTTGAAAAGATGGAAAGAAAAGACGCAATGCATTTAGTTGTAGATTTAGGAGGAGAAAACGGAGACTCTGTAACCAAGAATACTAATTACTTAATACTGGGAAATAATGATTATTGTACGAGTATTAAAGATGGAAAAAGTAATAAACACAAAAAGGCAGAACAGTTGAAATTGGAAGGAAAAGATATTGAGATAATTGCAGAAGATGTCTTTTATGATATGCTAGGCATGTGATTACATGTATGGAATTATTACATCAAGGGAGCTTGCATGCCAATAGATGATCTGCAAGCTCCATAACTACTATCATAGAAAGTTATTTCAAAGAGAAAATATCATATGCCCTAAGCTTACTTTATTTCTCATGGTTGATCACATCGTACATAATGTTCACCAATGAGCTTTTAAATACATTTCCGGAAAATTCAACAGCATAATATTTTCCAATTATATATCCGATTATAGTAAAATATTGTCAGGGGGGGTGGGGGTATTGATAAATGATTATACTGAGAAGGTAATTCAGGATTTTTTAGCTCATTATAACTCAAAGGGTTCACAGAACAATTATGATAGTGCTGTAAGAACCTTATTCAGAATAATAAATAAAGATGTAAGAAAGTTAACATATGAAGATTATATAGACACGACTGGTGAAACATCACAGGATAGCTATCGAACATCCTTTTTTAAATACATATATGCCTATAATATTTTAGAAAACCCTTCTGGGCTTGATATATTAGGCAATAAAGATAAACTTAAAAAGCATTTTCTGCGACAAAAGGAATCCATCAATAAAGAGAAAGAAACTCCCGAATATAAGCCCACATTAACATTTCAACAAATAGAGCAGCTTGAAACATTAATGGATATGGATCACTCTGGCAATTTAGAAATGCAGTTATGGACATTTTGTTGGTATATGTTATTCCATACAGATTGTGAAGTCAATGAACTCAGAATAAATACCGACAGCAACGAATATAGGAATGGCAAAATAGTATCTACACTTGGAAATGAATATGATATCCCTTTGAAATTTGAACCTATGTTGAACTATTTCAAAAGTAGGCCGAGTCATACAGGCTTCGGCTCATTAAAAGATTATATTGAAATGCTCGGGAATTTGCTTAATATCGAAGGGCTTACTCCTATGATGATAAAAAAAGCCCGTAGTGAGCACATGTTATCATGTGGCGAATGTGGGAAACAGTATCTTAATGTAACTGGTAATTGGGTTTCAGTAAATAATAGAATTGTATGCACATGTTGTGGAGAGCGGTTAAAAAAAAACTTTAGTTATGAGCTGAAGCCAATTAATGATGAACAAATTGAAACTGTTAATATTAAAGAGAATCCGGAAATATCTTCTATTGTTTATACTTTTGATAAGCTGCAAGAGAAGTTAATCAAAGAGAAGGATTATTTAGAGATTCATAAATTCCTGATTCAGATAGGCAAAGCTGGGGAAGCCTTTGTATATGATTTAGAGAGAGAAAAGCTAAAAGATACTGACTACTTTAATATTATTGATAATACAAAAGCAAAGGATGCTCGTAACGGATATGATATTCTTTCATACACAAAAAAGGGTCAGAAGCTTTATATTGAAGTCAAGACCAGTGTTGAACCTGATGCTGATTTTTATATCACGAAAACCGAATTGGATACTTATAAACAATTTAGATTAGAAGGGAAAAAGTATATTATCTATCGAGTAACTAATATACTTGCAAAAGATAAAAAAGACATCCAGTGGGAAGTTATTGAAGACATTTTAGAAAACCCTGCTTATAAGTTGGAAGAATGGCAATGGAAGGTAAAAAATACTAGATTGTAATCAATGGGTTGCTACAGAGGAATAATATAGTGGATATGACCCTGACTGTTTTAATCTTAGTGTAAGTAGTGATAGTAAACCATAATATATAAGGGGGTATTTTGTATGAGAGAAGAAGAATTCAGAAGATTTCTACTTGATGATCCTCAAATTGAAAGCAAAGTAAAGGCAGTAAGTTCAAGACGAAGTAAGGCAAGAAGTGTAGAAGATTCCTTTAATTTGGATTTAGATAACTATGTAAATGATGATATGAAATTGTATAATCTTCTTATTAGAATCAAAGATGAGCTGCACGATAGTAACGGAGCAAAGCAGAATGCTGTAAGAAAGTATTATCAGTTTGTAACTGGTAGAGAATTTCCAAGGTTATCCCAGTTTGATAGATAAAGTATAAAAGCCAGTATCGTGAGATACGGGCTTTTATTAATTTTAAATAGCAGTCTACTATTTTGAAAAGTAGATAGTATTGTATAAAGCCACTTATGCTTTAAGAATAAGTGGCTTTTGTATTGTGTCTAGTATAAACGGAACTGCTAAAAGTAGGCTTATTTTTCGATATTTAATAGCCATAACACACTGACACCCAAAGCATCAGCTATGGCTATTAATTCTATATCGGTTACAGGACGGGTTTTTGCTTCAATCTTAGAGATAGAGGTTTTTTCCAAATCGATTCCCCTAACCGCTAAGCGTGCTATTAGATCATTTTGGGTAATTATAGGTCTAGTTTTTTTCCTTGCTTCCCTAACCCTATCCCCTATTAAATTACGCTGTTTACCACTTGTATTACTCATAATAAATTTCCTTCCAGTAACCTTCTTATAGGTAGAGTATAAAATATAAAAATGGGCATAATTTGCTCAATAAGCAAGTATAGGATTTTTATGCAAATCTATTGATTTGGTTATATAAAAGAAGGGAGCTAAAAGAAATGGCAAATAATATTATGCTTGCACATATCAAAATTAAAGGAACTAGACCGTTGTTATGGAATCACTTTGGACCAGAGACTCTTTCATTAGAGAAGAAAGAAAGACAAGGTGTGGCAGGTAATAACCCGGAAGAATGGAAGGGAACTGTACTAGTAACAGAAAGCAAGCAGCTTTATGTAGAACCAAGCTATGCTTTTGGATGCATAAGGGAAGGTGCAAAGTACACAAAAAAAGGCAGGGGGACTATGCAGCCCTTAGTGTCCGCGACAATGCAGATTAAAGATGATAAAATACTCACAAACAGGCATTTACCCGATGTATTAACAACAAATCCAAATGAACGCGTTTATTTGGATATAAGAAGTGTCAAAAACCCGGCAACTAGAGGTAGAAATGTCAGATATAGAGTATGCACATCTCCAGGGTGGGAGGCTCAATTTAGTATACTTTGGGATCGAACAATAATTAGTAGAGCAGAGATGGAGGCAATAGTTATTGATGCCGGTATGTTTGCCGGTATAGGTGATGGACGTAATATTGGTTTTGGAAGGTTTGTCGTAGAAGAATTCGGAGCTGAAGTAGATGCCTAAGAGGAGATTATCATATGAGTTATGGAACATTGTAAGAGAAGAAGTTTGGGAAAGAGATAAACATAAGTGTTCCAATTGTCTTATAGAAGTAACTCTAAAAGATTGTAATATTGACCATATTAGAAGCGGTAAGCTGGGTACTAATGAAATGAAGAATTTGAGAACCTTATGTAAAAAGTGTCATGTACTTAGGTTGGATTTTAGGCATCGAGGCATGACTTCAAGAGCTTTAAAAGGTGGAATTATTCCTCCTAACTGGAGAGATCTTGTATGGGAGGATTAATAAACGACTTTACCTTACGTAAAGTCGATAGCAATATGAGGTAATGGGATGGTCTGGTCTGGCATGTAACGGTAAGGCGAGGTGGGGCCGGGAAAGGTGCGGTAAGGTATATTATAAACATAGGATTTTCTAATATTTATGTATATTAATAAATTATATAGAGGAATTAGGCTATTTAGCTTAAGCTAAATAGCACAGCAGTTAGTTAATGTAGTACCACTCATATCCTGCAAAAAATGTAATTTTTTGCAGGATATTTTTTATATATGTTGAATACCTATTCTTAAGGCGAAATATGGAAATTTATGATAGTGTAACGCCATACTGTAGTAAAACTAGAAAATACTATCATAAAAATTTGTTATTTAAGGTATGGGGGGGCGAAACATATAATTAAGACGTGGTTAGGAGAAACAAAGAGAAAGAAAAATTCATTCGAATTTGCAATTATTGATATTAGTGAAAAGACAAAGATAACAGATGATATATTAGATTATCTAGCATTATCTTTATTGAGCCAATTTAAGGATTTAGAACATCTGAAGAGAATGTTTAAGGGTGAATCAAGAAGTAAGCTCCGCAAATATATTAGAAATGATATCTTTCCTTCAATTGATTCATCTCTCAGTTTAAAACAACAAGAATTAAACAATAATGTTCGTCAAGGAGATTGGGGAGAAGTATTAACAACATCAATTGCTTTAGATATTCGCAGTGTTAACGCTCCAGTTAGAAAGCTAAGATATAAAATGAATAGAGAAAAATCAATATTAGGAATTGATTTATTAGCTTTTGAAGAAGATGGCGATAATAACATAATAAAAGCAATTCTATTTGAATCAAAAACTCGTCGAACCTATAAAAAAGAGATAGGAATAGAAGCTTATAACAGCTTGTGCAACGATAGTGAGAAAGCTTTTATTGATATGCTGAATTTTATTTCAACTCTGTTTTTTGACAGAGGAAACTATGAAATGGCAGACAGATATGATGAGCTAATAAAGAATCCGGACTCAATTGACAAGGATTATCATGCTTTTATAATTATGGAAAAAAGTGTTTGGAAAGACGCAATACTTGACTGTCTAAATAGGGAAGCTTTTGATTTTGAAGACGTGTATTTAAATATTTTGTTGATAGATAATATGAAGAATATAGTAGAAGAAACTTACCTTAGAACTGAAAACATGGCGATAGAGGTTGTTTATGGATAATAATATATCAAAATATGAATATCTAAAAAGGAAAAAAGAAGAGGTACATGAGATCATTAATGATCGTATACTTTCAAACTTTCTCTATCAAGCAAGTGCGAAAAAAATTGGAGCAAAATTTACTCATACTTATAAAGAAGAATACCTTTGGAGAAAAGCACTTATTTTATCTTCCCATGGGTGCAAGATATTATTAAATGAACCTGATTATTTAGAAGCATCTAAAGCTTTACACTTGGCTGCACATATATATGAAATATTGCATTATATATCTGATGAATATGATAAAGAGTATTGTGCAGTATTATCATCATTATGTTATGATATTGCTGGTTATCATGCTAATGCACTTTGCCTTATTAAAAATCTATATCATCTTGAGGCAAATAAAGATGACTATGAATATGAAAATCAAATTCTTGATTTGATTCAGTTGTTTATGCTAAGAAAGCTAAAAACTCTATCTGAATTAACTTTAGAATCAGCTACTGATCCTAATAATGATGACGGAGTAAATGAAATCTTTAAATTATTGTCAGACTTTTTTTTAAATGGTTCATATGTGACAAATATCGAAGAACTAAACAGGTTTGATAGTATGATTGAAGAAAAAATAGATGCAGTTTTTTCAGAGTATTTATACGCTGGAGATATTATGTTTAGCCATCTATTTTTTCTTTTTAAAGTAAAGTATAAATTATTTGTATGCAAAAGTATTTGGCATAATTTCTATAAATATGAGAAATTGCCAAATAAAATATGGGATAGATATGCAAAGATATTGAGTCACAATATGTATAGTGATGGAAAGATCGTAGCTCCGGATAAACGCATTTCTATTATTGAGTTTTGGAATTCACAAGTGAATGCTTTAGATAAAGGCATTTTAAATTCAAATGAAAATTATATTATCCAGATGCCTACAAGTGCAGGAAAAACGTTTATCGCAGAAATGATTATTCTAAACAATTTAATCGAGTTTCCTGGACGAAAATGTCTCTATATTGCACCTTTTAAATCATTGGTAAGCCAAGTTGAAGAGACTCTTTCTGATCATTTAGGTAGAATGGGGTTTGTTATATCAACAATAATAGGTAACTATGAGCTTGATAGCTTTGACAATCTACTTATAAATGAAGCTGATGTTTTAGTTGCAACTCCTGAGAAAATTGATCTTATATTAAGGTTAATGCCAGAATTCTTTGATAATGTATCTAACATTACATTTGATGAAGGGCATGTTCTAGGTAATTTAGGCACTAGATCATCATTAATGGAATTCTTAATTACTAGACTTAGACAAAGACTTAAAGATAAAGTATCTTTTGTTTTTATTTCTGCAGTAATGCCCGATGTTAGTATTGATCAGATTTCTAAATGGTTATCGGTTGAAAGTAGCAATAAAATTACATCTAAAAATATTAGGGGTGAGAAATGGCAGCCGACAAGAAATTTAATCGGCAGATTTGATTGGCGGAATAATTCAGGTTGGCTTGAGTATCCTTCACTCCGAATAAATGATAAAGTCAGCGCATTTGTTCCAAGTGTTATAGAAAGTAAACAATATACATTTGTTAATCCTAAAACAAATAGAAATAATAATGTTTCCTTTCCATCAACGAGCAGTAAATCTGAAACAGCAGTTGAATTAGCACTTAAATTTGCAGAGCAAGGACCTGTATTGGTTTTTTGTGGACAACCAAGAAATGCTAATAGTGTTGCAGATGCGTATGTTAAAATGCAAAAAATTAAAACACTATCTAAAGCAAACCTAACTGAAGATAGCATTGATTATACTAAATTAGTTAGCTATGAAATGGCATCCAAAGTGTTGGGAGAAGACAGTGAATCAGTACTTTATTTAAGTCATGGTATAGGCATACATACCGGATCACTACCACAAGTTGTTAGACGGGCTATAGAACAAGACTATAAGAATAAAAAATTGAAACTTCTTATAGCAACAAATACACTTGGGCAAGGTGTCAATCTTCCAATTAAGACAATAATTATTCACTCTGTAAATATTGATAGGAATAGTCGTGTTTCAAATCGCGATTTTTGGAATATTATTGGAAGAGCTGGTAGAGCAGGAAAGGAAACTGAGGGTCAAGTAATTTATTTATGTGGCTCTGACAAGGATAAACTTCTATTTTCAAGCTATATTGATGAAACTAAAATCGAACCAATAAACAGCATTTTCTATCAGATAGTAAAGGCTCTTGTTGATAAAAGAATAGATAGTGACCAGTTAAGAGAATTGTTATCAGAGACAATTGAACCACAACTATTTGCCCTTCTTGTTGAAGAGATGGTTGATTCACCTGATGAGGAAATAATAAGCAAACTTATAGGAACTACTCTTTTTAATATTCAATTAGCAGATGAGCCGCATATAGATGATTCAGAATTAACAAATGAACTTGTTAATATTTCAAATAGGTTTTATACTGCAGCTCCTAATTATAAAAAACGTAACGCTTTTTCAAGGACGGGTTTTTCCTTATCAAGCTGCATTACGTTGAATGATTATATAGAAAATGCTTTTAATAAACTGTATGAAAAAGTTCAAACAAACATAATTGAGTTTATCCTAGATGTTTTGAATTGCCTTAAAGAAATTCAGGAAATGCAATCATATAAAAACGCAATAAATGAATTATGTCATAACAATGATACTTTTAATGGAATTATAAACATGTGGCTGTTAGGGAAAAGTATTACTGAAATCAGATTATTTTTGAAGGAAAATGACACTAAATCATACGAACTATTAAACGAGTTTATTGAAACCATGCTTTCATATCGCTACTCATGGGGAGCGACGTCTTTCGTTATCATTTTTAGGTATGAAATAGAAAAAAGGGAATTACCAGATATAGACATATTGAATTACATACCAGCATTTGTTAAACACGGAACTCATGAAATATACACATCATGGGCAAAGAGCCTCGGTGTCCCTACAAGGGAAAGTGCTAATTCAATTGGAAATTACTATGGGGATACTTATGAAGGAAATTTTGACTTGAAAGGATTTGTTAAATGGTTTTCTAATTTGGCAAAGGAGGAATTAAGCCAAATATTGAGTATACCACAGTCATATGAATTTCAAACTATTTTAAACATTGCGCAGAAAATAAACAATAGAAACTACTACAACTTTGAAGATAATCAAGAATATCGTTTTAATGTTATGGGTATAAAGTATTATGATCAAAGCCTAGAGTTAGTTCAAAGAGTAAAAGTAAGTGATAAAGTTTTTCTTCTACGTGACTTGGATAATGAGTTTGATACTTATGCCATTATGGTTATGTATCAAAATGAGTTTTTAGGTTATGTTCCAAGGGAAATAGCAAAAGAGATTTCAATTCAAATTGATTTAGGTGGATTGAATTTCAGTGGCTATGTTGTAAAGAAGAGGAAAAAGACAACTGGAATAGATATACTTGTTTCTGTTACTTCTGATTGATAAGCGGAGAATTTTACTACAGGATGTAACATTACAGGGACGCAATTTCTAGGTTGATAAAAGCTATAAGATTTTGAGAATATTGTAATCCGCATTTGTGTTGATTAAGAATGAGTTGGACATGCTATGAACTCAGCGTTCCATTTGTTTATATGACTATTTTGTACTTTTTCTCGTTAATGGGGTGGTGAGTTATTAAAAAAGATTTTTTAAGGAGTGCATTATGGACATTAGAGAAGCAAAACTGTATCAAATACTTGAAAATAGACAAAGTGATTTTTTGCCTAATATTGAAAAGCTCAATAAATATGTTGAAGATATACTTCCCCAAATAATAAACGTTTTTTCTAACTATACAAAACACGATATAAACCATTCAATATCAGTAATGAATTATATGTATGAGATAATAGAAGACGTTGATAAAATGAATGATCTAGAAATTACTATAATGATATATACAGCATTATTACATGATATCGGTATGGTTGTTACTTATGACGAGATAAAGCAGATTAAAGCTGATGATTCTGAAATTATTGAATGCAAATATTCAGTTGTATTTAAAGAATTAAATGATGAAATACTTGCGCTTCAGGAGTGCATTAGACCTATACACGCAAAAAGATCATCAAAGTACATAGCCGAAAAAATAAATAAAGATTGGTTTGTTCTACCTCATAAAACTAATATTAATTTTTTAGAAGAAGTGCAAAAAATATGTCAGTCACACAATGAATCATTTGAATGGTTAAAATCTGAAATATCTCAGAGCAAAGTTAAGGATAAATATGAGGTAAACTCACAATATATTGCACTTTTATTAAGGTTGTCAGATTTATTAGATATTGATGAAATTCGTACACCAATGCATTTGTATCAACTAATTAATCCGAAAGATTATAGTGACGTGGAATGGCGGCAACATTTTGTAATTGATAGTGTTAAGAAAATATATTTGAACGAAAATACAAAACAAAAAATCATTCGATTTTATGGTGAAAGTTCTGATGCAAAAATACATAGGAAGCTTTTAAAATATTTTGATTATATAAACAAAGAGCTTCTTGATGCTGTTATTTTATCTGATAATTTTGCGGATAAGAAGTATGCAATCTTATTTAAAACAAATATAGAAAATAAAATTCAGACTAAGACTTTCACTTTTTCAGATTTTAAGCTTGAATTAGATTACAATGCAGTAACTAAGTTGCTTATGGGAGAGCATATTTACGGAGATAAGAAATTCGGTCTTCGCGAATTGGTGCAAAATTCAATAGATGCCTGTAAGTTACTGACGGAAATTTCATTATCTCATAAAGATTATAGATTTATAAAGTACCAGCCTTTTATAAATATTATTTTTGACAAAGATAAAAATGAACTAATAATTGCTGATAATGGAATTGGTATGTCTTTAGAAATCTTACAGAAATACTTCTTAAATGTGGGAGTATCTTATTATTCATCAAATGAATATAGGTATAAAGGATACAGCTATAACCCCATTGGTAATTACGGGATTGGTTTTCTTGCTTGTTTTATGTTATCGACCAATGTAATTGTAAAATCAAAGCGTTTCGATGATCAAAAACTTAATGAAATCGAACTTGAGAAAAATAGCGAATATATATGTCTAACACAAGCAGATAGTAACAGGCTGCAGGGGACAGAAATAATCTTAGACTTAGAGCAATTTTGCGATGTGTTCACGAAGGATATCAATAAGACAAAAGAGTTCATTGAAACAAATTTTATTGACTGTAATATTCCAATTAGTATAGTAGTATACGAAAATGGTAAGTCCGATAAAATGGATTGCAGGCTACGGGGACTACAAGCAAACTCACAAACTATAGCCCGTTTAGATAAGTACTTAAATGAAATAGAAGGTTTTATAGAGTTGAATTATAATAATATTGGATTTGTTGAAAAACTTTCAGATTTCGAAGGCGACCCGTGTTATGTTTATTCATACGAAGAACAAACGCTGATTAATGAAGATGAATTAGACATAGAAGTTACTAAATTTGTAAAGCATGGTACGGTAAAATACCTTAAGATACCAATAATTCCGAAGGATTTGGCAGATAAATTCAAAAATTATTTAGATGTATTAGAAGATTTTGACGAAGCGTTGGATAAACTAAGTAATTTGGATTATATAGAGATTTTCTGTGAAGACACTGATGAGCTTAAAGAAGGTATGGTTGATTCACGAGAAGAATCAATAATAGGGGATTATTTACTTAAAGATTTCTGTAAAGATCATGGACATGCTTTTTTTACCCCTACATATCTGAAGCAAGTTGAGCGATATGTAGTTAATACAGATGCAAAAAAGATATTACAATTTGAACTTAAAGAGGGGTTTGGGAAATATTCATGGGAGTCTACTGAAAAAATATTCATAAAAAATGTTCTTGTTCCGCAGTTTCGCATAACCTTACCATACTTAATCGAAGGTATAAATCTTAAGGCATCTATATTTAATATTAAGAGCAAATTAATAATCCCTAACGTATCAAGAAATAATGTTCAAAAGTCCGATGCTGAAGAATTTTCATATGCTATTGGCAAAGCTCTGCATCTATGGATTTTAGATAATGCTAAATTAGACTTTGTTGAAAAAGAGTTATTGCATGAATTTATAGAAGTTTATTATAAGGATAATAATAAATTATTGCGTAGTCCATTATAAGAAGCTATCGAAGATACTTCATATTATTCATATAATCAGCAGATCCAGAATCGAATTGTTAAGTAAGTTTACTGCATGAGATTCTAAGGAGGAATTAAAATGAAAACAGACGAAATTCAATATTGTAAATGTGAAAACTGCTCTAATGTTTATTCGGAAAATAATGATTTTGGTCATTGGCTGAAATGCAGTGAGTGCCATAAAGTAGTAGAGGATAGTTTTGTATATTTTGATCATTATGATGGAGAAGACCATGATACAGGTTTAATCTAAAATAAAATATGTACAGTATCTAGCAAAAGAAGCTTTTTAATAAACTATATTAAGTGAATCTATACTGAACCAAGTTAAATTGAACGATTAAAAATGACCAATTTAATATATGTGATGAGAAATGTCTAGATTATTAGAAATTGAAAATATTTAAATTAGAAATTAATAGAGAACTATCGAAGGGAGTGAAAGCAAGTATGTCATTATTTGGTATAGGTGTTGAAAATATTGAATTAGAGCATATCCAAGCATTAATAAGTAATGAGATTTATGAGTCTAAGTATATTGAATATAAAAGAGATTTGGGAGATTTAAAAGAAAATCGAACAGAGTTTCTAAATGATATAACAGCAATGGCAAACGCTGAAGGTGGAGATATAATTTATGGGATACAAGAAGAACAGGGAAAGCCATTTGCAATTATAGGCCTATGTGAAGATAATTTAGATGATCGTAGATTACAGATAGAGAATATTATAAGAAGCAGTGTTTCTCCGAGATTAAGATATGAGATTAAATTTATAAATACCCATGATGATAAGTATATTCTGCTTATTCGTGTTTTTAGAAGCACTAATGCGCCACACATGGTAGCATCTAAAGGTGGACAAGGTTTCTATATAAGAAACTTGAGTGGTAAGCATAAGATGGATATAAACGAGATAAGAGAGTGTTTTTTAACAAGTGCAGGCTATTCAAAGGATGCTTATCTTTTCCATCTTAAAGATGAACTTGATTTTAACTTAAGAATGCTAAGAAATCTAATGGCTTTTTTAATAGATAATCCGCCTATTGAAAATGCCTTTGAACCAATTAATGTGGGTTCACAACATTTTCGTATAGAAGCCTGGAACTCATTAGTAAGAGCAGGGATTTTACCTTTATTATCTATTGAGCATCAGAGATGTTTTCAGGATGCAGATAAAAGTATTCGAGAAATTGTTAGACGTATACAGATTGATAATGCAGATTGGAAGAGGATATTGCAATTTCATGAATGGGATAAAAAGAACAAATCACCACAAGTAGCTCCTATACAAGAAACTTTTTACTCAATTAAGAGAACGATAAAATATGAGATGGAGAGGGCTATGAATAGTATTGAGCGCGATTTAGAAAAGTTGAATGAGGTTAGCTTATCCATTTAGCTGTCTATGAGTACAGATTCGAATATTAAGTATATCTAATCTTTAATTAATTAAGTAGGATGTGGAGACATTGAAGAAGGAATATGATAATTCCATCGCAATTGAAGAAGTGATTGACGATTTCAACTTACTAATAAAGGAAGATATAGTTGGGTTTTATAATAGATGTGAAGTAATTGAAATCTTTGGTTATAAAGGAGGAAAGCCATTTAATATCTTTACATTAGTCGTATTTGAAAAAGGTAACGAAGTTAATGAAACAGAAGAGTTTTTAACGAAGAATCTAATGAAATTTGATAGGTTCAAGGATATAAAATGGGGAATAACTCGAAAGGTCATAAGTATTGATTCGTGTAAAGAGTTTTTTAAAGATCTCATAAGTAATAATACTTATAAATTTAAAGAAAGTATATCAGCAACCGGAAAATTAACTTTCACTAAGAAACAGTATATTCCGCCCGATTTTAGTATCCAGGAAACACAATTGAACAAGATTTTAAAAAATAACTTTGGTAATGGTTCATATATTATTGAAGCTTTTGATGTAGACAAAATAAATGTAGATTTTCTCTTGTATAATGCTGTAATACTAAATAAATTAAGTGAAAGTATTTCTGAGATAATTCCTATTAAAATAGGAACTCTATCAGACAGATTAGGTAATGTTATTTTCCAATTCCCAATAAGAATCTTTGAAACAAAACTGTCTGTTATTAAACCGGATAAAGGTTTCACCTTGACATTAGTGTATAATAAAGCAACAAGTAAAATTCCAAATCTCAAAGTAGTAGCGTACAATAAATTTGATGGTTTAGTTATGGATTTTAAAATACAAGAAATAAGAGAACAAGCAGATATTTTATTATCAACAGCAAATAGCGTAGAAGTGCAGATAATAAACCCTCAAAATGATTTAATTCTATCAACTGATATATTTAACACTATTAAGAATTTCAAGATTGATATGAGGATTATCTCACATCAAAATAGAGTTTTTAGTTTAAACAGTAGTATAGTTGAGGTTACTCTTAGTTCAAGTAATGATATTTCATCTCGAAATAATTCTAAGGAGATGGGCGAGTGGATTCTTGATAGAAAGTATGAACAAGAATTAAAAACTCTTGAGAGTTCAAAATCATTTGTACAGTATTTTAAAGATCAAAGTGAAAAAGCATTAAGTGATGTGAGATTTCTAATCAAGAAGTATGGCAAGAGAGGTGTATACCTGTGGGATCCCTACTTGAATGCAAGGGATATTAAAAACACATTATATTATACACCTTATTCGTATGTACCATTAAAAGCCATTACAAATTTAATGGATACAAATTGTAGTAAGAAAGAAGAAGTAATACAAAGTATAAGAGAAGAATTTAATACTGATCATAAAGAATACTTGTTTATGGATCTAGAATTAAGATGCAAAAGTGAAAATAATGGGTGGGACTTTCATGATAGATTTTTAATTTTTCCGCTAGAAAAACCTAAGGTATGGTCACTTGGAATTTCTTTAAATCAGTTAGGCAAATCTCATCATATATTGCAGGAAGTCAAAAATGCTCAACATATACTGAATGCATTCAATGCATTATGGGACGAGCTGAATGATAAGGAGTGTATGATATGGAAGAGCAGATAGAGGTGTTGAAAGAAATATTATCAAGTGGTAATGACTATGTTGAAGATAGTAAAGAGTATTTAAAAAAATATAAACTGATTATTGAAGAGATTAATCTTAAAGAAATAATAAATAGCAATGATAAATTTAGTTGGATAATTGATAGATTTCAAATGGAGTATGGTTTCAAAAAATATTTAGTTATTAATGATATATCACAAAAAGAGATTTATAAAAATATTATTAATGCAGTTAAAAAAGAAATTATCCAGACCGAGGAAAGTGTGGAGTGGTTATTACCGCTTGTAGTGTATTTAGATTACGACCAGATCTTATATAATGAATTATTTAGTGGAAATGAAATAAATAAGGGGCTAAAGGAATTTTCGCTGGTGGTCCTGCGTAAGTTTTGCTTTAATATTGGCGTTCCTACAGACCTTCCAAGTTTTAATCATGAAGTTAAGATGGTGGAGAGGTATAAAATTGGAAATGACTATTTAGATTTCAGACATATATATGAATTTGTCGATTCAGTGGAAATGGGCGGAAGATATCTTTGTAATCCTTTTATAGAACTTTGTTCGTTTATTATAGCTAATAACTATGTGGATGAATATATAAAAATAATTAATGAAAAGAACGATGCTTTTGAGATAAAATTATTAATTGAAAAACTCTCAGATAGTAAAAAAACCGAGATTGGATTAGGATCAGGAAATTATTTAGTTAAGTTTGAAGTAATAAGAGAACTAGTGTATTTTGAGAAAAATGAAATTGATGCAAGTCTACTTTTAGAGATATCAAAAATAATAATTGATTTCACAGATGATTTTAACGTTTGGGTAGAGCTAATCAAATATTATCTAGAGTATCCTTCAAGGAGCCCATTATTCTTTAAATCATTGGGCATGGCATTACCTTTAATTGGAGAAGAATTTATATTAGTACTTATAAAAGAAATAAAAATAGATATATATTCCAATGAAGATTCAATAAAGCCTATTAATAATTGCTTTAAATATGATAATTTAAATATTGATGCAGTTAAGAATAACTTGAGACAAATTTATGAAAGATGGGAAAGTTATATTAAGAATTATAGCGATAATTTATCTAGGATTATTATCACAGATGTAATTGACATAGTCATTTTTTATATTGTAGATATTATGAGAGAAGATGAGTATGCAGCAAAGTATAAGAAATGTGCTCAATTGTTAAACGAGATTGATAATATTTGGTTCGATAGTAAAATGAACCAAATATCATTTCTTAATAAAGAATTGTCACTACTATTCGCTTTAGGTTTTAGATTAAATCATGAGATCAGAAGCGAATTATTAATGGATTTAAAAAATAATATACTTTTAGAAGAGGATACACTAAAGCTGATAGAGTATAATTGGAATCATATTGAAAATACTTAATATCAAAACTATAATATCGCTATATTACCTTTTATTAGGTGAGTAGTATTCTGTATATTAGCAAAAAGTGGCTTAAAAATCATGAGACGTCAAATATTATTTATCTCAATAATATTTGATATATGGCTTTTAATTTCCTCTAACTATTAGTGTCATACAAAAAACATACTTTTAGATTTCTGAAGATAGACGGACTTACAGTAGTGCTGAACTATGAGGAAGGCCGTTTTGTACAGGGTGCTACCAGAGGTGATGGTGTCAAAGGCGAAGACATAACCGCAAACCTCAAAACTGTAAAATCCATACCTCTTGTCCTGGGAGAAGAGGTTGACCTGGAAGTCAGGGGAGAGGTCTTTATGTCAAAGAAAGCCTTTGAGGAACTGAACGAAAGGCGTGAGGAGCAGGAGGAGCAGCTATTTGCGAATCCGAGAAATGCATCAGCAGGTTCCCTGAGACAGCTGGATACCAAAGTGACTGCCACCAGACCCTTGGATATATTCGTTTTTAACCTTGAGAGCATAGAGGAGAAGAGCTTTGATACTCACGCTGAGACCTTGGAATATCTCAAGGAATTGGGCTTCAAAGTGAGCCCCTTTATAAGCGTGCTTAAGAGCAGTGAGGAAATAATCGAGAAGTGCAGCTATTGGGCTGATAAGAGGGGCGAGCTGCCCTTTGAGATTGATGGTCTGGTTATAAAGGTGAACAGCTTGGAGCAAAGAGAAATCTTAGGTTATACTACAAAAACTCCAAGGTGGGCGGCAGCCTATAAGTTCCCCCCAGAAACCAAGAGAACCAAACTTAAGGATATAACAGTGCAGGTAGGAAGGACCGGAGCGATAACACCTACTGCAGAGCTGGAGCCTGTGAGGCTTGCGGGATCGGTTATAAGCAGGGCGACACTGCATAATGAGGACTATATAAAGGAAAAGGATATAAGAATTGGGGATACAGTAATCATAAAGAAGGCAGGAGATGTAATCCCTGAGGTTGTAGAAGTCGTAAAGGAAGATAGAACAGGGGCAGAGCAGCCTTTTGAGATGCCGAAGAAATGCCCTGTCTGCCACTCAGACACCATAAGAGAGCAGGGAGAGGCTGTGACAAAGTGCACAAATATATCGTGCCCCGCACAGCTTAAAAGGTCATTATTCCACTTTGTATCCAGAGATGCGATGAATATAGAAGGTCTTGGACCTCAGATTATGACACTTCTTATGGACAAGGGCTTCATAAAGGATGCAGCAGACATATACCTGCTGAAGAATCATAAGGATGACCTTGTGGAGCTTGAAAGGATGGGTGAAAAATCAGTACAGAATATGCTGGATGCTATTGAGGCCTCCAAGGTCAACCCTTTGAACAGGCTTATTTTCGCCCTTGGCATCAGAATGATCGGACAAAGGGCATCGCAAGTGCTGGCAAATGAGTTTGATGACATAGATGCCATGTTTAGCTCGGATTTTGATAAGCTTATCAGCATACAGGAAATCGGGGAAAAAATGGCAGAAAGTATTATAACCTTTTTCAGACAGGAGCAAAACCTTGGACTTATAAGGAAGCTTCAAGAGAGTGGAGTGAATACAAAGGGTTCCAAGAAAGAAATCAAGGAAAATGAGCATTTCAGCGGAAAAACCTTTGTACTTACCGGCTCACTTCAAAGCTTTACAAGAGACCAAGCCAAGGAGATAGTCGAGAGCTTCGGAGGAAAGGTGTCCGGAAGCGTCAGCAAGAAGACGGATTACGTGCTGGCGGGCGAGGATGCGGGTTCCAAGCTTGTAAAGGCAAATGAACTTGGTGTGGCCGTCATAGATGAGGAAACCTTTATAGAATGGGCAAAACAGTAGGGTCGGTAGGGGCGAACAGTGTTCGCCCGTTCATATGAGGATGGTGGAAGCTTATGATAACCCCAAAAGATGTTGAATACGTTGCAGCCTTGTCCAGACTTGAGTTCTCAGAAAGCGAGAAGGAGATCTATGCAGGTCAGCTGAACGTAATACTTGAATATGTGAACCAGTTGAATGAGCTTGATACTGAGGGTGTTGAGCCCACATACCATGTAATGCCTGTAACTAACGTATTTAGGGAGGATGAAGTAAGCCCTTCATTGGAAAGAGACAAGGTATTGATGAATGCGCCGGATACCAAGGAAGGCTGCTTCAAGGTGCCGGGGATTATAGGGTAGCTGTGTGGTTTCGAGGTAGGGGCGATTCATGAATCGCCCCTACAGGCTTCGGAAACATACTTGAACCTATTGCCCATTGCCTAATTAAAGGAAGTGAAACATTTGAAGCTTTATGAGCGTACTGCCCATGAAATACGGGATCTGCTTAGAAAAAAAGAGGTAAGTGCCAAAGAGGTGCTGGATGATACATACGGCAGGATTGATAAAGTAGAGGATAAGCTCAGTTCATATATAACCTTGACTAGAGAAAAAGCATATAAAGATGCTGAAATAATTGACAAGGTCATAAGTGAAGGAGAGAAGCTCCCGGACCTTGCTGGAATTCCAATGGCACTTAAGGACAATATGTGCACAGAAGGTGTGGAAACCACCTGTGCATCCAAAATATTAAAGAGCTTTAAGCCTCCATATAATGCGGAGGTATACAGCAGACTTTTAATTGAGGGCAGCGTAATGGTAGGAAAGACCAACATGGATGAATTTGCTATGGGGTCATCCACGGAGAACTCTTCGGTGCGGGCAACAAAAAACCCATGGGATACAGAAAGAGTGCCGGGAGGCTCCAGCGGCGGCTCTGCAGCTGCTGTAGCTGCAGGAGAAGCTTATTTTTCACTGGGCTCGGATACAGGAGGTTCTATAAGACAGCCTGCTGCATTGTGCGGCGTTGTGGGTATTAAGCCCACCTATGGCTTGGTATCCAGGTATGGACTGGTGGCATTTGCATCCTCCTTCGATCAGATTGGACCTATAACTCGTGATGTTGAAGATTGTGCTCTGGTTATGAACTGCATAACAGGCTACGATCCAAAGGATTCCACCTCGGTGAATGTGCCGAAGCAGGATTATAGGAGCGCTCTTGTAAATGATGTGAAGGGCTTTAAAATAGGGCTTCCCAAAGAATACTTCGAAGAAGGAATAGATAGTGAGATAAAGAAGATCGTGCTTGATCAGGTGAAGGTGCTGGAAGATCTCGGAGCACAGGTGGAAGAAATTTCCCTGCCTTATTCCCGCTACGCATTGCCGGTTTATTATATAGCTGCATCTGCAGAGGCAAGCTCCAATCTGGCCAGGTTCGATGGGGTCAGATATGGTACCCGCCCGGAGGAATATGATGGCCTGATGGATTTATATGTAAAGACAAGGAGCAACGGCTTCGGTGCAGAGGTAAAGAGAAGGATAATGCTGGGAAGCTATGCCTTAAGCACGGGTTACTATGATGAATACTACAAAAAAGCACTGCAGGTAAGGACGCTTATAAAGCAGGATTTTGATAGGGCTTTTGAAAAGTATGACGTAATAATCTCCCCAACTGCTCCTAATACTGCTTTTAAAATAGGGGAAAAAACTAGTGACCCTCTCTCTATGTACATGTCGGATATTTGTACAGTCCCTGTAAACATAGCGGGTAATACCGCATTATCAATACCCTGCGGCCTAAAGGACGGACTGCCGGTGGGTATGCAGATAATAGGAAGACCACTGGATGAGAAGTCTATTCTCCGAGTGGCTTATACCTATGAGAAAAACACCCTCTTTAGTAAAAACAAGCTGCCTTTATATAATGAGGTAAAAATATGAAATATGAAACGGTAATAGGGCTTGAAGTACATGCTGAGCTTTTGACGAATACGAAAATATTCTGCGGCTGTAAAAATGAATTTGGAGGTGAAGCTAATACCCACTGCTGTCCGGTTTGTCTGGGGCTTCCCGGGTCACTTCCGGTTCTTAACAGGAAAGCGGTGGAATTCGCTGTAAAGGTAGGTCTTGCTACCAACTGCCGGATAGCGGAATTTAGTAAAATGGACAGGAAAAACTACTTTTATCCTGACCTCCCTAAGGCTTTTCAGATATCTCAATTTGATCTTCCCTTGTGCAGCAATGGGTATTTGGAAATTGAAATAAACGGCGAAATAAGAAAAATAAGAATAAGCAGGATACATATTGAAGAAGATGCGGGGAAGCTGATTCATGCAGAGGCAGGAGGCGGGTATTCCCTTGTGGATTATAACAGGGCGGGGGTACCGTTGATAGAAATAGTGTCTGAGCCGGATTTTCGGACTGCTGAAGAGTGTGGGCTATACTTGGAAAAGCTGAAAAGTATCCTGGAATATCTCGAGGTATCTGATTGCAAGATGCAGGAGGGTTCCTTGAGGTGTGACGCAAATATATCCCTGAGGCCGGCAGGAGAAACAATGCTTGGGACAAAAGCTGAACTAAAGAATATGAATTCTATTAAGGCCCTGGTGAAGGCTCTTGAGTATGAGCAGAGCAGACAGACCGAATTGCTGGATAAAGGAGAACAGGTTGCGCAGGAAACCAGAAGATGGGATGATGGCAGGAATATATCCGTAGCCATGAGGAGCAAGGAGCTTGCGCATGATTACAGATACTTCCCGGAGCCGGATTTGGCACCTATAACCGTTGATATGAGCTGGATACAAAAGATAAGAACAGCAATACCTGAGCTGCCTGATGAAAAGGAAAAGCGATTCATTAAGGAGTACAGCATCCCGGCTTATGATGCTAAGGTACTAACTGCATCAAGAGCACTTGCGGAGTTTTATGAAGAGTGCTTAAACAAGTATAATAATCCGAAGGCGGTCAGTAATTGGGTAATGGTAGAGCTGCTGAGAATACTGAATGAAAAGGGACTCCTGATAGAGCAGGTAAAATTTCCTCCTGCATATCTTGCTGAGCTGCTGATGTTGGTGGAGGATTCGACAATAAGCGGTACAGCTGCAAGGCAAGTACTTGAGGCTATGTTTGAGGATGGGAAAGACCCCAAGGTTCTTGTAAAAGAGATGGGGTTGGAGCAGATAAACGATGAGGATGCAATTTTGGGAATTGTCAGAAAAATATTAGCAGAGAATCCCAAATCTGTGGAGGACTATAAGGCGGGTAAGGACAAAGCAGTGGTCTTCTTGGTCGGGCAGACCATGAGAGCCTCGAAAGGCAAGGGAAATCCGCAGGTTATCAACAAAATCCTTAGAGGTGTACTAGATAGTATATAAATAAACAACAATCCACATGAATTACTCAAATTCATGTGGATTGTTTGTTTTCCTGCTATTTTCGAAATATTTATTCATTGTAAGTTCATGAAAAAAACAACAAAAGTTCACAGAAAATTCACAACCCTCTGTTATATTTAAATAAAGTACCATGTCGAATGCATATATTTTAGCAATCCTTAATAAATTCATCATGTAAAAGCATAACAAATACAGTAATTTGAATCTGGGACAGCCTTAAAATAAAACACAAGCTGGTTGCCTTAGGTTCATTGCGACATTTGATTACTGTAGAATTTGAATACTTGCTAACTTTTTTTAACCCTATTGGCTTAACAAGCAACAGGCGTTGAGCCAGCTCTGCTCCTTGAAATTTGAATATTGTCCAGATTTTTTTGTATATTAATTTTCTTGATAAAATTCTACAGTTAATGTAATATTATACTATACTTGATAAGGTGTTGCAGGGATAGTGCCATGTTAAGCGTAAGACATGGCACCAAGTTAACATGTTATACATATAAAATGTTTACATTGCTGACTTCCTTTATACTGACACACTTGTTGGGTAATGAATTTTGTGAGGCGATAAATTTACATAAACGCCTAAACCAAAAATAAGGGGGATGAATTAATGAAAAAGTCTTTAGTTCTCGTACTTGCAATGCTGATGATTTTGAGCGTAGCATTATCAGCTTGCGGACCGAAAGCACCTGAAGCTCCTGCAACTCCAGCTCCAGCAGCTGAACAGCCAAAGGAAGCACAGGAACTCACAATCGACCTGTTCCAGGAAGTTAGCACAATGGACCCACAGGGAATGTCATCAACTGGTGAAATCCAGATATTCAACTGGATTATGGAAGGTTTGACAAGAAGCGCAGGTGGCGGTACAGTTAAACCAGGTATAGCTGAGAAGTTCGAACAGAACGCAGATGCAACAGTTTGGACTTTCCATTTAAGAGATGCAAAATGGTCAGATGGAACTCCAGTTGTAGCTGCTGACTTCAAATACGGCGCAATGAGAGCATTAGATCCAAAGACTCCAAGAGACTACACATACTTCTTATATGATATCGTTAACGCAGAAGAGTATAGCTCAGGTAAAGCAACAGCTGACCAAGTTGGTATAAAGGTTATCGACGATAAGACAATCGAATACACACTTAAACAGCCTGTTACTTATTTTGATTATCTCGTTTCTTTCCCAACATATGCTCCTGTACAGCAGGCATTTGCTGAGAAGGTTGGCGACAAGTTCAATACAGAGGCAGAATTCTTCCTCACAAACGGACCATTCAAGATTGATTCATGGCAGCATGAAGCAGAAATGGTATTCGTAAAGAACCCAACATACTGGGATGTAGCTTCAATAAAGCTTGATAAGGTTACTGGCCTTATGATAACTGAAGATGCAACAATGTTCAACATGTATGAAGCAGGCGAGCTTGATCATACAATATCTCTTGATGCTGACCAAAAGGCAGCACTTACAAAAGGCGAAGTTAAGAAATATGCAGACGGTTCTGTATGGTTCTTTGACTTCAACAACACACATCCAGTACTTAAAAATAAGAACATAAGAAAAGCTTTGACATATGCAGTAGACAGACAGAGCTTTATAGATAACGTTGCAAGACAGCCATGGGTTGCAGCAACTGCATTTGTACAGCCTGACCTTATCCCTGACGCTGATGGCAAGACTCCATGGAGAGCAGCTAAGCCATCATACTTCAAGGATAATGACGTTGAAACTGCAAAAACTCTTCTTGCACAGGGCATGAAGGAACTTGGAATTACATCAATTCCAAAATTGAAGTTTATGTGTAATGACCAAGCAACAGCTCAGACCTATGCACAGGCTTTCCAGGAAATGTGGAAAAAGAACCTTGGCGTAGAAGTTGAAATTGAACCAGTTCCATCAGCTGTAAGAATAGACAGACAGCAGAAGCATGACTACACAATATCCCTTGCAGGCTGGGGCCCAGACTATCCAGATCCAATGACTGACCTTGACCTGTATGTAACAGGCGGCGGAAACAACGACCCAGCATTCAGCAACGCAGAATATGATGCTCTCATAAAGGCTGCTAAAGCTGAAGGCGACAAGGCAAAGAAGTTTGAAATGATGAGAAAAGCAGAAGACATACTCATGGAAGAAATGCCAATAGGCCCAATCTACTGGAGATACAGAAACTACGCAGTTAGAGAATATGTAAAGGGCTTCGAGAGAGATGGATTCTCACCTGATATCCAGTTCATATATGCTTGGATAGAAGGCAAGACAAAATAAGATAATAACTAATTTTTTCAAGAAGGTATATGCTTAGCATATACCTTCTTGGTTAAAAAAAAGTAAAGGTGGTGTTTGGAAGAAATGTTCAAATATATTTTGAAGCGTGTTGCTGCTGCTCTTGTGACAGTGTGGATTGTAGTAAGTCTTACATGGTTTATGATGCAAGCAATTCCAGGAGACCCCTTCATGAATGAGAAAAGGGTTATTCCAGAGCTTAAAGAGCAATTAAGAGCGCACTATGGCCTAGATAAACCGCTGGTAGTACAGTATGCGATTTATATGAAGAATTTCTTAAAGGGTGATTTGGGAATGTCCTTCCAAAGAAAGGACAGATCGGTTAACACTATTATTAAGGAAGGTTTGCCATATACAGCTGACCTTGGTTTTAGAGCAATAATATTTGGTTTTACAGTAGGAATATTACTAGGCATTGTTGCAGCACTTAACCATAACAAAGGATGGGATCGGTTCTCCATATTGGTTGCCGTTGTTGGTGTTTCTATACCGGCTTTCGTTGTGGCTTCGGTTCTACAATACCTCCTGGGAGTTAGGCTGAAAATCTTGCCGGTTGCACAATATAAGACCTTTGCTCATTCAATAATGCCGACATTTGCGCTCTCACTAGGCATGATGGCACAAATTGCAAGATTTATGAGATCTCAGATGCTTGATGTTATCGGGCAGGATTATGTTAAGACAGCAAAGGCAAAGGGACTTTCACAGATTAAAATTATATGGAGCCATGAAATCAGGAACGCAATTCTTCCTGTTATCACAGTACTTGGTCCATTTGTTGCCGCTATTTTAGCAGGCTCATTTGTTGTAGAGACAATATTCGCAATACCTGGTATTGGTAAGTTCTATGTACAGAGTATAAATACTCAGGACTACTCCTTAATAACAGGCATAACAGCCTTTGTGGGCACATTAATGGTATTTATAAATCTTCTAATTGATATTTTATACGGACTTATAGACCCAAGAATCAGACTTGATGGCTCTAGTAAATAGTAAAGGGGGGAATTTGAAATGGAACTGCAAAGAGAACAATTTACGGTTGTAGGCAAGGACTTAAGTACTGCACAGGCTATAGTAAGACCAAGCTTGACATATTGGCAGGATGCATGGAGAAGACTTAAGAAGAATCCTTCCGCTATAGCCGCAATTATAATACTCACTTTAATTTCATTAATGGCTATTTTTCAGCCTATGGTTTCAGCGTTCTCATTTTCTGAGCAGAATCTTATGCTTACAAATGCAAAGCCTGGGGTACAAGGGCATTGGTTTGGAACAGATGAATTAGGCCGTGACTTGTTTGTAAGAGTCTGGATAGGGGCAAGGATTTCACTCATTATAGGATTGGTCGGTGCTCTTATTGAATTGATTTTAGGTACAATATATGGTGGGATTTCCGGTTTCAAAGGCGGACAGATAGATAATATGATGATGCGTGTAGTTGACATACTGTGGAGTATACCGGAAGTTGTCATCATGATACTTCTTATAATGGTTATGGGACCGGGGTTACTAACAGTTATTTTAGCGATTTCCGCATTACATTGGCTGCCTATGGCTCGAATAGTCAGAGGGCAGATACTGCAGATCAAGGAGCAGGAATTTGTTTTAGCAGCGAAAACACTGGGTGCGAGCCCTTCAAGACTTATAGGAAAGCATCTGATACCAAATGTTATAGGACCTATTATTGTTAGACTGACTTTTGCTATACCAGGTTGTATATTCTTCGAAGCTTTTCTAAGCTTTATCGGTATGGGTGTTCCACAGCCTCTCGCAAGCTGGGGTACTTTGGCAGCTACAGGGCAGACAAGAATCATTGCTCAGCCTCACATGCTTCTATTCCCGTCAGCAGCTATAAGCTTGGCAATATTGTCCTTCAACATGCTGGGTGATGGTCTTCGTGATGCCCTTGACCCAAGATTGAGAAAGTAGAGGTGAGGAAGAAATGGAAAGATTATTAGAATTAAAGGATTTGGAAGTTTCCTTTGATACCTATGCAGGAGAAGTCAAAGCGGTTAGAGGAGTTTCTTTCCACCTTGACAAGGGAGAAGCGATTGCAATAGTTGGGGAATCCGGCTGTGGAAAGAGCGTTACTGCTCAGTCTATCATGAGGCTAATTCCTTCACCTCCAGGCAGGGTTAAAAATGGAAGTATAATGTTTAACAACAAAGAAATATTGAAGCTTTCCGAAAAAGAGATGCAAGCAGTAAGAGGTTCTGAGATCGGTATGATATTCCAGGATCCAATGACATCCTTAAATCCGACTATGACAATCGGTAAACAGATTATGGAAGGTCTAATAAAGCATAGACATTTAAGCAAAACGCAGGCAAATGAAGAAGCGTTGAAAATGCTTAATATTGTTAATATACCAAATGCAGAAAAGAGACTGAAGCAGTATCCGCATGAGTTCAGCGGCGGTATGAGGCAGAGAGCTATGATAGCTATAGCCTTGGCATGTAATCCAAAGCTTCTTATAGCTGATGAACCGACAACAGCACTTGACGTTACAATACAGGCACAGATAATTGACCTTATGAAGGATCTTCAGAAGGAGCTTAATACAGCAATAATACTCATCACTCATGACCTGGGTGTAGTAGCTGATATGGCTCAGAGAATAATAGTAATGTATGCAGGTAAGATAATAGAAAGCGGCTCACTTGATGATATATTCTACAAGCCTAAGCATCCATATACATGGGGCTTGTTGAAATCAGTTCCGAGACTCGACTCGAAACACAAAGAGGATCTGATGCCAATTGACGGAACACCACCAGACTTATTCGCTCCTCCGACAGGATGTGGCTTCGCAGCCAGATGTGAATATGCAATGAGTATCTGCAAGGAAAAACAGCCTGAGTTTTTACAGGTTGGAGAAGGACATCACACAGCTTGCTGGCTATCTCATCCAAATGCTCCTAAAGTAGACCAATTTTTAGGATTAGGAGGAGTAAAATAACATGAATAAAGATAAAAAACTTGTTGAAGTCAAAAACTTGAAGAAATACTTCAATGTCGGCGGAGGCAATATTCTCAAAGCGGTAGATGATTTATCCTTCTATATATATGAGGGTGAAACCCTTGGTCTTGTTGGAGAATCCGGCTGTGGAAAGTCAACTACAGGCAGAACAATGATAAGACTTTATGATGCAACCGCAGGCGAAGTATACTTTGACGGCAAGGATGTTCATAAGATGTCCAGACAAGAGCATAAGGAATTTACGAAGAGCACTCAGATGATTTTCCAGGATCCGTATGCATCACTTAACCCACGTATGACTGTTGGTGACATAATTGGGGAAGGTATTGATATACATCAAATAATGGCCGGTAAAGAGAGAATGGAAAGAATCTATTTCCTGTTGGAGACAGTTGGACTCAACAGAGAGCATGCAAGCAGATTCCCACATGAGTTCAGCGGCGGACAGAGACAAAGAATAGGTATTGCCAGAGCTCTTGCTATAGAACCTAAGTTCATAGTATGCGACGAACCAATATCAGCACTGGACGTTTCTATACAGGCTCAGGTTGTAAACCTGCTTATAAAGCTGCAGAAGGAAATGAATCTGACATACCTCTTCATAGCTCATGACCTTAGTATGGTTAAGCATATTTCGGATAGAGTTGCGGTTATGTATCTGGGTACAATGGTTGAATTGGCTTCAAGCGCAGAGCTCTATGATAAACCAATGCATCCATATACACAGGCGCTGTTGTCGGCTATACCGATTCCTGACCCGAATGTAGAAAAGGGCAGACAGAGAATATTGCTTGAAGGCGATGTTCCAAGTCCGATAAATCCGGCACCAGGCTGCAGATTCAAAGGAAGATGCAGATATGTGAAGGACATTTGCCACCAGCAGATGCCTGCACTTAGAGAGATTGCTCCTGATCATTTTGTAGCTTGTCATATAATATAAGATTTCTCAAAAACAGTTTGGTGAAAGCCGAGCTGTTTTTTTATGTTTATTTTCAGCTTAAAAGGAAAATAATGTATGGAAACTAGAATAATTATTCATTGGATTTGTGCTGTATTTGCAGGCGGAGACATGGAGAATGTGAAAACAATGTTAATAGAATGCGAATTATTGTTCGAAAAGGAGGCATAATTATGCAGATTTTCCAATGGTTTGTTAAGTAAAATTCATTATAAAGACACTTAATATTCAGACTATTTTAATAATTAATACACAAGTGTCCCTTATAATTAATGTAATAGTGAAAAAGGGGGACGAAAAATGAAAAAATCAATTGTATTTATGCTGGCTATGGTGCTGGTTCTTAGCATAGCTCTTACAGCATGTGGAACACCGGCTCCGGCAACTTCGGAGACTCCAACTCCTGGTGCACAGGCAAAGGAGCCACAAGAGCTCACAATCGACCTGTTCCAAGAGAACAGCACACTGGATTGGCAGGGGATGTCATCAAATGGTGAAATTCAGATATACAACTGGACCATGGAAGGTCTCACGCGAAGCGCAGGCAAGGGTCGGGTTAAGCCTGGCATTGCTGAGAAGTTTGAACAGAACTCTGATGGAACAGTTTGGACTTTCCACTTAAGAGATGCAAAATGGTGTGATGGAACTCCCGTTGTAGCAGCTGACTTCAAATATGGTGCAATGAGAGCGCTTGATCCAAAGACTCCGAGGGATTACACATACTTCTTATATGACATAGTTGGCGCTGAAGAGTATAGCACTGGCAAAGCATCAGCAGAGCAGGTAGGTATAAAGGTTATCGACGATAAGACAATCGAATACACATTGAAGCAGCCTGTTATTTATTTTGACTACCTTGTTTCCTTCCCGACATATGCTCCTGTAAAGCAGGCATTTGCGGAGAAGGTTGGAGACAAGTTCAATACAGAGGCAGAATTCTTCCTTACAAACGGACCATTCAAAATTGACAGCTGGCAGCATGAAGCAGAAATGGTATTTGTAAAAAATCCTGAATACTGGGATGCAGCTTCTATAAAGCTTGATAAGGTTACGGGACTTATGATAACTGAAGACTCAACAATGTTCAACATGTATGAAGCAGGCGAGCTTGATCACACAATTCAGCTTGATGCAGACCAAAAGGCAGCTATGACAAAGGGTTCAGTCGGAAATTATTCAGACGGCTCTGTCTGGTTCTTTGACTTCAATACTACACATCCGGTTCTCAAGAACAAGAACATTAGAAAAGCTTTGACATACGCTATAGACAGAAAGAACTTTATTGAAAACGTTGCCAGACAGCCATGGGTGCCAGCAATGGCATTTGTACAACCTGATATTATTCCCGATGTAGATGGCAAGACCCCGTGGAGAAATGCCAAGCCGGCATATTTCAAGGATAACGACGTTGAAACAGCTAAGACTCTTCTTGCCCAAGGTATGAAGGAGCTCGGATTAACGACGCTTCCTAAGATGAAGTTTATGTGCAATGATCAAGCAACTGCACAGACATATGCACAGGCCTTCCAGGAAATGTGGAAAAAGAACCTTGGCGTAGAAATTGAGATCGAGCCTGTTCCATCATCTGTAAGAATAGACAGACAACAGATACATGACTATGATATATCACTTGGAGGCTGGGGCCCAGACTTCCCGGATCCAATGTCAGACCTTGACCTGTACGTAACAGGCGGTGGAAACAACGACCCGGCATACAGCAATCCTGAGTATGATGCTATCATAAAAGCCGCTAAAGCAGAACCAAATAAAGCAAAGAAATTTGAAATGATGAGAAAAGCAGAAGATATACTAATGGATGATATGCCAATAGGCCCATTATACTTCAGATACAGAAACTACGCAGTTAGAGAGTACGTAAAGGGCTTTGAGAGAGATTCCTTTGCTCCTGATATCCAATTTATTTACGCATGGATAGAAGGCAAGAGCAAATAATCTATAAATAACCAATTAATTCATAACCCTTACTTAGGACTGTCGCTAATACCGACAGTCCTTTTCCCGCTTTTCTATGAAACATATTTAATAGTTATTTCACCCATTTTTCACAATAGGTTATAGAAATCTACGTGGACCTTCTGTAAAATATATTTATAATATACAAAATTTTCTAATAATGAAGAATTCTTTGGACGCATAATTTGACTGGGGGGTTAGGTAAATGAAAAGACATAAATATTTGGCATTGCTGCTATTTATAATAGTCCTATTATCAATAGTATGCTTTCACAGCGGGATGTATTTGACTGCAAGAGTTACGCCTCCATCTGAAATGTGGAGCAGGCATGCTGCCCTTGGCATCACCGATTTTAAGAAAAATCCCTGTATATATACAGAAGGTACAAATATCATAGCAGTATTTGCCGACGATAAAGGCTTCCAGAGAGTCCAAGTCGATAAAAAGGGATTTATAACGGATAGAAAGGCTATTAATATACAGGACTATGCTCCTGCAAGACTAGTGAAGTATCAAATAGCAGCAGATAAGCTGTTTTGGACCGAGAACTATGATTTATTCTACTCCGATTTAAAGAACAGCCAGCTGACCAAGCAGAAGCTGCTGTCTGGGATCCTTGATTTTCAACTGCTCGAGACCGGCAGCGAAGTTACCATAGCGGCTTCCACAAAGGATGCTGTTTATTTGTATGACTTCTTAGGTGCCGGAGTGACAAGGCCTAAGGCAGAGGCACAAATAAACGAGATCACTTATATAAATGCTGCTAAGGACAGTAACGGGAATATATATCTTGCAGGTACGTCGAAAATTAGCCCCACTGAGTATAAACTTAGTCTATTAAGCTATGATTTTTCAGATGGAAGCCTACTTGAAAGAATTGAGCCGGTTATAATTGAGAATTTCACTACAACAAGGGAGGGCTCCAATTCGATAAACAATCTGGAGCTGGGCTCAGACAATAGCTATATATATGTATTTTATGAGATAGGTAAAGCCAGCAGTCAGGGTATGGTTGCCAAGACATATATGGGGCGCGTATCCAAAACTTCAACTGGACTTGAAAAGGTCGCTTTTGAGAGGCTTAAGCTTGATGGTGAAAAGGAAGGGACATACATTTCCGCTCTCAAGTGCTTGGACGGGGACTCTGACAAGCTGGACCTGATAATGACTACACCCATAAGGACATCTATCAGCAGGGAGGGTGCTGAGCTTCTTTATGCTGTAATGGAGGATGGGACTATAACATATAAAAGAATTGCTTCGAACACGGGGCAGTGGAATTCCTTTGCTACGTTAAACAAGCTTGAAGGCCAATATGTGGCTTCTTTCCTGCAGACTATAGGCGGAACAAGATATATAGTGAATCTTACCTCGACAGCTGAGGAGTTTAAGACAAACCTTAATAAAACTACAATGACTGATATTAAACTCTCAGTAATGGATACTGTTGGGGCATATGTATTTTCATTTATCTCCATTTTCATAAACCTGCTCACAGTGTTTTTCATACTGCTGTGGCCGATTGCTGTAGATTTCTTCGAATGGAAATACTTTTTTAAAAATCCATTAGTCACTTTCAGGATAGGGGTTTTGGCAGAAACCTTCCTGATGTATTTCAGTATTGCAAGGATATATAGGAATAAGGAAGCTTTGGCGTTTATGCCGAACATACTAAAGCACGGACTGTCAGCTATGGCGATATTGCTGGCTACAGCAGCTATAGCTTATTACATTGTACATTTGTATAGAAAGAGTGCAAGAGATTTGCACAGCTTTACGGAGCTTGCATTGTTTATTCTGATACACAATATTTTTGTTTATTTTCTATATACTGCTTATATCGCTAGATTCTAACAGTATATTTCTACAGGCTCTCCAACAGATGCTGTCGAATATTGCCCGGGGAATATTATAATTTTCTCAAATTCGTCAAAACTAAAGAGGAATTTTAAGTTTTGAAGCAATATTAGAAATTGGATCGGGGGAGCTTGGATAATGATACTTGAGGATTGCGCAGGGCAAGGCTATGCATATCATGTAGTCAATATTACGGATTTAGAGAAAGCGCTGGCTGAAGGAGTTAAGTATGATGACAAATCCACATACGACAGCAAATATTATGATTTTCATTCATACTTCGATTTTTACAAGCCTGCAGCTATTCCTGAATGGGTTGAAAGAAAAAAGACCATATTTGCAAGTATCTGTTTTAAAGAAGGGCATAAATGGCATTCTCATAGTGCTGTTCTTAAGGTAAAGATACAGATGGATAGATGCTGGGTGTGCAATGAGAATCTGGCTAATTTCATATATGAGCCTTTCATCCTTCAGCATATGGAGGGGTTTGACAGCATAAGGGAATACTTAAGGATCAACGGAAGGGCGCTGGTTGAGGAGTATTGGAAACACTCTTTGAGCTGCAAGGATAATTTGAATATCAGAAATGATAAAAAGGAGGGGTATGATGCAGAATTGTTGATTATGCACTCAATCCCTCCAAAAGATATCGAATGTCTTTATATAATCTCAGATCACCAGATAATGAGCTATAAGGAATGGCAGGAGTTTTTCAAGCCTGGGAGTACTGATATTGAAGCTCAGTACAGCAGATATCTGCAGCCAAGAAGTATTTCTTCAGCTTCAAAAACCCCAGACTCACAGTAGTACTTCTTTTTGTTTACCTTCACCTCAAAGCCCTCTGCAAAAACAGGCGCGCTGCCTTTTTCTGAGGAGCCAAGAGTATGAAGCTCCAGCTTGGCATCTTGCAATATAGAATAGAATTGGTTGTTGAATAGCTTACTGCTTATAATCGCTGAACTATAAAAGGAGGACAACTGTCTATCCACATGCATGTAAAGGTCAGGATCGGTAAGACAATTGCGAAGAGCTCGAAGTGCTGCCAGAACAGCAGATATGTCCTTGAAGCTATACTTCTGCTTGCTTTTGCTTGAAGTGGTAAAGAGACCGCTGTTTTTGTCCCAATAAGAATCGATTCTATCGTAGAGCTTTAAATATGCAGTCTCATATATGCTAATGCAATTGACCTCATAAAGCTTAAACAGACAGTTCAGTGTGTTGCATAGGGTAGCAAAGGAGCTTGTGCTGTCATCAGACATATTCCTGGAGATATCGCCGGTTCGCGCCAGTCGCTCACAGAGCTCGAAGCCCATTGCATTAGCAGTGTTATATGCAATTTCCCGAGGGGGAATAGTGTGCTTAAGAGTAGCTAAGAGACTCAAGCATATTATAGATAAATCCCTTGAGCTGATATTGTTGATGTTTTCAATTACATTTTCACAAATTACCGGAAGTATCTCCAAACTCTTCTCAAGCTTCGCTAATATCTCCCTTGGATATAACTCATTCTCGCTAATCAGCCCTACCACAGAGGACAGGGCTTCAGCGGTGTAGAATTGTGTTCTGATATCAGGGTTTTCATTGTTGAGTACAATATTATATTCTCCATACTCGTTATCCCCCATATCTTCTCCGCTATAATAGAAGTCTCCCAGCTTAAGGAAATCAATAAGAAAACGAGCTTGCTTTATGGCGGTTACACCAAGGCAGTAAGTAATGAAAGCCTTGTTGTCCAGCTGGATTTCCTCATTTTGTATGATTGGGACGAGGGCGGTCATGGCACATATGGAGTGGGCAAGTACATTGGGCTCAATTACTCTCTTGTTTTTTTTGCCATTCCAGCGGAAGCACTTGAAATCATAGGGAGTATCAGGAAGAACAGCATAAGCAGGTACGCACCTTTTGTAAAGAGATGACATAAAAGTGATATTCTTTGGCATTTTACTTGTGTTTTCGCCCTTCAATAGCTTATATATATCGTTTAGCTCTTGTTCATGAGGCATCTCTATGTTGCCGCAGCCTGAAAGCAGGCAGAAGGATGCTACATTGAGATAAGCCATGGTATTGCACTGTTTTATTATGTCGGGATATGAAAATTCAAAATTCATTGAAACACCACCCGCAATATAATTAGAAATTTCGTTGTTACCTATATATATTTATGCATCAACATGCGGGTATAAAACTATATTATAACTCTTCAGCCTATCCTATTGCCCAAAACAAAATTGTGCTATAATATTGATTGAATATATTCAGCTTAAAAAGAGGGTGTTATATATGAAGGAAGGGAAAATATCGCCAGAGCTTTTAAAAAGTCTGGTATTCGATAATATAAAAGTGAAGAGCAGCGAGGTCATCATGAGGCCTGAAATCGGCGAGGACTGCGCTGCTATAGATTTTGGCAGCTATGCATGCGTAATGTCCACTGATCCTATAACGGGAGCAGAAAAGGGCGCAGGCACTCTTGCAATACATATATCCTGCAATGATGTTGCCACCAGCGGAGTGAGGCCCATAGGGATAATGGTCACAATTCTGGCACCACCTACAGCCACAGAAGAGGATATAGGCAGGGTAATGAAAGAAGCGGGTGAGGCGGCTGCGGCACTTGGAGTTGAAATAATCGGAGGCCACACTGAAGTCACCGGAGCGGTGAATAGGATAGTGATATCTACTACTGCTGTAGGCAAGGTGCTTAAGGATAGGATAATAAGATCCACCGGTGCCCAAGCAGGGGATGATGTAATAATGACCAAGTGGGCTGGATTGGAAGGTACGTCAATAATAGCGTCAGATAAGGAAAGGGCACTTTCAGGCAGCCTGTCACCGGAAGAGATAGGAACCGCGAAGTCTTTTATAGAGCATATAAGTGTTGTGGAGGAAGGCGTGATTGCAGGAGAATTTGGAGCGAGCAGCATGCATGATGTAACCGAGGGCGGCATACTTGGAGCTGCATGGGAAGTCGCCGAAAGCTCTTCTAAGGGAATTGAGCTATACATTGATAGGATACCTGTTCATGAGGTCACCACAAAGCTATGCAATGTATTTGGAATAAATCCATATAGATTGATATCAAGCGGCTCTATGCTGATAACTACAAAAAACGGAGCTAAGCTGGTTGAAATACTTGCGGAGAAGGGTATACCCTCGTCAATAATCGGTAGAATAACTGAGCAAGGCAGAAATATCATTAAAAATGGGGAAACAATGACCCTTAATCCTCCGGATGTGGATGAGCTTTTTAAGGCATAGGAATTTCTTGGAACAAAATAATGTAATTATACGTCGAAAGATACGAGCATACCGTATCTTTTTTTTATGCGATTCTTAGGGTGGTAAATTTGCCGTGATAACTAGAGGCTGTAAGGAGGAGATTGAAACACAAATGAAATATAACAGTAATGCAATTATAATATAAATGCAAAGGTATTTGAAGAATCTAGTCGAAATATATACTAGAATATGTATTTTGCTGTTTTAATTAGATATTTCATATGTTTGCTGCACTTCCCATTTTACCCATGGACAGTCTGCAATAAGAATATCTGATTTGAAACCACCAAAGAGGAGGAATTATATGAAAAAAGCAATTGTAGTCATACTTGTGATCTGCTTATTGACGACCAGCTTTGCAGGCACTGTATTCGCACAAACAACCAACACTAAAACACCTCCCCTGTCAATGCAGATACTGGGAAAGAAAGTAAGCACAGTAAGTCCTCCTATTGTAAAGAACAATAGAATCTATTTGCCTATCAGAACGGTAGGTGAAGCGCTGAGCTTCAAAGCCAGTTGGACTGCAAAGACCAAAACAATGGAGCTCAAAGCCTCCAATCAGACTTTAAAGGTAACAATTGACAGCAAAACCGCCTATGTGAACGGCAAAAAGGTAACCTTAGATGCTGCTCCGATAATGTACAAAGACAAATCATATTTTCCATTGACCTTTGTACAGAAATACTTCAACTACTCTACTACATACGACAAGACAAAGAACCTTATCACAATCAATAAGAAAACAGCAGGAACCGCAAGTACGGGCAGCAGTGCAGCGGCAACCAAAGGCATATATGTACTTGGGAAGAATATGAGTGCCAGCGATTTGGCGATAACAAAGGACAATAAAGTTTACATACCATTAAGACATATAGGGGAAGGCTTAGGCTACAATGTGACCTGGAGTGCTGCCTCAAAGACAATGGAACTAAAGTCGGACAGCGGCTCAGTAAAGGTTGTTATTGGCTCCGGCAGCGGCAATGTGAACGGCAAGAGTGTAAAGGTAGACCCTGCACCGATTTTGTATAACGGACGGGCATACGTACCTTTGACCTTCATACAGAACAATTTCGACTACGACACTACTTATGACAAAGCAAAGAATATCGTTAAGGTCGAAAACAAGAAGCCCCCCGTGATCGTAGCAGAAAAACCAATTGAGAAACCAACTGAAAAACCTATAGAATACAAAAAAGCAAAAATTGATGATGTTGTTTACGACGATAATGGGGGGTTCCCTCAGCTTAACATCGTTGCGGACAGCCCTATAAAATATAAAAGCTTTACCATGGCAAATCCGGAAAGAATGGTAGTAGATATAGAAAACTCCACTGTGAATACCGAGTTTGAAACCAAGGAGATAGGAAAAGGCGGTATTAAAAGTGTCAGAGTATCACAGTTCAGCAGGTCTCCAGATGTTGTAAGAGTGGTTATAGATCTGGTGGACCAAGCCAGATGCAAGTTAGCACAGTCCAATGATATGAAGACTGTATCACTGATATATGCTAATATAATCAACCCTGTCAGCTTTATCAAAGAGGGAAGCAGAGATGTGCTTATGATAAGGGGAAGCCAGGATTTGGATCCTAATGTGTTCCGATTGGAGGGTCCCGACAGGTTGGTTGTGGATATATACAAATCAGTACTGAGCGAGAAACAGTCACTGGATACAAAAACCCCTTATGTTAAATCCATTAGGTCAGGGCAGGCAGACGTAGGAGTTGCCAGAGTAGTGCTTGACCTGGAACCGGGCATGTATTATGACTATGAGACTGAGGGAACCTTGACAAAGGTATATGTTTCCAACATTCCCTTCTCCTTTTTCGATTACAAGAAATATTACAGCTCGGCTTTCATCGAATTAAGCCCCGGATTAGAAGTGGAATATCAGCCTATTATAGATAACGCCGATAGAACCCTTAAGATAATGATACCAGAGGATCTTAAGGTAGAAGAGAAGACCTATGAGATGAATGACAATGTGATGGAATATGTTACTGTTACTAAAGAAACCCACGAGGGAAAGATATTTACAGTTGCTTCCTTCAAAATGAAGCCTATGGTTCAATATGAGCTGCTCTCACCGGCAGTCACCAAGCTTGTAAGCATCAAATTCAAACAAAAGGCGGAGAGAATAGATCAGCTTACAGTGCTAATTGACCCAGGACATGGAGGGAAGGACCCGGGAGCAAGGGCAAAAGACGGAACTAATGAGAAGGACCTTAACCTGGATGTTGCCCTGCGATTGAACAGGATACTTAATGACATAGGGTTCAATACCGCCATGACAAGAAAAGATGATAGATATGTGGACCTTGCCAGCAGGTCAGGTATGGCAAACAACAACTATGTAGACTTCTTCATGAGTATACATTTCAATGCCTTTACCAGCACGGCTAAGGGTATAGAAACGCTATACTTCCCAAATGAAATCACTGAGGAATATCCATTTGACAACAAAAAAATGGCGAACATTTTCCATAATGAGATAATAGATGCTCTAAAGAGACCCTCAAGAGGAATAACCCCAAGACCCGGACTGCATGTTTTGAACAAGACAAAGATGCCTGCGATACTCGCGGAGCTCGGCTTTATGACAAACCCTGAAGAGTTCGCACAGATTAAGAAGGCTGAATACAGAGAAATGGCAGCAAGGGCGCTGGCGGTATCAATAGTGAGACACTTTAAAGAAATTGAGGGAATCAACCTTGATATAGACATTGAGGCTATATACGCAGCAGACACACCTGCAAATCCATACAGCCTGCAGAGTACAAGCCTTAAGAGCGGACAGCCCCCTGCAGCGGACAGCCTCACTACAGAGCAAATTACTGCAGAAAGCAACGTGTCCGGCAACTAAATAGACTTTAAGACCCTGAAGCTTATATCAGCTTCAGGGTCTTTTATCTTCAGCCACTTAAATCACGAATATACCCCTCATAAGGCTAATATAATATATTGATAAAAAAAATAAGGGGTGAAATGAATGAACAGAAAGCTTGTACTAATATTAGCAATACTATTTTGTTGCACATTGGTTCTTGCAAGCTGCAGCAACCCGCTGACGTCCATACGGGATTTCTTTAATAAAAATGAAGATACTATAGATGATGAAAAAGAGCAGGCGCAGGAAGAAACCCCGAGCATGAGCGAAGTCAGTGCAGCTCAGCCGGAGAACAGCAGGGCGACAGTGCTCTACTACAAAGACAATGAAGACTACCTGGTGCCTGTAATGAGATATGTACCAAAAGGTGATCTTGGAATAGCAAAAACAGCGCTATCAGCACTGATTTACAGCCCGGATAAAGCACAGGATCTTAGCGCCGCTGGCTTGACACCAACCTTGCCTATGGGCACTAAAATCAATGGAGCTGTAATAAAAGAAAACGGTCTGGCAATAATCGATTTCTCAAAGGAATTCCTGAACTTCAGCAGCGCTAAAGCTGAAGAATTAGGATTAAAGGCAGTAGTATATACATTGACTGAGTTCCCAAACATCAATTCCTTGGAAATAAGGGTAGAAGGCAAAAAAATTGAAGAAATGCCACAGGGAACAAAGATTGAATCAGGACTCAAGAGAACTGAGATAAATCTACAGGCTGTGGAAAATCCAGGTGAAAAGCCATCAAAGGTTGTAGTATACTATCATAAAAAAGGAAGCGGGGCATACTCATATTTTGTTCCAGTGACAAAGATAGTAACAGGCTTTGAAAACAGTGCAGAGGCTGCAGTGAGCGCATTGCTTGAAGGTCCGACAGACGGCAGTAGCTTGGTTAACTCTTTCCCTGAAGGCACACAGCTGCTAGGAGTGCAGGTAAAGGACAGCATAGCATATGTGAATTTTTCCGAGCAGGTATTGGCAAAGCAGGGTGACAAAGCAGCAGAGAATGCAATGCTGAAGGCAGTAACACTTACATTAAAAGAATTCCCTGAGATTTCAAGAGCTAAGATATTTGTAAACGGCAAGATAGTAGAAAATGCCGACGGATTAGGTGCAGACAATTATGTTGATGTTCCGGTATTTGTAAACTTTTACGAGTAAACTTACATATTATTAAATAAAATTTCTGCAGTTTTTAATGTATTAATCCACTTTAATTTTTAAAGTGGATTAATTATGAACAAATGGTTGACAAGCTATATGTTTTTAGGATATTTTGGGAGGAAAGAGCAAAATAAATGCATTGCACTTTTGGAATAATATTATATGAATCGAAAAAAATTTTAATTGCAAGAAAGCTTTAATTTAAAGCTTCAGATGTATATGAAGGGAAGGAATACAGATGCAGAGGATAGACGGAAGAAACATGGACCAGACCAGACCGGTGAAAATCACAAGGAATTATTTAAAACATGCAGAGGGTTCAGTACTTATAGAAATGGGTGACACTAAGGTGATTTGCACTGCTACTATTGAGGAGCGGGTGCCGCCATTTGTCAAAGGAACAGGCAAGGGTTGGATTACAAGTGAGTATGGCATGCTCCCGAGATCAACAGAGGTTCGTAAGCCAAGAGAGTCTGTAAGAGGTAAAGTGGATGGAAGAACTATGGAGATACAGAGGCTTATAGGAAGAGCGCTGCGTTCCATAGTTGACCTTCAGAAGTTGGGTGAAATGACAGTTTATATTGACTGCGACGTTATACAAGCTGATGGTGGTACCAGAACAGCGTCAATAACAGGCGCCTTCGTGGCACTTGTTGATGCGCTGAACAAGCTTGTGGTGCAGGAAAAGCTTAAGGTAATACCTTTGAACGGTTATATAGCAGCAGTAAGTGTTGGTATTAAAGATGGCGAAGCAATACTAGACTTGAACTACGCTGAGGATTCAACCTGTCAGGTGGACATGAACCTTGTAATGACTGATAAGGGAGAATTCATAGAGATTCAGGGTACAGGCGAGGAGAGCCCTTTCACCAGGACACAGATGCAGGAGCTTATGGCGCTTGGCGAGAAGGGTATAAATGATTTGATTGAAGTACAAAAGCAGTCCCTTGGCGAAATCGCTGGCAAGGTAGGTATAATCAATGGAAATAATAGCGGCAACAAATAACAGTCACAAGCTTGAGGAAATAAGCGCGATTCTTAAGGATATGGGTATTGAAGTCAAGTCCATGGCAGCTGCCGGTCTTGATATGGAAATTGAGGAAAACGGAAATACCTTCATAGAGAATGCGCTTATTAAGGCAAGACAGGTTTGGCGGGTGACTGGGAAAGCCGCCATTGCTGATGATTCCGGTCTTGAGGTGGATGCTCTGAATGGGCAGCCCGGTGTGAGATCCGCCAGGTATTCAGGTGAAACAGGGGCGAATAAGGATATCAAAAACAATGAAAAACTCAAAAAAGCTTTGAAGGACATACCTGATGATAAAAGAAACGCACGATTTTGCTCTGCAATTGCTGCAGTTTTCCCTGACGGGAAAGAACTAACTGCGGAAGGTTATGTATATGGGAAGATTGGTTATGCAGAAAAAGGCGACCATGGCTTCGGGTATGATCCACTCTTTATAGTTGAGGGTTATGGCAAAACTATGGCTGAAATAGACTCTGACGAAAAGAATAAGATAAGTCATAGGGCAAATGCTCTGAAGGAATTTGTAAAGAAACTTGAGCAAATACATATATATAATAAGGAATAGAAAAATTTAAAATTGTTAAGAATATACATGTGATTTGCAAAAGAGAATATTTATCAATTGAACAAGGTAGAGGACTATGCTAAACTGTTAGAGGGCAAGTTCGTTAATGGCGATATGTTATAAATTGCATAACAAATAAAGTCCAAAATCAGTTGACACACATAATAAACTTTGTTATAATCTATAAATGTCGGCGATACTTAAACGAGTGCGCCAAAGACATGCGGGTGTAGTTCAATGGTAGAACTTCAGCCTTCCAAGCTGATCGCGAGGGTTCGATTCCCTCTACCCGCTCCAAGATCCATGCGCCTGTAGCTCAGTTGGATAGAGCAACGGACTTCTAATCCGTGTGCCAGGGGTTCGATTCCCTTCAGGCGCACCATTTATTGCTTATGGTGGGTAT
>FWWL01000924.1_pt1 | contig 75531 bp, 52 predicted proteins | sample 2228331 | NCBI WGS metagenome assembly FWWL01 (sample SAMEA103939775, study PRJEB20133) | metagenome
AGATGTGAAACGGAAATTGCAAGTGAAAATTTTCTGGAAATTATTTATTTGATTAATTAACATTTTATTTCCAGATATTTCTAATGGGATAGTAAAAAAATTAAATGTCTTTGTCAAGTGGAACTTAAGGGTAGGTTGTGAAAGTACACGAACATGGTGGAACAGTTAGAAGAATGAGGATAATAAGCCTCAATAGATACAGAAGTATAAATGCTTATTTAAACAATTTAAGTGAATATCTTGCTTTTACACAAATGTAGAAACACTCTCCGATTCAATTAAAGTAGAAACGAATTGAGATACTCCCCTACAATTAATTATGATGCCAGTATTCAACTCCTTCAAAGTTGATTTGAATGTGTGATTAGTAGCCTACACATTGTGATGTGGAGTTACTCATATTCGACGCCTCCAGTGTCGATTTTAGATTTGAAAGTATTCCATATATATTACAATGTAGATTTTTTGATATCTAACTCATTCTAATTCGGAGCTTTTTTATTAAGGTTAATCGAAGAACATAATAACAACAAATGGATTAAATACTGTTTGTAATTATGTGATGTGCTATTATAAATCAATAGTTAAATTATATTAATCTATAGAATTTTCTTGTTAAATCTTTAAATTAGAAATCAAATAATAGAAACCAATTTACAGAATACCATTTTACTGTTGATTTATGTGAAGTTTATTGTAATTTAATTATGAAAAAAACAAATAGCTATTCTTGAAATACTGTGAATAAGTTCATTATTTATCTTTAATTAAAATTATATTATCTTCTTATTTATTAAACGGAAGGAATTTATAAGTTTAGAGAAACACGATTTTGATTAAATTTTTTAATTAATTAAAAAGCCGGGAGTTACCCGGCTGTAATGTGGATTAAATTTTTCTTAATCCTTTAACACAGTTGCAACAGCAGACTTTTCAAATTTTAGTTTAACATTATCTGCTACCTGAACTATAACAGTTCGATCATCAATTTGTGTGATAACTCCATAAATTCCACTTGACATCACAACTTTATCACCTTTCTTCAGTTCGCTCAGCATTTTTTCTCTCTCTTTCATTCTTTTCTGCTGTGGTCTTATCATTAAGAAATACATAATAAGAAAAATTAAAGCAAACATTATTAAGGTGCTAAACATACCAGCACCAGCATCCTGTCCAGGTTGTGGAGCGAATAATAAAATTGAGTTAATCAATGATTTCCTCCTTATCTATTGTTAGTTTATTTGAAATTTGAATTACTTTTTCTTTTTTCCATTCCGTAAAGTTACCAGATAAGATCATTTTTCTGGCTTCTGACATCAAATTTAAGTAAAATCTTAGATTATGTATAGAAGCAAGTTGTAGAGCAAGAATTTCTTTGGCCATAAAAAGATGTCTCAGATACGCACGAGTAAAGTTTCGACAGGTATAACAATCACACTCTTCATCAATTGGTGATGGGTCATCTTTAAATTGACTGTTTTTAATTGTTAAAACTCCTTTACTTGTGAACAAATAGGCATTCCTTCCATTTCTTGTCGGCATAACACAATCAAACATATCAATCCCTGATTCAATTGCTTCGAGAAGATTTTCTGGACGACCAACACCCATTAAATATCTGGGTTTATCCTGTGGCAGAAAATCAGTTGTGTAATCTGTTATTTCGTACATAATATCTGTTGATTCTCCAACTGCCAGACCACCGATAGCAAATCCATCAAAGTCAATCTGAGTTAAATCTTCTGCTGATGCTTTTCTCAAATCTTTGTAAACACTCCCCTGAACAATTCCAAAAAGAAATTGTTGGTGTTCATATCGAGGTTGTGTTGACTTGAAATGTACAAAAGCTCTACTTGCCCATCTCGTTGTTAATTCAACAGATTTTTTAACATATTCATATTCTGATGGGTAACCTACACACTCATCCAGTACCATCATAATATCCGAACCAATCACTCTCTGAATATCAATTACTTTTTCTGGGGTAAAAAAATGCATTGAACCATCAATATGAGATTTAAATTCCACTCCTTCCTCTTTTATCTTTCTCAATTCAGATAAACTGTAAATCTGAAATCCACCACTATCAGTCAAAATAGGTTTATGCCAGTTCATAAATCTGTGTAGCCCACCAAACTTTTCCAGAATTTCCAGTCCTGGTCGCAGATAAACATGATAAGTATTTGTAAGGATTATTTGTGTCCCAATCTCATGCATCTCTCGGTGTTCCACTGCTTTTATTGCGCCCTGAGTACCCACAGGCATAAAAACTGGAGTTTTAATCTCGCCATGCGATGTCTTAATAACACCTGCCCTTGCTTTTGACTTTGAATCCACTTTCTCGAGACTGAAAAACATTATTCAAACTCTTTTGGTAATTCTGTTAACTTAACCAATTCTATTTTATTAGGAGTTGATTTAATAATGTTGAATTTAAAGTTATCAATAATAAACTCTTCTCCTTCTGCGGGAATTTTACCAAGTCGATGCATGATAAATCCACCAATCGTTTCGTATTTACCTTCAGGGATTGAGATACCAACTTTCTCATGAATAAGATCAATTTCAACACGCCCACTAATTAAGTAAGTGTTCTCACCTATCTTTCTGCAAATATTTTCGTCTACATCATATTCATCTTTTATTTCACCCAACAATTCTTCTATCAAATCTTCGGTAGTCACAAGTCCAGAGGTCCCACCATATTCATCCACAATTATAGCAATTGAAATTCCTTCCGAAATAAATTCTTTCAGCAACTCAATACTTGGTTTCGATTCTGGATAAAAATTAATAGGTCTCATAATCTCAACTATTTCATTGAACTCTGTGAACAAATCATTCAAGTAAACAACTCCTCTTATTGTATCCAGAGAACCCTCGTAAATTGGAATTTTTGAATAGCCACTTTCCAGAAAAATATTGTAAAGTTCTTCTTTTGAAGCTTTAATATCACAAGCCACAATCTCCGTTCTCGGTCTCATTGCTTCATTTACTTTCTGGTCTCCTAGCTCAATGACTCGATCAATCATTCTCTTATCTTCTTTATCAACTTCCCCAGCTTCTAAACTTTCCTTTAAAAGAATTTTTATATCTTCTTTCTCAAGAATTTTTGGTAAATCGAATTCAATGTTGAAATTTTTAAGGATAATTTTTGAGATTGATTCTAACAACTTTACCAGAGGTGAAAGTAAAAATTTTACGAAGCGATAAGGATAAGAGAAATACAAAATTGCGATATCGGCAATTTCCTGAGTAAAACTCTTAGGAATTATTTCTGCGAATGTCAGTAGAATGATGGTCGTAATTAAAAGAGTAGTAAATTCAGAGAATTGGAAATGTTGCTGTAGTAATAAACCAAATAATGATGCAAATGTAATATTGGCTATATTATTTGCTACCAGAATGGTTATAAAAACTTCTTCTGGTTTTCGGATAATTTTTTTAGCATGTCTTGCACCAAGAATGTTTTGTTTAGCTCTGATCTCAATTTTAATCTTATTTGCCACGATAAATGCTATTTCAGTCGCAGAAAAATAAGCAGAGCCTATCAATGCTAATACAATGACCAGATATTCCATAGCTCAATAAACAATCTCTAATTCTTTTTCACCAACTAAAATACGAGTATTTAATGTGTGATGATCAATTCGATAAAATAGAATAACAAAAATCCTAAATATTTTTTGTCTGGAACCCTGTAATTCAGGAACACCGGGAACATTAAATTTTATCGTGATAAACTCTTTCGATTCAGGATGTATTTTCACATTATAGTTTTTTTGTGAAAAGTTAAAAATTATTGAATCTCCATTTATCAGTTCGTATTTAATTGAATCTATCGTAATCTCTTTCTTTGAATAATTACTCAAATTATATTCCAGTTCGAAATGCAGAAGGGAGGGTGAATTATCAAATTTTGGCATCAAATCTAACCATAGATTCGAATTCTTAAGTTCAAGAAACAAAGCACTTTCATAATTCTTGATATTTTTTGCACAAGATAAAATCATGATGATAGGAAACATCAACAAAATTCTAATCACCATATCGTTATGTTTAATTTTTGTTTGTAGATAATGAAAATTGAAAAAATCAACCACAAGAAAATATTAATGATCATTGGTAAATCTGTGGTAATAACCTGTGTAGGATTTTCACCTAAATTCTTTTTATGAACTAGGTACAAATAACGAAAGATTCCATACACTACAAAGGGTGTAGTAAAGATCAGATTTTCTGTATGAAAGATTTCCTTTGTTCGATCAGATACAGTATAAAGAGCGTAAGAGATAACAGTACCAGCTGCGGAAATTGTAGACATTTGATCAGCAAATGTTAATGAATAATCACTGAGCACTTTTCGAGTTGCAGAATTATTTTCAAATACAGCAAGTTCACTTCTCCTTTTAGTAACAGCAAGAAAGAGTGAAAGAAATAGTGTGGTTAAAATTAACCAGCTGGAGATATGAACATCCATAACCCATCCACCCGCAACTATTCTAATCATGAACCCAAATGCTATTATAAAGATATCCAAAAGAACAATTTGTTTAAGTTTGAAAGTATACAACAAGTTGATAAGAAAGTAAGTAAAGATTGCAAACTTGAATTTTACATTTAATTGATAGGAGATAATAAACATCCCTGCAAAAAAAATAAACGAAATCAATATTGCCTTTGTTTTAGAGATTCTTCCTGAAGCTAAAGGACGATTTCTTTTGACCGGATGGCTTCTATCCTGTTCGATATCAGCGATATCATTGATGATATAAACAACCGATGAGATAAAGCAAAATGCAATGAATCCTTTCAATACAAGATTCAGGTAATAAACATCAAATAGATGATGAGAAAATATTATCGGTGCGAACAAGAATAGATTTTTAATCCATTGTTTTATTCGAATTAATCTTAAATAATCTGATATCTTAGAAAACAACACTCTCCTCATAAACTCCATAAACCTTTTTTAATTCATCTACCATTTCACCAAGAGTAACATAATTTCTCGCACAATCGAGAACATAAGGCATGATATTTTTTTCATCCACTGCAGCTTGTTTTAATGCTTCTAATTTTTCCTTGACAATAACATTATTTCTTTCCTGTCGAAGTTTAGCAAGAGCTTCGCGTTGTTTTATTTCGACTTCGGGTGGAATATATAAAATTGGTATTTCAATTCTCTCTTCTCTCTCTACGAACTCATTGATACCTACAATTATCCTCTGTTTTTCTTCAATTTCTTTTTGATATCTATAAGCAGCATTCGCAATCTCTTTTTGGAAGAATCCCATTTCAATTGCAGGAATTACACCACCGAGTTCATCGATTTTTCTGAAATATTCATTAGCTTCTGCTTCAAGTCGATTAGTCAATGCTTCAACATAATAACTTCCACCTAAGGGATCAATCGTATTAATTACTCCACTTTCATAAGCTATAATTTGCTGTGTTCTCAAAGCTATTTTTACTGCCTTTTCACTAGGTAATGCAAGTGTTTCATCCATTGAATTTGTGTGGAGTGATTGAGTACCACCAAGAACTGCTGCTAAAGCTTCAAGTGCAGTTCTGATTATATTATTTTCTGGCTGTTGAGCCGTTAGTGAACATCCAGCTGTTTGAGTATGAAATCTCAACCACCAGCTACGAGGATTTTTTGCTTTATAGATTTCCTTCATTCTTCTAGCGTAGATTCTCCTTGCAGCACGAAATTTTGCTATCTCTTCAAAGAAATCTAAATGAGAGTTGAAGAAGAAAGATAATCTCGGTGCAAACGAATCTACATCCATTCCACGAGCAATACATGCCTCAATATATGCAAATCCATCGGCGAGAGTGAATGCTAATTCTTGTGCAGCTGTTGAACCTGCTTCTCTAATATGGTAACCGCTTATCGATACTGGATTCCACTGGGGTACTTCATGAGTACAGTATTCAATCATATCAACTATAATTTTCAACGACGGACGAGGTGGAAAAATATATTCTTTTTGAGCAATATATTCTTTAAGAATATCGTTTTGTAAAGTCCCTCTTAATTTTTTGAAATCAACCCCCTGCTTCTCTGCAACAGCAAGATAAAATGCAAATATCATTGCAGCAGGTGAGTTGATTGTCATTGAAGTTGAGACTTCACCAAGTGGAATTCCATCAAATAACTTTTCCATATCGAGAAGAGAAGAAACAGAAACACCACAAATACCCACTTCTCCTTCTGACATTGGAGCATCGGCATCCCATCCCATAAGTGTTGGTAAATCAAATGCAACTGATAGTCCAGTTTGACCATGTTCGAGTAAGTATTTAAATCGTTTATTTGTATCTTCGGGTGTTCCAAAACCTGCAAATTGTCGCATTGTCCACAATCTTCCCCGATACATATTTTTATGAATTCCCCTTGTGAATGGAAACTCACCTGGGAATCCTAAATCTCTTTCATAATCAAAATCACCTAAATCATCTGGAGTATATAGAATCTCTACTTTATTCCCACTGATTGAATTGAATGTGATTGGAATGGTAGGTTGAGTTTCTGCTTCCTTTTTCCATTGTAATTTTTTTTCAATGAAATTTTTGGAGTTCATATTGCCCTCTTAAATTTATTCATTTTCCGTTGGTCGACCGAACCTTCTATCAAGTTCGTCGATTGATAAACGGATAAAAACAGGTCGTCCATGTGGACAAACATAAGGAATTTTTGTAGCAAAAAGACTATCAATCAAAGATAACATTTCCCTTTCCGTAAGAGGATCCCCTGCTTTGATGGCACTTTTGCAGGCGAATGATTTTGCGATTTTATCCTTTTCATCAGTCACATTAGAAAGTGTAAATTCTCTATACATTTCTAATATTTCAATCAATACTTCTTTCTCTTTACCTAATTTTACATCTTGAGGAATCCCATTTATGATGATTGTCGATTTTCCGAATGGCTTAATATCAAATCCAATTTTCTCGAGATAATCTTTTAATTCCATCACAAGTTCAAAATCTGGTCTAGTAAGTTCGATAGTATGTGGAAAAAGTAATTGTTGTGAAAGTGGAATTGAGTTTTCTATGCTCTGAATGGCTTTTTCATAAAGAACTCTTTCATGAGCAATATGTTGATCAATTATCATTAAACCGTTTTTTATTGGGGTTAAAATATATTTGTTATGAAGTTGCCATACCTGTCGAGTTGTACTTAGTTCAGTAGTTTGTTCTTTCTCTTCTGAACTAATTTGATTTACAATCAATTTCGTCTTTTCAATAATATCAATGAAAGACTCAGTTGTTTCTTTATCAAGATTTTCTTTTCTAGAAGAGTTAACAGTGTCGATTTCAATTTGAGAAGGTTCCTTTTTAGGGATACCATATATCTCTCTCGCAATGAAACTATTAGGTTCAACAACAGGATTTTTAAATCTCGTTTGAACTGAAAAATCATCCAGATTTTTTATTTCTAATTGTGGTGTAAAATCCTGAGTCGATAATGCATCTCTCACTATTGAATAAATCTTAGAATAAATAAAATTCTCATCATCAAATTTAACTTCGAGCTTTGAAGGGTGAACATTTACATCAACATGTCTTGGATCAATGTTTATAAATAGAATATAGAATGGATATTCTCCTTTATCAATTAAATGTTCATAACCACGATAAACGGCGTGTGAAATGGTTTTATTAATGATAAATCGATTATTAAGAAACAGAAACTGCTGTCCCTTGTTTTTCTTTGCAAAATGAGGTGCTCCAATATATCCCCAGACATGCAGATGTTCTTCATCATAATTCAAAGGTATTAGGGAATCAAAAAATGATTCACCGAAATAATACTGAATTCTTTTTTCTATTGAGGATTGAGGCAAGTCAAGAACGAGCTTATTATCATCGATAAATGTGAATCTCAAATTAATATAACTCAAGCTGAGTCTCTGAAAGGTATCAAATATGTGCTTAAATTCTGTCGCATTCGATTTCATGAAATTTCTTCGAGCTGGAACATTGAAGAAAAGATTTTTTACGATGATATTCGTTCCTCTTTCACAGTTAACTTTGTTCTCCTCAATCAAATTTCCACCTTCAATTATCAATTGTGTACCGAGTTCCGAATTATCAGTTCGTGTTTTCAATTCAACCCTTGAAACTGATGCAATAGAATAAAGAGCTTCGCCCCTGAAACCAAGTGTTGTAATTCTTTCCAGATCTTGAATATCAGATATTTTGCTGGTTGAATGTCTATGAAATGCTATTCTTGCATCCTCTTCCGACATCCCAATTCCATTATCAATCACCTGAATTAATGTCTTACCAGCATCTTTTATAATTAGGGTGATATGAGTTGCCTGAGCATCAATTGAATTTTCTAATAATTCTTTCACCACTGATTCTGGTCTCTGAACAACTTCCCCAGCAGCAATTTTCGAAGCTACATATTCTGGTAAAATCTTTATCTTTTGCATAGATTATGTTCTATTAATTTATTACTCTCTGTACTAAGACAAATACAATTTTTATTTATCCCGTATACTCAGACTTTTGCAGACAAATTATTCTTCTTTATATAGATTATCAAATGAAAAATCAATGGACCAATATCATCATATCAAATTTTCACTTCAACAACTTTACCTGTTCGTAAAGATTCTATTATGGAGAAAGTTGTTTGTGTTGTTAGATAGATTGATTTCAACTCAATCGGTGGATTATCACCTTTTTTGATTGCCTCTATAAATGCCAGTACTTCTTCTTTATGTCCTTTGCCTGAATAATTTTTTGTTACTTTTTTATTACCAGTATAAAAATCAACTTTCTCAAAATTGTGTAGAACAGCTGTTCGTTGAAGTGCAGAAACTTCTAGATACTCTTTGGGTAATGCTGAATCACCATTGGCTTGATAAATGATTGTCCCAATTGACCCATCTTCAAATTTGATAAGGATTGAAACTGTATCCTCTTCTTTGTTCTTACCGATTTCATCGGAGATTGATTGAGCAAAAACAGTCTTTGGATATGAATCACACAAAAAAGATAATGTATCAATAAAATGACAAACTTCTCCAATAATTCGTCCCCCCTGTTCCTCAAACTGTGTCCAGTGCTCCAATGGAAGTTTTCCTGCATTCACACGATATAGAAAATTGAAAGGACCTTTTGGAAAGTGTTTCTTTATATCTGTAATTGATTTTGCGAACCTTCTATTGAAACCCACCATCAAAAATTTGTCTTCCACATCGAGCTCAATAATTGATCTCAATTCATCAAAGTTTACTGCCAGAGGTTTTTCTACAAATACCTTCTTATCATTCTGTAAAGCTTTCTCTACATATCGAGCGTGACTATCATGTCTTGTCGCAATGAAGACTACATTGATTTCAGGATCATTCAGAATATCGTCGGGGTTTGTTGTGAATCGTTGAAATCCAAATTTTCGAGCTACATTACTGGCAGTTAAACCATCAGTAGTACAAACACTTACAAGATTAAATTTCTTTAAATGTGGTAATAAAGATGTTTGAGCAAAGCTACCAGCTCCTATAAAACCAATATTAATATTTCCGGCCAATCTCGACCTTTCTATCGCAATTACGGTTTTGACATCTGAGATTTTCTCAGTTTCATACTCAAATAGAATTCCTCGATAAAAATCACTTGTTTTTCCTAATATGATATCATATGCTTTCTGGTATTCTTCGATCGAGAATTTATGTGTCACCAGATTTTTAAAATTCAATTTACCTTGTGAGACTAAATCCACAATTGTTTGCATATTTCGATTCTCTGTCCAGCGAATGTATCCAAAGGGATAATCTATCCCCATTTCTTCATATTGTGGATCGTATCGTCCTGGACCATAAGATTTAGAAATAACAACTTCAATTTCTTTGTTATAAAACGGACCACGGGGAATATCCATTCTCACAGCACCTACAACAACCACTTTTCCTTTATCCCGTGTGATTAATCCTGCAAGCTCGATTGGTTCATTACTTTCAGTCCCTGCAGTAATCAGAACTTTATCAACCCCATAACCATTTGTTAAATTTATAATTGTATCCTTCTCACTCTTTGAACTTTTTATGACATAATCACAGCCAAAAATTTTAGCAAATTCCAGAGCCTCGTCTGAAACATCCAACCCTATAACTTTACATCCATTTGCCTTCAGAATTTGAACACTAATCAATCCAAGTAGTCCCAAACCAATTACAGCAATATTCTCGCCAATCGTTGGTTCTGCAAGTCTTATTCCTTGTAATGCAATAGCACCAAGAGTTGTGAAAGCTCCTTCTTCAAAACTTACATTTTCAGGAAGCTTTACACATAGATTTTCTGGAACAAAAATTATCTCTGCATGATTCGCATATCCTGCACCTGCACAAGCGACTCTATCCCCCGGTTTGAATTTTTCACTAGATGATTCTATTACAATACCCGATGAACTATATCCAAGGGTTTTATAATCATTCAAGTTTCCTAAAATTCGTTCGATGGTTGGGATTACACCATCCCGTTTCAAAATCTGGTAAACTTGTCTTAAAACTTCTGGATTTTTATATGCACGAATAATTAGGTTTTCTTTTCCCGATTCAACTGTTGTTCGCTCTGTTCCAACACTTATCAGAGAGAACTTATTCTTGACAAGAACACCTTTCGGTTTTAAAAATGGAATGGGGAGATCAACTATCTTCATCTCCCCATCTTTAATTCTTTGAACAAGTTGTTTCATTTCTCTAAGTCTTCTTTTAAAACAGCTTTACGTCCAATTGAATAATAGACAAATTTATATTTCATTGCCTTTTCATTATCAAAAACATTTCTTCCATCAAAGATTACGAATTCTCTCATCAATTTTTTCATCGTCTCGAAATCGGGAGTTCTGAATTCATTCCACTCTGTAGCGATAATCAAAGCATCTGCATCAAGGCAGGCTGAGAGTGCATCCTCTGCATATTCAATTTTATTGCCAAAAACTTTACGAGTATTTTCAATGGCTTCAGGATCATATGCAGTTATCTTACCACCTAACTCCAGAATCTTTTCAATTATTTTAAAAGCTGGTGCTTCTCTTACATCATCTGTTTCTGGTTTGAATGCAAGTCCCCATAAAGCGAATTTTTTACCTTTAATATCATAACCAAAATGACTTAGAATTTTCTCTATTAATACAAGTTTTTGCTTTTCGTTTGTCTCAATCACAGCATCAATCACTTTGGAATCCAGGTTTAATTCATCGAAAGATTTTTGTAATGCTTTTATATCTTTTGGAAAACAGCTCCCACCAAAACCAATTCCAGGAAACAAAAATCTTTTACCAATTCTATTATCAGCACCCATTGCAATTCTTACCATATCGACATTCGCACCTACCTTTTCACAAAAATTAGCAATCTCATTCATAAAAGTGATCTTTGTTGCAAGGAAACAATTTGCTGCGTACTTGGTAAGCTCCGCACTTTTTTCATCCATGAAATAAATTGGATTTCCACTTCTGACAAAAGGTTCATATAACATTTTCATAACATCTTTCGCTTGCTCTGAAGATGTTCCTATTACAATCCTATCCGGTTTCATAAAATCTTCAACAGCAAATCCTTCTCGTAAAAATTCAGGATTACTGATAACATCAAATGGATAATCCCCTGCTCTCGATTTAATCTTTTCTTTTACCCTTTCAGCTGTCCCAACAGGGACTGTGCTTTTGTTTACGAAGATTTTGTATGATTTCTCATTTAAACCTGCAAGTATCTCACCACACTTTTCGGATACTTCGAGAACAGCTTTCAAGTCAGCTGCACCATCATCACCTTGTGGAGTGGGAAGACAGAAGAAAATTATCTCAGAATTAATAACTGCATATTTCAAATCATCAGTAAATTCAATTCTATTTTTCTCAAGATTATGATTCAACAATTCTTTCAGGTTCTTCTCATAAATGACCGGGTCACCACTTTTTAATCTTTTTAACTTTTCCTTATCAATATCAACACAAATTACTCTGTTACCCGTCTCAGCAAGACAAACACCCGTTACCAGTCCTACATAACCCGTTCCTATAACAGAAATTTTCATAGGTTCTCCCTAAAATATTTTGAGAGTCTAAGTTTTGTTTTTTTCATATCTTCAGAAATTAATTTGACATCACCAAGTACTGGCATAAAATTAGTATCTCCATTCCATCTAGGAACAACATGAAAATGAATGTGATCATCAATTCCAGCGCCGGCAACTCTACCGAGGTTTGTTCCTACATTGTGTCCTTGAGCCGACATAGTCTTTTCGAGAGCATCTATCGATTTTTCAATCAACTTGAATGTTTCAAGTCGTTCAGCATCATTCATTTCAGAAATTTTTGCAATATGTCGATAGGGAATAATCATCAAATGACCATTGTTATAAGGATATCTGTTCATCAAGATAAAGACATGTTCACCTTTATAAACTACAAGTGAATTTTCATTCTCCACATTTTCATCTTTCGCTTTACAAAAAACACAGCCTTCATCTTTTTCATACTGGAATGATTCGATATATTCAGAACGCCACGGTGAAAAAAGTCTTTGCATTAAGCTTCTTCTTCCTTCTCTTTTTGTGCAGCCTCAATTATCTTTGCTTCAATTTCTTTCGGTACTTCTTCATAATGGGATAATCGCATCTCGTAAGTTCCTTTACCTTGAGTTAAACTTCTTAGTTGGGTCGCATATTTGAACATCTCTGCTAAAGGGATTAGTGCACGGATAATTTGATATTCTCCATCGGAATCCATGCCGAGAATTTTACCTCTTCTTGAAGAAACATCACCCATTACATCACCCATAAATTCATCAGGTACACGAATTGTAACCTCTTGAATTGGTTCGAGTAAACATGGATTTGCTGCAAGAAAACCTTTTTTAAATGCTTGAGATCCTGCTATCTTAAATGAAAGTTCATCGGAATCAACAGGATGGTGTGAACCATCGAAAAGAGTTACTTTTACATCAACAACCTTGTACCCCGCTAGCACTCCTTTTCCCATAGTTTCAACAATCCCTTTCTCTACAGCAGGTACAAATCGACCTGGAACCACACCACCAACAATAGCATCAACAAATTGGAAACCTTCACCTCTTTTAAGTGGCTCAAGTTTTAAATGAACATGACCATATTGACCACGACCACCAGTTTGTTTTTTGTGTTTGTATTCAGCATCCTCACATACACCTTTAATTGTCTCTCGATAAGGGATTTTAGGCTCAACTAAATCTACTTCCACTCCAAATTTATCTTTAAGTTTTTTTGCAGCTAATGTCAATTGTAACTCTCCCTGTCCACCAATCACAGTTTGAGAAAGTTCTGGATCAAAATGCATCACAAATGTTGGATCCTCCTGATGTAAAGCATGGAATCCATTTGCAATCTTATCTTCATCTCCCTGTGATTTTGATTTCACAGCGAAATGGATTATTGGTTGAGGAAATTCTATTTCCTTAAATCTTACATTCAAGTTTTTCGAACACAATGTATTATTTGTATGTGTATCTTTTAATCTTACAACCGCACCTAAATCACCTGCATAAAGATGAGCTACTTCAACACGATTTTTACCATTCAAAACATAAATCTGACTGGTTCTTTCAAATTTGTTATTTGATGTATTGATTAAGTCCAGTCCATGAGTAATTGTACCTGAATAAACTTTGAACAGAGACAATTCACCAATGGCCGATTCTGCTATTGTCTTGAAAACAAATAATGCAGGTTCACTATCATCCTTAATATCGATCTCGATTTCATTACCATTCTGCAATGCTTTAACTTTATTTCTTTCTGATGGAGATGGTATAAACGAAACAACAAAATCCATAAAACCAGCAACATTCACATTTGAAGTTGATGCAACAGGCATAACTGGTACAAGTGCTCTGTTCATTATACCTCTCTTGAGTCCAGATAAAATTTCTTCCTCACTTAATGTTCCATTTTCAAAATACTTGTTCATTAACTCTTCATCTGATTCAGCGACCTTTTCTAACAAATCATTTCGTAATTTTTCTGCTTCAGATTTCAAATCATCTGAAAGCTCTTCTATTCTGTACTTACCATTTCCATTTCTTTCATAAACAAGCTTTTTCATCTTAATCAAATCAACCACAGCGTTGAAATTTATACCTTCATTTACTGGGAAATGAACGATAACAGCATCGTGAGTAAGTTTTTGATTGACTGACTCAAAGACTTGTTTAAAATTAGCTCGTTCATTATCACATTTGTTTATAAGAATCATTCGTGGTAATTCATACTTATTTACTAATTTCCAAATTTTCTCACTTCCAACTTCAATTCCTTCAACTGCTTTTAAAACTAAAACCGCAGTATCAGTAACGCTAAGTCCACTTAATACTTCTCCTATAAAATCAGCGTAACCGGGGGTGTCAATTATATTTATTTTATTTTGATTCCATTCACAATGCATCAAAGAAAGTGAGGTGGAAATTTGTCTTTCTATCTCCTCGGGTTTAAAATCCGAGACTGTATTTCCATCCTCAACTCTACCTAATCGATTAATTACACCGGCTGTGAAAAGCATTGACTCTACCAGTGATGTTTTTCCCGCACCGCCATGACCAACCAGTGCAATATTTCTTATATTTTTTGATTTATATTCTTTCAAGATAAACCTCCGCTTGTTTATTTGGGTTTAATTTGTTAGTACCTAATTGAATGGATAAAGTGTAAAAGTGGAAATAAAAATATTCGACTTAAGTTTAATAAAAAACTCTTACACTGATTTTTTGAATAAAGTCTCGACGAAAACTTTGAACCCTTTGATAACAGCTCTGACATTCGTTTGAAATTCATCTATTGGTTCTTCAATTGTAGAGATTAATTTATCTTTCAATCGTTTGTAATCTCTGGCTGTCTCTTTAAATGTATTAAGTGCTGAACTAATTTGATTAATTTCTGAATTTAAATTTTTGGAAAGAATTGATAGGTCATTCAATGTTGATTCCAGTTTTTCGATTGCTGGAATTATGGAACCGACTGAATTTGTAATATTTTTATCAATATTCTTAATCGATTGCAGTATACCTCTTAGGAAAAATATAAGATAAATCAAAAAAACAATCAGTGAGAGATAGACCAGAATGATGAGTAAATTTTGAATAATTTCCACTTGAATTCTTAGGTTGATTCTTTTTCTTTCTTATAGGCTTCAACACCAGCATCAATTGCCGATTTTACTTTACTGGCTTCTTTCGCAACATCTGCCTTTATCTTTTCGACTTTTTCTGACGCTTTTGTCTTTGCTTCTTCTAAAACTTTTTCTGCTTCAGATAAAATACTCTGAGCTTTCTCTTTTGCTTCCTGGACTAAAGTCTCGGATTTTTTTTTACCTTCGTTTATTAACTCCTGGACTTTTTCTTTTGTTTGGGAATAAATCTCATCTAAATCTCCCTTCAAGTCACCTGCTTTTGTTTTGATATCTTGTCTTAACTCTTTACCACTCTTCGGAGCAAAGAGAAGTGCAACTAACCCACCGACAACACTGCCGGCTAAAAAACCTATGATTAATCCTTTTGCCACACCTTTATCAGAAGCCATTGTATCCTCCATTTTTATTCAAAATTAACTATAACTTCTTAGACTTTCAAGAAAATCGGTTAGTCAATTGTGAGTAAAAATTATTGAATAAAATGACTTAGTTCTATGGGAAATTATTCAATTTGGGTTTAAGAGCATGATGAAAAACTCTCTCAATGGAAAACCGAATATGAAAGTTGATTAAACTTACATCATCCCTCTTGCACACAAACTGTCTATTCAATTTCCGAATTAATTTGCCCTAAAATCGTCGCTAAAAGTATAACATCATTCTTCAGAATTCTCGATTTCAAAAACTTTTTTGTGCATTATGTGTTTTTGAAAATAGACCAATCCAATTATTCCCATCAAAATCGCAAACCATAATGTTGCTATTCTAATAAGAAAAGTTGAGACAAAGGCAATATTTAACGGGATCTTTGTCCTTACAAGTAATAATGTTAAACTTCCTTCTGTTGGACCGATACCACCGGGTACCAATAATAATCCACCTATAATCGTTGAAAATGAATAAACAAATAAAGACCAAAAAAACGATGCTTGAGTATCAAAAACCTTCAATATTATATAAAGTCCTAAACTCTCAAATCCCCATGCGATAGCAGCTAAAATTAACATTGAGAAAAGAGGTAAGGGCCTTAGAAGTTTATAGGAATGTTCATAAGCGACTAAAATTTTTTCACTAATTTTTTTGAACGCTTTAAGATTTGAAAAGAATTTAATGATTGGTTCAGCAAAAGGTCTATAAGATAGACCAAATAGAAAAGCACCGAAAATGACAAGAGTTATTATTACTACTTCTCTTCCGAAATCAAAATAAATTGCTCCGAGCATTGCAACAAAAAGCAATGAAACAAAATCACCAAGTCTTTCAATTAAAATCACTGGTGCAGAAGCATGGATTGAAGTTTTATTGTATTCCTTGATTAAGTATGATTTTAGTAATTCTCCAACTTTTCCTGGAGTGATTGACATTATCAGACCACCCATAAAAATGGAGAAGGAAATTTTTCTTGGTAGATTAATATCCAGAATTCTAAGATAATAATCCCATCTTTCAAATCGCAAATAATAATTGAAGAAGCTCAGTAATAAAACAATTGGAAAATATCTAAAATCGAAAAGCGAGAATGCTTCAAGTAATTTGTTGAAATCCACATAAATCGAAAAACCTAAGTAAACAATTCCTGCTAAAACTATACCAATTATTATTTTTTTCTGAAGATTTTTCATCTGCATTCAATGATTTTATTCAAACTCAGATAAATTCGAAGAAGCATTAGATAATTGAATTCAACATCAAATACAATTTTTGCAAAGGAAGCCCAACTACATTGTAATAACATCCATTTACTTTTTTCACAAACACAGCACCAAAATCATCTTGAATTCCGTATGCACCTGCTTTATCCATACAACTTCCACTCTTTACATATCTTCTAATCTCTTCATCTTTTAATTTCCTGAAAGTCACATAGGTTTTCTCATAATCAATTAATTTTCTACCTGTTAATTGATTAATTACACAAATAGCTGTGTAAACAATATGTGTTTTTCCGCTTAAAGTTTTTAACATTCTAATTGCATCGTTTTCTGTCGATGGTTTTTCTAAAATTTTACCGTTAATCAAAACAATAGTATCTGCTGCAATTATGATTTTATTTTTGAATCTTTTGTTTGCCGTTTCAGCTTTTTCTTCCGCTAATTTTTTTGCATATATTAATGGTGATTCACCTTTATGGTTTTCTTCAATTTCGGGATGGTAGGGCTTAAAATTTAATCCAAGAATTTTTAACAATTTTTTTCTGCGTGGAGATTTAGAGGCAAGAATAAAATTATAGCTTCTAAGTTGGTCTAAACTCATTCCAGATTAATTTTATGGCTTGATTATCGGAAAGATCATCTAAACATTGCTTTGATACTTCCCCAGGTCCTCTTCACACTTGAAACACTGTGGTAAATTGAAATTTCATTTGAATAGGAAATTGAACCGTTATAATCTACTATTTTTAACCTATAAAAATAGATGGACCCAAGGGATTTGAAAGCGGTTTCATCAATGAAAGTATAGTATGAATTATTTCCTTTTGGCTGGATTGTACCAATTTGAATGAAATCACCATTTAAAGATTTTCTTTCCACCACAAATTCTCTTACAGCAATTTCTTCTCTACTTTTCCATTCAAGAATTACTCTGTCATTTTCGCTCTTTGCACGGAAAAATTCAAGTGTTGCTCCTGCAAAAACAAATGTTGTTACGGATAAAATTATAAAGGGGATAAATATCTTTTTCATACAGTACAAAAATATATTTAAAGTTTATTAATGTCAAACATCTATTTAAAAGAGTTTAATTAAAATCATAAGAAATTCGTTCCATTCTAAGTTGAATCTTAATGCCTAATAAGTTTTCTATCACCTTTTTTCTTTTTGTCGCCACTTTAAGTTCATTTTTCGGTGGATGAGTAAGATAAAACAGCACCATTATTAATGAGTCCATATTTCCATCCCGAAATACTCTTAAATCATTTATCAATGCATTGTGAGTTTTTTCTAATCCATCGGATAGCCTGAGTATAGCAGACAAGATCTTAACAATTTTCTTTTTATCATCAGGAAGATTTGCAAAATTTTTATGTCTATCTTTTGGTAACGCTTTACGATGATATCTTGCAATATTAGCAATCATTTCAATCTCTTCATCCGGGAATTCGACAAGTACTGCATTTTTTATTATGTAATATGAATACTTATGATGTTTTTTTGCGGAAATATTATAACCGATATCATGTAAGATTGAAGCGTATTCTAATAAATTTCTGTCTTGCGCTCCCAGTTGATGAATATTTTTTAATTCATCAAAAATTTTTAATGCAATTTTACGTACCTGATTTGCGTGAACCAAATCAACATTGTATGTCATTGCAAGTTCAATAACATTCTGGAGTTTTGGATCATTTTCTATGCTTAAATTTGTTCTTTCTAAATCTTTACTGAATTTCCCCTTGTAGTACTTCTCGATTGCATCGATTACAATTCCTTCTCTTAGAGCAAATGTACTGATCAGGAAATCTTCAATTTTAAGTTTTTTCAAGATCGATTTCATTATTATACTTCCAGGAAGTATTATTTCAGCTCTTTTTTCATCAAGGTTTTTGATTGAGGTAAGTTCGTTTAAACTTTTTGCTGTAAAAATTGGTTTTGATGCTTTTAGAAATTGTTGATAAGTTATTTTTTCTGCGTGGGGAAAATTTATATTGTTTCTCTCTTCACCGTTTTGATAAATAAGTCTTGCTATAGAATGCATCTGTCCAGAAGTACCGATTACGACATCAAATCCTATATCATTGAAAACCTTTAGATTGTCTGATAATAATTTTTTGACATAATCTTCGCAGAGTGATCTCGTTTCATTGTTGATTTTTGCTCCACCACCAAAAAATTTTTGTGCTAATCTTACTGCACCAAGTTTCAAACTAGCTGCATATATAAGTTTACCTTTTTTACCAATTATCAACTCGGTACTTCCCCCACCTATATCAATAACTAGAATTTGTTTATCATACAGATTCAGTCCCTGTAAAACTCCAAGATAAATAAGTCTTGCTTCTTCAAAACCAGAAATGGTTTTAATTTCTATTCCCAAATTCTGTCTTACCGAATCTATGAACTCCTTTCGATTCAATGCTTCACGGATTGCACTGGTTGCAATAGCATGCGTAACACAACCAAATTCATCGATTTTTTGTTTAAAATTTTTCAATACTCTTAACGCTCTATCAATTCCATCCTCAGGTAAATAATTCCACTCGCTGTTCTTTCCAATATTTATTCTTACAACTTCTCTCTGCCTATAAAGTATCTCAAAATTCTTGGCTGATTCAATCTCTTCGATGGAAGTAAAAGATTCTAAACTCTTAACCTCCACTATAACCAGATGAAAAGAATTCGTCCCTAAATCGATTGCTGCAATTCTAATAGGATTCATTGTATTCTATCCTGAATCAAATTTTGCAAAATTTTATCTACTAAATTGATTACATCATTAACTTCAATCAAATTTATATCATCTCCTTTTTTAATGTAAAATTTATTATTACCCGGTGGTGCCCAAATCTCAGGATTTGTTGGACCAAATAGAGCAATTAAAGGAGTTCTCGTTGCACCAGCTACATGCATTATACCTGTATCGTTCGATATGAATAAGTCAGATGATTCTATAATCGCAGCAATTCTTGGAATAGGTAGATTTCGCAAGACCTCGGGTTGCTTAATTACTAAAGGTAATATTTCTTTAAGTAATTCTTCATCCCAATTACCAATCGTTAAATAAATAAAAGGGTCATATTTGTGGTAAAGATAATTAATCACTTCAGCGAATTTTTTGACACTCCATCTATTCGGAATCTTGCCAGCTCCGATATGTAATCCTATTTTTAATTTTTTCACATTCCTGAAAAAATCAACAGCAAATTTTTTATCATATTCACTAATAAAAATATGCTCACTAAGATCAGCAGTATCAAAACCAAAAGGTCTAACAATATCTAAAATTTTATCAGAGATGTGGCGTTGTGAATACTTATTATCAACAACCGGAATTTTGTAATCAAAAAGGAATGAGAATTCATTCTCTTTTTCATCGAGTTTCTCAGGTCCGATTGTAAATTTGGAACCACTTAATCGAGCAATTAAAAAACTAGTAAATGATAGGGAAACAGTAACTGGCACAATGGTCAGATCAAATTTTTCTTTTCTGATTACTTTAAGAAATTTTACAAGTTGAAAAGGATTCCAAAATTTCTTTTTGTCAAAAACTACTACTTTATCAATATATTTATTAGAAACGATAGCATGATAGTTTTCCGGACTCGCTAAAACATATAGTGCGGCTTTAGGTAATTTTTCTTTGATCGCTCTAAATAGAGAGCAAGAAAGTAACATATCACCTAACTGATTATGCTGACGAATGATGAGGATTTTTGGATTTTGAGGGATATAACCTAATAGCTCATTGGAGGAAGGAAGATTTCTTGAATTTTTCTTGAAAAGAAGATATAACATCTTTCTTAATATTTTTCTCATCTATTTTCATCTAACTTTTTTTCATCTGTGATCTCTTCATAATCAATATCTATTATTTCACGCTTTTCAGATTTTTCCCGAAATCGTTTTTTATTTCTAACAATATAGATACTGAAAATTCTAAAAAGAATTTTCAATATTAAATATGTCAAAAGAAATAGAATTATTAGTCTTAACATCTAAAAAAGTCCTTTAGGTTTTGGAGAATAGTATTCAATATACGCTCTATCTTTACGAAAAACTAATTCAATCAAATTATCCAGATCACCTTGATTATTCAAAAAATCTACTTCATTCGTATTTACTATTAGCAATGGAGTCTTTTGATACGCAAAAAAGAAATGATCATAAGCTGAATGAAGTTGTTCTATGTATCCTCTCTGTATATTTCTCTCAAAGGATCTATCCCTTTTCCTGATATTTTCCATCAAACGATCAACCGATGCTTGAAGAAAAATTACCAGATCCGGTTTAAGGATATTTTTTTCTAATTGAGTTGCAAGAGTCTCATAAAGTTTTAATTCATCGCCTTCAAGATTTAAATAAGCAAATATGCGATCCTTTTCAAATATATAATCACTTACGAGATATTCCTTAAAGAGATTGGATTGGAGCAAATTTTGTTGTTGAATATATCTATTTACAAGAAAAAAAATCTGAGTTTGGAATGCGTATCTTCTTCTATCTTTATAAAATTTTTCGAGGAAGGGATTGATTTCAAATTGTTCTAATACTAAGTCCGCATTTAATCTCTCTGCGAGTAAAGTAGCAAGGGTTGTTTTTCCTGCTCCAATAACTCCTTCGATTGCGATATAACGAATTTCTTTATTCTGAATAGAATTTTTCATTTTTATTTCAACTTATTTATTGTTTGATTTTCCTTTAAATACGAAAGTAGTTTTTTTATCTTTTTTTTGAAAACAGGATGAATGAAATCTGGACTTAATTCATTCAAAGGTTCGAGAACAAATTTCCGATTATGTAAATCTTTATGTGGGATAGTAAGCTTATTTTCATTAATGATTTTATTTGAATAAAATAAAATATCTATATCAATTTCTCTTGCACTTAAATCACCTTTTGATTTTCTTCCTAATTTCTTTTCGATTCTTAATAATTCTTTATGAAGTTCAGAAGGATTTAAGTTGGTTTGAATTAAAATTACAAGATTAATGAAATGTGATTGTTTTTTAACTTTGTATGGTTCTGTTTCATACAGAGAAGAAATTTTTTTAATTTTTGTTCGAGGAATAGAATTGATAAATAGTATAGCTCTTAGAATGTTAACAAATCTATTACCTTTATTGGAACCTAAAGAGAGAAATACTCGGGCCAATGTTATCTCGTCATCTCTAATGTAACTTCCACGAAATCAATTAAGCCACCTATTGGTGGATGTAACTTCCTAACCTTTACTCTTACTAATTCGACACTCTCGAATTTTTTTAAAATCTTTTCACATATAACAAAAGCTAATCTTTCAATTAGATAAAATTTATTACCAGTTGTGATTTCTTTAAGATATTGATAAACTTTTTCATAATTCACCGTATTATCAAGTTTATCAGTCTCTACCGCTTTCTGAAAATCGTATTCCAGTTCAACATCTATCTCAAATTTTCTTCCAAGATTTTGTTCTTCTGTCATCACCCCATGATAAGCATAAAATACAGCATTTTGGATTTTCAATCTACCTTTCATAAACTTCCAACCTTCTTTTGATGATAAAATTTCTTTATTCCTTCCTGATTCACAATCAGTATTCCGAGCAGCACACATAGAGCACCTAAAGTCATGCCTGTGGAAAATTTTTCACCCGCAAAAACCACTCCAACAAAAACAGCAATAACTGGTGTAATGAATGATGTTAAGGATAAAATAACTACACTCATTCTTTTTAACAACCAGTAATATGCAGTGAAGTTAAAAACAGTTACGAAAATAGCCAGATACAAAATCATTAAAATTGGTTTCAAAGTTATCTGGTTTTTTGAGATATCTTCAGCAACTAATGATACTGAAATTAAAAAAACTGTAGCAATTGCAGTGGGTATAAAGTTCATACTCAATGGATTTAAATGTCCACCTTTTTTCTTGATTGTTATAGCAACTGATGATTGAAACAATGCACTCGTAATAACGGCAATCATTCCAGGGAAATGGTGAGAAAATTCTATCCTTAATCCATCTTTGAAAATAAATACAACCCCTATAAACGCTAAGATTATTCCAGCAATTTTAGGTATACTTAATGATTCTTCTTGTACAAATATACTGGATAAAATTGCAATAAAAAGAGGATACATCCCAAATAGAATTGATGCAAGTGAAGATGGAATAGTTTTTTCTGCCCAGTAAACAAGTGAAAATGGTATACTGTAAGAGAATAAACCTAAAATTATGTAAAGTTTTATTGATTTTGTTGATAAATCCAATTCTGTACGGGTGAATTTCATAATCATCAAAATTGCGATGGATGAGAAGAACATTCTCAATCCAAGGTTCATAAGTGGTGATACATATTCAAGACTTAATTTGATTACTAACCAGCTGGTTCCCCAGAATATACATACGAGAATATATAGAATAGGAACTAAAACATTTTTATTTTTCATTTCCTCTTATTCCTATAACTCCTAACATTCTCCCTGATTTTTCTTTATCTCTTCGATAAGAATGTAACAATGTCTCTATCTCATAAGTGCAAAGTTTCGATACATGAATGTTATTGTTCGGGATACCAACTTCTCGTAGATATTGACGATTTACTTCTGGTAGATTCACTGTAAATTTATTTGTATTTCTTTTTACATATTTCGAGTCAAATTTTGATGCAACATCTTCATCCACTTCGAAACAATTAGGACAGATTGATGGACCAAAATAAAAATATGTTTTGTCTGGTCGGAGATTTAACTCTCTAATTGCAAAGTCAATTGTATTAAAAGCAATTTTAGATACTGTACCTCTCCAGCCAGAATGTATGACGCCCACAATGTGATTTAAATCATCGAAGAATAAAATCGGTATGCAATCTGCGATTGTGACCAATAAAAAAAGATTTTCTTGAGTGGTGATTAATGCATCATTTTCGAGAATAATTCCGGGAGCTTCAACAACAGAAAATTTGTTTGAGTGAACTTGTTGTTGCAAGACCAGGCGATTTAAATCAATTCCTAAATCTTGAAAAAATACTACACGATTTTTTTTAATCTTATCATTCGAATAAACATTAAAATTTCCAAGATCAAAATTAAAATCGTTCATGGGTCCAATTTTCGTGGATATTCCATGAACGATTCTATTAAATCTACTCAAAAGGTGGCTTTTAATTATTACTGTTTTCATTAAATATTATTTAGTGCATCCTCTAAATCTTTGATAATATCGTCTCCATTCTCTAAACCAATGGACATCCGAATTCCGGCAGGATCAATTCCTTCTTTAATTTGTTCTTCAGCTGGGATCATTGAATGAGTCATAGAACCGGGATGTTCTATTAATGTTCTGACATGACCAAGACTTACTGCTAAAGTAAGAGTATACGCATTTTGAGCGATATAATTCATAAGCTTCCTGCCCTTCTCTCTTCCCTCTTCATGCGTTTTGCCTTTTAATGCGAAGTAAATCATATTTCCAGGAGCAAAGTTACCATGAAAATCAATCATCTGTTTTTTAGCTATTTGATAAAATTTGAATGAAGGAAGTCCGGGATAATTGACAAATTCAACTTTTGGATGATTTGAAAGAAATTCAGCAACTTTTTTTGCGTTTTCAATTTCTCTCTGCATTCTTATAGCTAATGAAGGTAACCCATAAACCATTATTGGCCAGGCACTTTTAGATGAAAGAACTCCCCCAAAATCTTTCCTATAGAGCATTAAAATATCTCTATATTTTCTTCTTCCAATAACAACACCTCCCATATCAGTTCCAAAACCACCAATGTTTTTCGTCAAAGAATGAACAACAAAATCAACACCCCACTCAATAGGTCTCTGACAATATGGAGTTGCAAACGTATTATCTACAACTATCTTAATCTGATTTTCTTCTGAACGGTTTTTGTTCAATTCAGCAACTTTTTTTACAACTGCCTCAATATCAATTATTTCAAGATTTGGATTGGCGGGTGTTTCAAAGTAAACTACTCTTGTTTTTTCAGTAATCACCTCATCTAAATTCTCAGCATTCGTAAGATCAACTTTTGTGGTCTTGATATTGTATCTCGGATACCAGTTGTTCAATAGAGAGAATGTACAACCATAGAGAGTTTTATGAGCAACTATTTCATCGCCAGTTTTAGTGAGGATCCCTAATACACCAGAGATAGCAGACATTCCACTTGCAAAAGTCACTGCTGTCTCACCTGACTCTGCTGCAGCAAGATTTTCTTCAAGGATTTCTTTATTTGGTTCCCCTAATCGATCATAGATATAAATTGGTGGTTCTGTGTCTGGAATTTCACCAATATGTTCAAACTCTGAAAAACCTAAAGCTCCTCGCTCGACTGAATCAAGTCGGAAAGTTGTGGAAGATGATACAGGTGGAACTACATGATGATTATAGTCCCATTTAGTTGTAAAAGCTTTCCCATAGATTAAATGGGTTTCTCGCGAGTATTTTGAATCGTTATTCATATTGAACCCTGTTTATTTATTTAAGTGATTGCTCGAGATCATTAAGTAAATCTTCTATATCTTCAATCCCAACGGATAATCTTATCAAACCATCTGTCAAACCATTTTTTTCTCTGATTTCTTTCGGTATCGATGCATGAGTCATTGTTGCTGGATGGCATACAAGACTTTCAACACCACCGAGACTTTCTGCTAATGAAAAAATTTTAAACTTCTTCAGAATTGAAAAGACATTACTATAATCTTTCAATTCAAAAGAAACCATACCTCCAAATCCTTTCATCTGTCTCTTTGCCAATCCGTGTTGAGGATGTGATTCCAATCCTGGATACAAAACTTTTTTAACTTTAGAATGCCCTTCCAGATATTTTGCAACCGCTATTGCATTTTGATTATGTCTTTCCATTCTTAATGCGAGAGTCTTTATTGATCTTAATAACAACCAGCAATCAAACGGGGAAAGAACAGCACCAATCGCATTCTGCATAAACTTATATTTTTCATACAATTCATCAGAGTTAAAAACCAGAATACCACCTAATAAATCGCTGTGACCACCAAGATATTTTGTTGCACTATGAATAACTATATCTGCTCCGAGTTCGAGGGGATTTTGAAAATATGGGGACATAAAAGTGTTATCCACACTGAGTAACAAATTATAAGTCTTGCATAATTTCGAGATTTCCTGAATATCCGAGATTGCAAGTAAAGGATTAGTGGGGGTTTCGATGTGAATCAGTTTAGTATTTTTCCTAATCGCCGATTCGACATTCTCGATTTTTGTAGTATCTACAAAAGTAAAACTCAATCCATAACCATTTAAAACTTTCTCAAATAATCTGTATGTTCCACCATAAACATCAATGGAAACAATTGCATGATCCCCAGCTTTTAGAATAGTTGATAATGTGTGAATTGCAGCTAAACCGCTTGAAAATGCTAAGGCGTATTTTCCTTTTTCAAGTACAGCGATGTTTTTTTGCAAAATATCCCTTGTTGGATTACCTGATCTTGAGTAAACATATCCTTTATGTTTACCCACTTCTTCCTGATAGTATGTAGTCGTCAGATGTATTGGGGGAATGATCGCATTTGTTGAAGGGTCAGGAATTTGACCTGCATGGATTGCATCAGTTGAAAAGCCCATAACGATCTCGCTTGATTATTAATTTTTTGTGAATTGTTATCATTCAATAGCAAATTTACGGATTTTGATAAGAGGATTAAAAAGATGTGTTATTAGTTACTCGCATCAGCGAATACCCATCGCTCACAATAACTTCTTAAAAAGATATAAGTATAATTTACTTTCTTGAAATGTCTCTTCAACAACTTTTGTACTAATTTGAGAGTATGTGTATCATATTCTGAACTGACCTGGAATGATGCCACACCATTTTTATCAAGAATTTGGGAAATTGATTTAAAGAGATGATCAAGAAATTTTTTCCGTTCAATTCGAATAAAAGATTCAGGATGCATGGTTAGATCGTATAGGATCGCATCAAATTTGTTTCTCGTGGAATTAACATATTCTAACGCGTCTTGAATTAATATACTTACCCTTTTATCAGAGAACGAGTTTTTACAAATGTTCTTTAGATATTTTTTCGATACATTAATTACTTCTTCATCAATCTCAACCAGAGTAACTTTTTCAGGATTGAATCTCAATACATACTCAAGTAATCCACCATCACCACCACCAAGAATCAAAACATCTCTTATTTTTTTCTTCCTCTTCAGAATGGGATCTATCATAGCATAAGAATAAGGTTCTGCATCTACTTCTGAAATTTGTAAATCTTTATCAAGGAAAAGCATTTTTCCAAAATGTTCATTTTCAATAACATCAATGAATTGGAATCTTGATTTATCAGAGTAATGGTACTTCTTAATATGATATTTAATTTCGAAACCATATTCTGTTCGAGATGTCAACCAATCATCTTGTTTAAATTCTATGGGATTCCCTCTCGTAAGTTCAGCAATTTTTATTGATTTTGGATTAAATACTTTTTTGAGGTACTTAATCAATTCCAATTGTTTTTTCGGATGAGAACAGGTAAAAACATCAAGTGAAATGTGTCCTGCTTCAGGATAAGTATGCAGCCCAATGTGACTTTCGGAGATTATTGCAAGGAGTGTTACTCCCATGGGATGGAATTTATGCGTTATAATTTTCTCAAAATGAAGGCCTGAATATTCAATTCCATTTTTGATTATCTGTTCTAATCTCTCAGGATCGTTTAGGAATGACTCATTACATTCAACAAATTCCACTATGTGTTGGGTACCTAAAGGATTCATCTTAAGTGCAAAATTATGAAAAAAAAATTTTTAGAGATATAATTATTTAATCTTGCTGCAATCTCAAATAAACTTATTCACTTTTCTAAAATGATTAGAATAACCCAACAAAAACTCTTTTGCACTCATTCTCCTTCGTGATTCAGGTTGTAGTTCGAGAATTGATATCAAATTATCTGTAGTGTTTACAAGTAATTCAGAATCAACAATTTCCACTACCCCGGGCGAATTAAAGGATTGTTCTGATTTCATTTTTGTTTTAAAAATTTTAATCATCTTGTTTTCAAGGTAAGTGAAAGCTGCCGGATGAGGCGATAACCCCCTTACAAGATTATGAATCTTTATTGCTGATTGATTCCAATTTATGCGACAAATTTCCTTTGTGATTTTCGGTGCCAGTGATGCTTCCCCTTCATTTTGTGGGACTGGATGAACATCACCCGACTCGATTTTTTTTACTGTTTCAAGAACTAATTCAGCTCCAATAACTGAAAGTTTATCATGAAGAGTCTGAAAGTTATCTTCGTCTTCAATCTCAACTTTCCTTTGAAGAATGATATTTCCTGTATCAACTTTTTCTTTTAAGAAGAATGTAGTAACACCGGTTTCACTTTCTCCATTAATCAGTGCCCATTGAATCGGTGCTGGACCTCTATATTTTGGTAACAGAGAAGCATGTAGATTAAATGTTCCTTTTGAAGGTATTGTATAAACTTGAACAGGTAATATTCGGTAAGCGACTATAACACCAAGGTCAGGTTCTAATTCTTTAAGTTGATTCTGAAAATTTTCATCTGTTAGTTTTTCTGGTTGTAAGAGAGGTAAATTATTCTTGAGCGCAAATTTCTTAACTGGAGAAGGTTCGAGTTTTAGTCCTCTTCCCTTTTGCTTATCAGGTACTGTTATTACAGCAACAATATCATAATTGTTTTCAATAAGTATTTTCAAAGAAGGTATTGCAAAATCTGGGGTACCAAAAAAAACTATTTTCATTTTAAGTAATTCATCTTCTTTAATTCGTGATAAACTTCTTTCGTTGAAATATCTTGAATAATCAACTCACAAAAATATAAACCTGAACTCAAATTAAATTTACTTGCATCGAATATAAACTCGTTATATCCGGATTTAATATTTTTTATCTCCTTAGTAATTAATCGACCGAGTAAGTCATAAATTCTTATCTCAGATATATAATCCTCATTTTCACTCATCGGAATGTAATATCTAATTTTAGTTTCTGAATTGAAAGGATTTGGATAAACTTCACTCATTTTTAATTTATGTTGATTTTGTTTTTCTGGCTTTAATGATGATTCGATTGAAAGATAGAATTTCAAACTTTCGAGTGAATTAATTTGAACTTCCTTCTCCCTTGACAGATTCAATCTTAGACCATTCAAGAAAGTTATTATCACATCCACATCATCAGTCAGAGAATTATATTTCAAGTAGACTGGTAAATTCTCAGTTTGAATTGATAAAAGTTTTGTTTCACCCTTATAAATAACATTAGTTTCGTCTTCAAATCGAACATCAAAAATATTCGATGGTGGAATTGGTGGGAGTTCGAATGACGATTTGTCTCTAACTTTATCTGATATGAAAAGTCTTGTCTTTCCAGATGAAGAGATAATATCTATAGCTGGAATATTAAAATTTTCACTAACACTCATAATATTACCTTTTCTTAAACCAGATAGACTCATTAATAGAGATCCATCAGCAGAGGATTTAATCCAATATCCTTTTCCTTTCAGGATATTTTCAGCGATCTGGTAGCCGTAGTTATATTCATAGAATGGTGAAGTGAGAATATTTGGAGGGTTTGTTTGTATGCTTGAAATTGGAATGACTCCGTTAAGTCCACCAATTAAATTCCATCCTTGTTTGATCGGAATGGTAATTTCGTTAATTTGATTACCCGATAGCGTTACATTTTGTGCAACAGGAAATTTTATCCAATATCCCGAACCAAGTACTAATGTATCTTTCTTCACATAACCATTATCATATGTATAAGCGTATGAATTCGCTCCTGGGAAAAGTGACTTATAAAACATATCATTCCTTAATATTGGAACGGATAATAAATTCCATCCTTGATTCAATGAGAAATTTGCTGTCGGAAAAGATTGAATCGTATCTCGAATTATTGCGATCCAAACGCTTCTTTGATTATTATCCATTCGAGTCCAAATTGGAAAGACTTTTCCATTCAATGCCGTTATTCCTGTATAATCACCGAAAAAGATTGAAGCGTTTGGAGTAAAAGGTGATTGCGAAACTTTGAACTCGGTAAACGTTTCACCACCATCGGTGGAGCGTGCTACATATACATCTGTCCTATTATCAGTATAATTTCTACGATCATAGTAGACGATATAGATGTAACCCGTGGCAGGATCAACTGTCATCCATGTAAAGAATTGATGGGTTTGTGTGTTATCCTGATTTACCCGTTTTGGAGAAGACCATGTATTCCCTCCATCAGTGGATTTAACAATGAATATATCCGTATTGTTTATTCCATTCCTTTGATCAGACCAGTTTACATAGATAGTTCCACGAAATGGTGAATTACTTATATCACAAGCAGTTATTGGCAATCCATTACAACGATAAATACCAGGAACATTAAAATCCCAACCACCTGGAATTGATGTGATAACTTTGTCTATTCCCCATGTTAATCCACCATCTGTTGATTTATCAAAAACAAGTCCCAATGGACCTGCCCAGGCAAGATAAATTTCTCCATTTGGTCCAACTGCTGGAACTGCTCCTTCGACAGTATTGTCTTCATCAACACAATCACCCCCTTTATCGCTTACCCTAACGGGAGCAGACCATGTGATGCCACCATCTGTTGAACGAGAAAATAATATTCTTGTTGAATCCATTGGATTAGTGCTCCCATAAGAGTCAAATTCTGTCCATGATACATAAATATTATTCCGGTAAGGGCTATTTGTCCAATCTACAGCTAACCATTCTTTATCTTGATTTCTTCCTGGTGGATTATAACCAATTCCAACTCCACTCGACCATGTTATACCTTTATTTGTAGATTTTTGAACAACAATTCTATCAATCCAGTAACCTCCACTTGAAGGATTCGATAAATGTCCAAAGTAGCAATGTCCATTAAGATCAAAAACTACACATGGGTCTCCCCATACACCAAGTGGTGACGATAAATTTCCCTGTGTCCATGTATATCCACCATCTGTCGAATAATAATAATATCTAATGTTTGCACCAGCTACAAGATTATTGGTATCCAGTGGATTGATTGCGATGCTTGTTTCGTTGGGATCAGTAGATGAAGGTAAACTTACTCTTACATTAAGAAATTGTCCATACAAATTTATTGTGAATAAAAAAAGAAAAGAGTAAAAGAACTTCATTTTAACCTCACCGTTTATTTTCTGAATAGATAAAAATTAAAGCCCCATTAAGGGGCTCTAAATCTATTTTATCAATAGCATCTTCTTCGCGGAAATAAAGTCTGGTGTTATCAATTTGTAAAAATAAATTCCAGATGTTAAATCAGAACCATCAAATTTAACTGAATGTTTACCCATATTTAATTCTTCATTTATTAAAGTACGCACCTCATTACCTAACAAATCATAAACTATTAATTTCACTGGCATTTTTGCTGGAATCGTAAACGAAATATATGTCGATGGATTGAACGGATTCGGATAATTTTGCTCTAAGCTATAATTGAATGTGTTTTTCTTCACCAGTTTGATTTTGAGTTTATCCAATTTCTGATTTATAATTACATCATTATTTTTTGTTAAAACTTGATTTAAGAATTTACCATCAATCACATCCGTAACTTGAAATGCTAAATCATCTATCTCTGAATAATCAATTGTGACTGGAGGAACAACACCACTCAAATTCACGATCATCTCATCCTTCAGTTGAGAATTGTATCTATCCATGTCAAATCTAACATCAAAAACCGGAGCTGGTGGTAAAGGCGGTAGTTCGAATGCTTCATCAGGCTTATCTGCGCTGATTCTTAAACTACATTTTTGACCATCACCATTCATAAAAATTAAATTTGGTATTGTTAAAATTTCTGATACATCCACAATCCTTTTAGCATAAGCTGAATTGATAATCAATTGACCATTCTGTGAACTTTTTAACCAATATGCTTTACCTTTTTGCAGTGTATTGACTGGAGTATATCCTCCATCAAAACCATAAATATTGCCTTGAATAATTCCAGGTGGATTTGTTTCTATAGAATTCACAGATACATTGCCGTTAATCGTTCCAATTAGATTCCATCCAGGTTTAAGATTTATGGTCAAATTTTGTAAATCAACTCCACTTAATGTATGTTCTTGAGGAGAGTTAAATTTTAACCAGTAACCTTCTCCATTTTTCAAGGTATCTTTAGTAACATAACCATTATCAAATGAATATGCATAGGATACGGCTGTTGGGAATAATTCAGATTTTCTGAAGTCCTCCACCATCAAAGGGACAGAAACAAGATTCCAGCCAGCATTTGTACTAAAAGTAGAGGTTACAATATTCACTGTAGATTGATAGCTTTTGATAATTACATCATCAATATACCAACCGTCTTTTGTCTCCCATGCATCACTTTTTAACAAAAATTGTAATTTGATCTGATATCCTAAGAAATCATTTAAATCCATCTCCTCTTTTACCCAGGTGAGTTGAGTACCATCGTAACCATACTCGTTTGCGGGTTGTGCACCTCTTCCGGCACCTTTCTTTGTATGTTTGCCTTTTAGTGTTGTCCATGTTGATCCATTATTTGTTGAAATTCTCACCTGTGCAAAATCCCATCCAGCTTCTATATCCCATTTTGTCCAGAATTCTAATGTTGCTGCGTTTGATTGAGTTAGATCTATTGTTGATACTAAATTGACATAAGTGTTTGTATTGTTAGGATAACTTCCAGTTGGAGAATCAGTTAACGAATAATTTGGTGTATGAGAAGTTGAACTTGTAAGTCCCCATGAATCCATAACCTGCCAATGAGATAATCCTGATTCAAAATCTTCGGCAAGTAATTGGGTGGGAATCCCGATAAGTAATGAAATTGTATCTTTTATCAATTCAACTCCATTCAGACTTATTCTAGCCACTATTTTGTGTTTAGAGCCATTAATAGCTGAGTTAGAGACTTTAACTTTTAATGGATTTGACTGATTTGTTACAGATGCTCTTGCCGGTAATGTATCAATAATAATATTCTGATTAGCAATAAGTTGAAGCTGAGGTGACAAGGATTCAAAAACAAGACTTACATTATAACCATTACCAAGGCCCTTATTTTTTAATTCAATCACAATACCCACAGTATCACCTCTATTAATATGACCGGTATTTGATAAAATATTATAAGAAGCAACTGTTGGATATTCTCCGACAATCCATGCATAATAAAGATTCGGTCTCAAATTTTCTATAGCAAGAGGATAAATTCTTGATTGCGGTGGCCAAAATCCATCAGACGAGCTTCCTACTTCTGGAGTCATCGCAAAGATTTTCGGTCTTATGCTCACTGGTTCACCATCGTACATATAATCATCAGAGTTACCTCTCGTCCGATAACCAACTGTTTGCTGATCGGTACCATAAACATATCCATTAAATGCTGTCATATCACGTGCAAATTCTCTGAAAATCAAGGAATCTGGTGTTTCTCGACTCAATGCACCATATGGATAGATCAGAAGATTGCTATATGTGTGATAGTTTAAACAAGCTCTGATGCCTTTTGTTAATAAGAAATCACGAATAACAGCTGTCTCGGGTTCGCTGAAGGGTGCAGTCCCTCGATAAGTATCTGAACTCGGTGATGTGCTCGAACCACCATTTGGTGCATCCCAATAAGCATACGGTCCATAATTACGATTCAAATCAACACCATAGCTACCGCCATTATTTCTTCTGTTTTTTCGCCACATTCCTCCACCCAAGGGATTAGTCGTTCGATTATATTCATATCCATCAGGATTCACGACTGGAATAAAATATAACTCCCGATTATTTACTAAATAAGTTACCTCTGAATTAATACCGTAATTTTCGAGAAGATAATACATGAAATAAATGACCGTCATCATTCCCTGTGGTTCACGTGCATGATGGAGTGCAGTATATAACACCTGTGGCTCATTCTCATTTAAATCTGGATAATCTGAAATCTTAACCATCCATATTGGTCTATTCTCGATTGAATTACCAATTGAAACACGCTCAGTTATTAGATTAGGATATAACATCTTCATTGTATCCAACTCTGCAATCACTTCAGTTAATGTATAAAAACCACCCATTGAACCAAATTGGAAACCCTGGACTCCATATTTCTCCCTGTAATAATTTACATCTACAAAATCTTGCAGTTTCAAGTGAGTATAATATTCATCCCAATCTGGTACTAAAATTTCTAAGTTCAAACCCTTTCTTTTCAATAATTCTATCTCATCGTAAGAAATCCATATTTCAGGATTATTTATATTCTTTCTATCAAACTGACAATCTAAATCTACACCTGATTCGATTAATTTTTGAAAATCACTGAGGCCCGTTAGATTAATTCTAACTTTCGCATATTTATTACTCTGTGCATTCAAGCAAGTAATCATTATAAATAAAGACAAAATGACCTTAAATAATTTCATGATAGTCTCCTAGTTGTTTTTACTAATTTAAAGAAGAACACTCCATCTGAGAATTATATTCCAAACTTTAATGTGACATCTTAAATTTTTGATAAAGGAAAAAATAACTTTAATTAGTAATCACCTTCCATAATAACAGTGAACTACTTTAACAATACCATTTTCTTTATGTCTCTAAATCCACCAGTTGTTCTCAACTCATAGATATAAATTCCACTGGAGAAGTTTCGTGCGTCAAAATCTATTTTGTGATAACCACTTGAAAATTTACCTTGTGTAAGTGTTGAAATTAATTCTCCTTGCAGATTGTAAAGATTCAACTGTAAATTATCTTCTATAGGGAGATAAAATCCAATCGTTGTTACTGGATTGAATGGATTGGGATAATTTTGATAGAGAACATAACTCCCTGGTTGAGTTTGTTTTTTGATTGTAATGTATTGAATTGGTTGATTAATCGAAATACTTTGATTAGCCGTTAATAAAAATTCTTCCTCTGTTAATCCATGTATCTGCAACAAAATTAAATCATTACCCGAGCCTTTTAATTTCACCTCTACTGGATAAATGTCGGAATTAACTTTTACTATTGAGTTTTCATCAAGTGAACTAACCATTTTATTATCTGAAAATCTTACATCAAAAACCTTCGAAGGTGGTTCAGGAGGTAATTCATAAAAACTTTTATCTATAACTTTTTTTGTCAGATAAAGGTTTTGCAAATATTTACCAGCACTAAAACTCAATGTATAATCAAAGTTAAGCTCATCTGATAAATCAGTCGAAAAATGTTTTGATAGGATATTCATATTAATAAAACCATTTTGGGAAACTTTTAACCAATAACCTTTTCCTGATTCGATTTGTTGAGCAGAAAAATATGAACCATTATAACCATAAAATAAACTTGAAATTATATTTGGTGGGGAAGTGGTAATTGAACTCACTGGGATATTTCCATTTAATGAACCAATTAAATTCCACCCAGATTTGACTGGAATTTGTAATTGATTTATCGATTGACCATTCAATTGATAAGATTTTGCGTTATTAAATTTTAACCAGTAAGCTTTACCTGGTTCAATTGTATCTCTAACAACGTATCCACCATCATAAAAATATGCATAGGATACAGCATCTGGGAATAAGATCGATTTTCTTCCGTCGATTGGTTGAATTGGTATCGACAACAAATTCCATCCTGAACTTGCAAAAAGTGTTATAGAAGATGAAGAGATAACCTGAAGATATTCAGCAGCTGTAGCAGCAGTTACCTGCGCAATTTTATGTGCATAATTCATATTCAAATATTGAATCTTATCATTAACGGTATGATAGCGTGGATTGAATTCTAAATCATATTCTATGATTAAGATTGCACCATAATTTTTTTGTTGAAAGCTATAATGATCACTATATGGTTGTGAATTGACATATCTCGGTGTTAAATTTATTCCATATTGATAGATATTGTCTACCCATTCATTAGCTATCTGAGAAGTATTTGCTACACTGTTTCTGTGGACATCAACCATTCCATCGTTATTGTTATCATAAGCTGTCATATCGAGATTAATCACACCGATTATGGAATCATTTCTATTTCTTGCTTGAGTCGCATAATAATTACTTCCAATTAGCCCCTGTTCTTCCTCATCAAAACAGATAAATTTGATTGTATAATTAAAATTGTATTGCGAGAACACACGAGCAAGTTCGATTACAGTTGCTGTTCCACTTGCATTATCATCTGCCCCTGGTGCTGTAGTCCCGGAGGGCATATCGTCATAATGAGCACAAACAATGAAATATGCATGACTATCACTTGAACCTTGTTTTGTGGCAATAACATTCTTGCCTGTCGAGCTAAAAACTTCATATTGAACATTCAATCCAAATGACTGCAATTTTTGATGAATGAACTGCGCTGCTAATTCATTCCCTGGTTGGTTTTTATGTCTTGATAGTATTGTTTGTGTAACACCACTTATAACTACTGTTGTATCACCCGAAAGTTGTCTAATGTATAGAGTTATTGAGTCTTTGTTAACCTGATTTAGTAACTGAACAATTTGTGGTGATTGTGAATAGATGAATGAATGGATTAAGAGAAATGTGATTATGGAAATTATAATTCTAGTTGATCTTCTCATTTTCTTCACCTTTTATTTGATATACATAAGCTTCTTAATCGCTTTGAATTTATTTGTTGTTAAAGTATAAATGTACATCCCTGATGGTAGATTGTTAAATTTCTCAAAATCAATTTTTAATGAATGATGTCCCGCTTCAAAATAGTCGTTAGCGAGAGTAGTAATTTCTCGACCAAGAATATCAAAAAGTTTTATAGTTATCTTACTTCGTTCAGGTATTTGAAATTTTATAATCGTAGTTGAATTAAATGGATTCGGATAATTCTGAGCTAATTCAAATCGCAATCTCTCACGATTAAACTTTATCATCAATAAATTTGAGTTTGAGTTCGAATTATTAACCACCAAGCTTTCACCAGGATTCAACTTACCAAGAGAGTTTTTATCAGGATAATTAAATACATCAACGGTAAGATCAGATTTTGGTGATAATGTTATTCTAAGCGGATAATTAACCCCCTGTAAACTTATAAAGTCTTCATCTTTTACTGTTGCAACCTTCGAGTCCGAGAACCTGATATCAAAAATATTCGCAGGAGGAAGAGGTGGCAATTCGGAATCAAAACCTATATCCGACAAATAAAGTCTTGAAGAATTACCCGCTGCATCAGATAAAATTAATTCATTGATTTGAGATGGGTTCAATATGGGTTTGGTTGAATAAACCTGAGAATTTAATATCAAATAACCATCCTGTGAAACCTTCACCCAATAACCTTTACCCCTCTCAATCTGTGGTGAATTGTAATAACCACTATTATATCCATAAAAAGGAGTTAAAATTATATTACCAGGAACACTTGAAATGGTATATACTGGAACATTTGTATTTAATGATCCAATCAAATTCCATCCAGATTTTACAGGAATAGAAATCGCAGTTAACGGAGTTCCGGGAACAAAAGTTGAACCCATATTGGAAAACTTTAACCAGAAACCATAACCTGGTAAAATTGTATCTTTCACAATGTATCTACCATCATAATAGTATGCATTAGAATTTGTATTCGGGAATAATTGATTTATAAGTTGATTTGATGTAAGTGCCGGAACAGACATCAAATTCCATCCGTTTGAAAAATTTAAACTAACGAAATTACCAACTCTAAATTCAAATAATTCTTGAGGAGCTCGTTTTGGGTATCTTTTTATTATTTCACCGTTTAAAGTTCTCGCTTCAATGTAATATTTGTATACAGCAGATTGACCATTACCCGGAATAAATGCATAAAAAGTATCACCTGGAGCTTCTGTCATCAATATTGAATCAGTTATAATTCCTCTTCCCCAGAATAATTTTACAGAAGATGCATCTATTCCAAGACGAGATGTGATTCTAACTGCAATTCGATACGGTCCATTTAAGTTTGTAGAATCTGTTGGAGGAGTATGAGCAAAATTAATGTTATAATAATTAACTGCCTGAAGAGCATTCAATATTCCCCATCCCATGAGTCGGTCAGGATTATTTGCATTACTTGCTGTGTTACGCATCGCATCGCGAACTTGAATCGGTGTCAACGAAGGATTTTCTGAGAGAATTAATGCAGCTACACCGGCTGCAAGTGGACAAGAAAATGAAGTTCCACTCGAACTAGTATATCCATTATCCGAATAAGGACTTGCAACTCTTACACCACTTCCCATTGCCATCACATCAGGTTTAATTCTACCATCAACTGTATTACCCACTGAGCTAAAAGATGCTCTTGAGCCGGTTGAAGTAACAGCACCCACAGCGATTACACTGTCTCCATCAGCTGGAGCAACAAGAGTATTATGTTCTGAATGAAATCCTTCATTTCCAGCAGAATTGATAACCACAATTCCTCTTTTTACAGCTAAATCAGCTGCAATTGTTATGGGCACAGTATTACCATCCATGTGAGTCCAGTTATAACTTGGATATGGTGGATCAAATTCAAGATATCCGAGTGAAGTACTGGTCACATCTACACCAATGCTATCTGCCCATTCTAAAGCAGCAATCCAATTATCCATTTCGATTGGAGTTTCACTTTCCGTGTTCTCGGTTTTTGCTAAAAGATATGTTGCACCGAATGCAGGTCCAATTAGTTGACCTTCTTTGAATCCACCAATTGTGGATAATGTTTGAGTACCATGACTACCGGATCCTGCACCTCCCTGTCCATCACCAACATATGGTCTCCCATTAACAAAATCCCATGTAGCAATGATATTCATATTCTGAAAAACTTCATGACTGAGTCTATTAAAACCAGCGTCCATCAAACAGACCCTAACCCCTTGTCCATAATTACCTGTGTTATGTACAGCTACAACATTAATTTGTTGGTTTTGTGTTAGTGATTGACCATAATTAAATCCAGTTACTTCCTCAGTTGAAAAATCAAGATTTTGAGATTGATCTATGTATTCTCCTTCAACGGGTTCTATTCTTTTCCTGAATCGTTCAACTAATTCAATTTTTTGAACAAAAGGTAATGTAATTAACTGGTTTAATTGATCTTTATTTATAAGAGCACTTACAGAATTAAACCATTTTGATTTGTGTTTAATCTCTATTCCAAAACTTTTTATTGTATTTATATAATTTTCATTAACAGGCAGATCTTCGTAATTAATTAATTGATTTTGTGGTAAAACCTTCCTTCTTCTTTCAAGTGACTCTTTACTTACTACTAATTCGGGATTATTGTAAAATCGATTGAGATTGTTTCCCTTATCTGTAAAATAAATCCAGACTTTAACTGGTTCACTATTAGAGTAAATTTCAAAATAAGCTTTTAATCTTGAACCAATTTTATCACTTGCAAAATTAAGTTGGAGACTTATAAGATAAACTAAAGTAACGAATAGAATTCTGATCATTTAACAGCTCCGAATTTCATTTAATATCTCTCAAATAGAATTAATACGAAAGCCCGAATAATCGGGCTTTCGTTTGCAAGAACCATTGCTAAAAACTCAAGCAATGTTTCTTAAATTATTTGATTAATAACATTTTCTTGGTTGCGCTAAATTTACCAGCGTTAATCTTATAAAAGTATACACCTGATTGTAGTCCACTCGCATCGAATGTAATTTCATGATATCCCTTTCTATAGTTACCATTAATCAATGTCGCAACCTTCTCACCAACTATGTTATACACTTCCAGAGTCACAAATGCATCTTCCGGCAAACCAAATTTAATATTGGTCGATGGATTGAATGGGTTTGGATAGTTTTGTGAAATTGAATATATCGTTGGAACCAGCTCATCATCATCCACGGAAGTTCTCTTTACGAGTCTCAATCTTATCGAATAGACACTATTACTTCTTACAGAGTCTCCTGAAGCACCATAAGCCCAGACAGCCCATTGACCTGTAACTGTTGTATCAACAGGATAGCCTGGTTGACCGAAGATATTAAACAATTCATATTGTCTTATTGTAAAGAGTGAATCCAACCCACCATTATTAGATGGAGTATCAAGCATAAATGGAGGAATTGAAGGAACTCCCATTCTTAATCTATATGATACCGCATTCCTGGCTCTATACCATCTGAATGTTACTATAGTTGAATCACCCTCACGAGCAGTGACCAGAGCATTATTAATTGGACCGAACAAGTTGAATGTTCCAAGAGCTAATCCAGGGAAGTAATTTAATGTTACTTTCAATTTATTAAGCATGGAATCCGAAACTACAAGTCTTGCAACACCACTTACAGTAGTGTCAAAACCACCAGTGAATGACTCAAATCTTGCAGTAACATCACTTGGTAAGTAGAGATTAATTACTATCTCTTCACCCGAACCTCTCTGGAATTTAAGTTCATGAATGATATTCAAGTTCGGTGTAGTTGTTCTACCAAATCGATAATCAAGAGCCAATCCTTGACCTAATTGTAGTCCAATGTCATCACCAATAAATCGTGCATCGAGAATCCCAGTTGGAGGAGGTGGTGGTAGTTCTTCCTCACCAAATTGAGGATCAATTCCACTTGTCGCGTTTGGATCAAGTCCAAAGCGTAATAACCTGCTCTTATCATTATCAGAGATTACCATTGGTAAATCAACAGCAGGTAATGTATAAGGTGCACTTGTTATGGTAAAAGGCGCATCAGAATCATCATATTTTGTCGAATCACTCTGGGATTCAATCCTTACGAGATAATTCGAACCGGTGAGTGCATCGTGTGGAAGTTGTACAGCAAATAAACCAGTATTTGGTATATTTGTTGCTACTTCAAAAAATGTAGCACCAGCATCAGAAGAAACTTTAATTTTTACTCGGGAATCAAATTCAAACGATTTCCAGGTTATTAATTGCCATTGACCTTTATAAAACACCTCACCACCATTGGGCGATAACACCGTAACTGTACCCGGAATTGGTCCAAGTTGATGTATCTGGAATCCAAATAATCTATGAGGCACAGCTTGAGAGCTTCCACCAAGGGTAATTGTGCCTTCTGCAAATTGATCTGTTACCCACAAACCACCACCGATAGCACCTGCAGGTAAGATATCGGTTATATCTATGCTATCGATTCTTTGACCATTATTTGGATTGATCTTCCACAAAACCTTAGGATCTGTAGCTGTACCACCACTGAAAATCCAAAGATATGGTCCACCTGGTGACCAAATGTCATAAGCATTTCCAGACATTCCAGTGAAACCATGTTGAGAGGCTGGAATTGTATAAAGCGTTGCGCCTGTTCGACTTACAAGAACAATATCAGTTGACCAGTTAGCAACCCAGAATGCATCTTGATTAGGATCATAAGAAATTCCTCTGACAGCGACCGGAGAAGTAAAGACAGCAGTTGCTGCAAATGTAGTTCTATCGATTCTATATACTGTAGTAGAGTTATTGCTACCATACAAATATTGACCATCGAATGCAAGATCTCTAAATCCACCACTGGGTAATCCAGTTACATTGAACGAATCTATTTGAGTACCAGCTTTATTGACTCTGAATATTTTCGGTTCATTCCATCTTGTTAGATAGAAATATTGTCCATCGAACTCAGAACCATAGATAGAATAAATTCCCGGTGCAAGAGCACTTATATCATAATTGAATTGTAGTTGAGGTCCTGGCACTCCACTGCTGATTGTAAATACATTATCACTTACATCAAAAACAACTGGATTAGCAACATCAGATACTCTTACAAGAGCTTGATTAGTTGGAGTGTTAGGAATCACCCAGTTATAAGTACCCAACTCACTTTCAACGGTCAAATTGATTGATTCAGCATTATGATTCATAGTAACTTTTGCATAAGCAGGTACACTTGCAGCAATTGTAATCCAGCTTGCACCATTATTCGTAGAGTATTCTATCTTCACATTCTCTACAGCTTGTGATGTCCAGATTATTTGTCTTGTTGAACCTATTGTCCAATTTTCACCACCGTTTGGTTGAACTACTGTTATTTGTGGTGTGATTGGTCCACGGAAATATTTCGCAACATATCCATTTGCGCCAACAGCATAACCAACAGCATTCAGTCCACCTAAATTCTTAAAATGTAGGTGATAGAGTGAAGTAGTAGCTGTATGACTTGTTGACCAATTTGTACCATGATTGCTTGAATAATATACCGAAGTACCAGAGGTAAACCAGAATTCTTCTCCACCAACTGTCGTCATACCGAGAATATTTCCCGTGGCAGGAGTTGTTATAGCTGCCCAGCTATTACCACCATCTGTGGAACGATTTGCCGTTCCAGTTACCGAACCTACTACACCTTTCTGTGCATCACCAAATGCTACTGAATAACTGTTCACTACAGTAGTTGGAGCGGAAGTCCATGTTGCTCCTCTATCAGTTGATTTATACACTCTGGAGTTATTTGTACCAAACCAAATATTATCACCAACATTCCAACCTGAATTGTTCCAGCCATATTCCCCACCAACTGGAGGTAACGTAGTAGCTGATGTCCAGGTGAATCCACCATCTGTCGTCTTCAACAATGTCCAGCTGGTCCCAACAGGATCACCTTGAGCAAATCCATTCATTTCATCGAACATAATGATCACATTAATGAAACCACCCGCTTGAGTAAAGACATCTTGCCATGTCTGACCACCATTTGTTGTCAAATGTATCTTTGCATCAGTTGCTCCATTCGTAGCAACAAGAGCTTTATTTCCACTGATACCACAAATGACATGAGCATCTACTGCACGTGGTGGTGTTACAGCTGTCCAGTTTAACCCACCATTTGTTGTTCTAACGACAACTCCACCAACGCCAGTTGCCCAAGCGACATTTGCATCTACTGTTGATACACTATATAATGTAGCCGTAGTACCACTATTTTGAACAGTCCAGCTTTCACCAATTACTCCTGGTGTAATTGTGAAAGTATTATCACTTTCATCATAAAGGATTGGATTAGAAGCATCAGAAACTCTCACCTTACATTGTTCAGATGGAGTGTTTGGAATTGTCCAAGCATATACGCCTAATTCACCTTCAATAACTCCATCAGGATCTTTTGGAGAGCGACCGTCAAGTTTAACCTTACTTACATTCTTTGCAGGAACTGTTGCAATATCAATCCAGCTAACACCATTGTTGGTTGTATACTGCAGCTTTACCTGTGAGACTAAATTAGCATCCCAGATAATATTTTGAGTTGAGCCGACAGCCCAGACTTCACCACCATTTGGTTGTACAACTTGGATGGATGGTTGTTGAATCTGTCTTCTATATTTAAGAATTAATCCATTGGCTCCAACTGCCCATCCAGCAGCTGGTTGAGATTCCATTGAAGGTGTCGGCACCATTGATAAATGATAGATACCAGTAGCACCACCATAACTCATAGTCCAGTTTACACCACCATCAACGGTTTTCCAAACACTTCCGCCGGCAGAGACAAAGAATTCGTTGTTTGTAACAGTTGCTATACCCGTTACATCAGCAGAAGTAGGCGAAGTTAACAAACTCCAGCTCTGTCCTGCATTAGTGGATTTATTCAGTACACCACCAGCAAAACCAGCCAATCCTGAAAGTGCAAGATCGAATGCGACTGCATAGGAATTTGCAGATGTTGTTGGAGCAGATGACCACGAAGTTCCATTATCCGATGAATAAAAGATTCGTGAGCTATTTGTTCCAAACCACATATAACCCATTGTGTTCCATCCTGAATTGTTCCAGCCATATTCACCACTAGCTGCCGGTACAGTAGCCATCGAAGTCCAGTTCAAACCACCATTGGTTGTTTTTAATAATACCCAGTTCCCACCTACTGGATCACTCTGTGCCCATCCATTATTCTCATCGAGCATTCTAATTACATTTAAAAATCCACCCGCAATAGTATGAACATCGGTCCAGGTTTGTCCTCCATTAGTTGTCAAGTGAATCTTTGCATCTGTGGCACCACTTGTACCTACAAGAGCTTTATCGGCACTTACACCCCAAATTACATAAGCATCTACTGCTCGAGGTGGAGTTACGATTTGCCAGTTCTGACCACCATTTGTGGTTCTCAGTACAACTCCTCCTGCACCACAAGCCCATGCTACATTTTCATTCACGGCACTGATTGAATATAAAGCAGAAGTCGTTCCACTAATTTGCGGGATCCATTCCTCAGTCATTGGGGCAGAAATTGCAAAGAAATTGTCACTTTCATCAAATACGGAAGGATTCTGCGCATCAGAAACTCTTACTTTACATTGATTAGAAGGAGTATTAGGTATTGTCCAATTATATTGTCCTAATGTACCTTCTATGTATGCAGCTGGGTCCTTAGGGTGTTTATTTGCTAATTTCGCTTTATTAACACTATATGCAGGAACTGTTGCAATATAAATCCATGTAGAACCACCATCTGTAGTATATTCTAATTTTGCATCATTGAATCCGGTTGCATTCCAGATTATCGGATAAGTTTGACCGACTACAAGATTTTCACCACCATTTGGTTGAAGAACTTGAACTGTTGCAGGTGCAGGTGTATATGTTAAAGTAATTTTCAATTTATTTAGAATTCCGGGATTTGGAACAGTGAACTTACCTGCACCACTCATCGGAACATTAACGAGTGCACCACCAAAGAAATCTTGTAATAAACCAGTAACATTTGTTGGTAGATACCAGAACAACCTCAGTGAATCACCATCTCCCATTTGATATTGAATTTCATGTATCTTATTCCCACTGAATGATGATCCACCCTGTCTATAGTCTTTTAATGTTCCCTGTCCAAGTTGTGGAATTCCAATATCAGTACCGACGAATCTTCCATCAAATACACCTGTTGGTGGAGGTGGTGGTAATTCTGCTTCACCTAATGATAAATCAATTCCGTCAGTTGCACCTGGATCTATACCATAAAACAATCCAACACTTGAATTACCATCGCTAATAACAAACGGATTATCTAAATATACGAGCTTAGTTCCCTGTATGGTGAAGTTACCATCGCTATCATCATAAATTGATGGATTTTCGACACTTTGAATTCTAACTCTCCATTGAGTACCCTCTGGGGTTTCCATGCCTATGTCACCTCCCAATACTCCTGTATTAGGTAAACTATCTTGTACTGGAAACCACACCGTACCACCATCCGTAGAAGCAGAAAATCTAACTAATCCTGGTAAATCTGACTTCCATGCTACTACTATATTTGAACCTCTTCTGAAGACTTCACCACCATTTGGATAAAGTACTTTGATTGTACCAGTTACAGGCGGAGCATAGGTATATGTGATTTTTAATTTATCATATAAGTTTGGATCCGTTACTGTGTATGAACCAAGACCAGTCATTTGTACATCAATAATTGAACCAGATACTAAATCCTGCAATCTACCTGTCACATTGGGTGGCAAATCCCAGTAAATAGTGATATTACCACCATTGAGTCTTGCTAATTGACTCAATTGATATTTCAATTCATGAATTTTTTGACCAGCGAATGAACTTGCTCCCTGACGATAATCTTTAATTACACCATTTCCTAATTGCGGAACTCCAATATCCGTACCAATCAATCTTGCATCGAAAACTGTAGCTGGTGGAATAGGGGGCAATTCATATTCACCGAGTTCAGGATCAATTCCATCTGTGGCAGATGGATGTAGACCTGTTCTTAAACCTTCAGCAAAATTTCCGTCAGTAACCACTATCGGTATATCTATTTCAGGTAAAGTTCCCATCACTATATTAAATGGATTACTAATCGTAAAAAGTGATGGGTTATTTGTTGATTGTATTTTCAAAAGTACATTTGTTAAAGGATTCGCAGGAGTTGTTGTTGAATAAAAGCCTGTGTTTGGAATATTCTGCGCAATCGAATTCCATGTCTGACCATTATCAACCGATACCAAAATATCAAGATTATCTTGAACATTCGTAGAATTCCAAACAATAATTTGTTTTGAATTAACTAAGAGATTTTCTCCTCCCATAGGATAAATAAATGATAATCCCTGAGCTATCGCTACCTCCCCAATTTTGTAACCGGTGAGTAGATGTGGTGTCCCCTGATTTAACACTCCAAGTGTAACACTCCCTGGAAAAGCTTGATCAGTTACAAATACACCACCACCAATTGCACCTGCAGGTAAATGGTGAGTTATTAGAAAACTATCAACCTTTATACCACTGGTAGCTTGGATTTTGTATAATATTTTTTGGTCAGTTGCAGAACCACCGTTCAAAACCCAGATGTATGGTCCTCCTTGTGTTAAAGTATCATAGGCAATACCTGACATTCCAGTGAGACGATGGCTGGTAGCAGTAATCGTTTGAAGCGTTGTGCCGGTTCTGCTTACAAGTCGTAAGTCAGTACTCCAATTACATACCCAGAAAGCATCATTAGCAGCATCATAGGCTATACCTCTAACTGAAATTGGAGAAGTAAATGCTGTTGTTGCTGTAAATGTAGTAAGATCGATTCGATAGACAGTGGTTGTTGCAGTGCTACCATATAGATATTGTCCATCCCAGGCTAAATCCCGTAATCCTGAAGTTGCCGAGATTCCCGAGATTGTAAAGGAATCAAGTTGAGTTCCTGCAGAATTAATTCTGTAAATTTTATTCTCGTTCCATTTAGTTATGTAGAAATATCCACCGCCAAATTCAGCACCATAGAGAGAAATTTTATCAGGAGCAAGATTTGTGATATTTATTACAAAATCTCTTTGCAATTCTTCGGTTACCACTGTAGTGCGTATCAAAGTATCATTTTGTGGATTTAAATCTCCGCTTAAGGTAGTGTAAGCAATTACCTGATATGTACCTTTAGTAGTTGGTACCCAGTTTGGAAAATCAAGAGTCGCTGATTCTCCACTGTTTAAAGAACTGACATTTAAGACATGATGATATCCACCCGGTTCAATCATAAGATGTGCTTGAAATGTACCAGTTGGATTAACACCAAAATTTTTAACAACAACCTGTGGAGTTGTACCTAAAGTAGTTTCTATTAAACCTGGTTTGTTAATAGCTGCAACACCCGCATCCATTTCAACTGGTGTTTCAACATAAACACTATCTAAATATATTCTAAATTGGTCTAATTCCTTATACCTGAATGCGATGTAAATATTTTGTCCCGCTAATGCATTTAATGATATTTGGAACAACTCACCACCTGAGGTAACAGTTGGCATGACAGTTGTAATCCGCGTGTAGCCGGTGGGTGGAACTCCTCCTGTGGTTGAGTAATAAATTTCTACTGAATCAAAGTAAGTTGTACTTTGACGCTTTGCGTAGAAATTTAGAAAGGCTCCGGGATTCACAGTAAACTGTGGTGTTACCAACCAATCATCATTAGGTAAAGTTGAGCTCTCCCAGCGAACAGCAGCGGAAGCTGTTCCGAATATAGGAGAAGTAGTATATCTAATCCATGTATTTGAACCTCCATCTAATTGATGAACCGCCCAACCAGTTGGTGGGAACGTGGTACCTTCAAATCCCTCCGACCAGTTTATAACACCCAACGGCTTATAATTCACTATTGCGGGAATAGAATAACTAATAACTCCGTTCTTCTCCAATTCTTGCTTATAGTTCGGATTAGAAGTGAAGAAACTTTCTGCGTATTGACCATACGCTAAAGTGAGAAAGCTTACAAGTAATACAAGTGATAGAATTACTCGTCTCATAGTATCTCCTTTTTTTCTGTTTATTGTTAATCCCGTGCATTCTTTGTGAATGCACGGGGAATTAACTGGTATATTTTTCAAACTTACTTGGTTAAACATGATATTATTTCACCAAAATCATTTTCTTGACATCTTTCCATTTCGGTGTTTCTATTCTATAGAAATAAACACCTGAAGTTAATTCACGCGCATCAAAATTGACCTTGTAATAACCAGCTTTCAATTCTTTATTGATTAAAGTTGCTACCTTTTCTCCAAGTACATTGAAAACCTCCAACCTAACAACTGCATCTTCTGGTAATCCGAACTTAATTATTGTGCTCGGATTGAATGGATTTGGATAATTCTGACTCAACTCAAATTGAGTTGGAATTATAACTTTTTGTAATTGAATCTGAGTCAATGATGAATTACTTATTACTTTTTCTTCACCACTTTTGATCAAATCTTCATAGATATTACCACCTAATGCATCTGTAATTCTATATGTACTTCCATCACTAAAGTTTTCGAGTCTAATGCTTATGGGATAACTAACTGAGTTTAACTCAATCATATAACTTCCTGAAGAAATATCATCAACATATTTATCATCCGCGAATCTCACATCAAATGCCCCTATTGGCGGTGAAGGTGGCAATTCATATGTTGATTCAAGCTTTTGTGTTTCTGTGAGATACAATCTCATTTGATTACCATTTGCATCAGTTATCAATATCGATGGCCAACTTATATCAATAGATTCAACATAAATATCTTTCGAAATTGTCTTCGGATACTCTGTTCTTAAGATTATTTCACCGTTCTGTTTCACTTTAACCCAATAGCCTTTACCCTTTACGAGTTCTGTCGCTTGTGAATAACCACCATTATATTCAAAGAATGGTGATTGCAATATTCCGGATGGATTGGTTGTTACACTTGATACCGGAACTGTCTTATAAGCAGAACCAACTAAGTTCCAGCCTTTTTTAACAGGAATAGTCAAAATATAGTCTACTAAACCTGTAAACTGATGTTGTTCTTGTTGATTGAACTTCAACCAATAACCTGTTCCAGTATTTAATGTGTCATGTTTCAAATAACCTAAATCATCACTGAATGTAAATGCATTGGAAGCAGCACTCGGGAATAATTCACCTTTACTCATATTAGATGTACGAACAGGTACAGAGAGTAAATTCCATCCACTAACAGTTCCGAATGTAACTGTCTGCGGTGTGTTTATATCTATAAATTGGAAATTAATGTTATAAACTGTATCTGTTCCAACCACTGTATCTTTAAACGCTGATGAAGGATAGAATCCAGCTGGTGGTAGAGCTTCCACTCTATAATTACCCGAATAAAGACCTGAGAACATATAATTACCTGAAGAATCAGTTACAAAAGTATCAAGTAGATTGCTTCCTGGCATTTGATAAAGTTTTACAGTCACACCTGCGTTTGAAGTAGCACCATTTAGTGTTACATATCCCGCAATCGCACCAGTAGGTGGTGGTTCAGAAGTAAAGAGATAGCGAACTGTATTATTGATCAATTTTCTGGCAGCATCTTGATCAACCATTCCACCTATATTAAATGTAAAGAATACATTATCTGCACTTGCTGGATTCGGATTCTTATCATTTACAATAATTCCACCACTATCTGGATAGGTCGACCAGGTACTTACTGGATAAACACGAGCACCCGGTAAAACTGTTACTGCATCTCTTTCTCCAAACCCAGTTCCACTAAAGGTCAACCCATCCGGAATCAAATGTGGATGTGAATTAATTGGATGAGATGCTAATTTCTTATTCAGCGAACCACCTGAAACATCACTAACCCATGTATTGGTGAATAGTACCTGTTGTCTGAATAATTGGTCATTTGTTCCAGTCGATCTGAACCAATATCCAACCTCTCCACCTTCCACCCAGGTCTTCTTCCCTGGTGTATTTGCATAGTTTCTTATCGCATCTCGTTTACCTTGATCGTTAAATATACTTGATGTCTTTGCACCAGCTGAAAGAATTAACAAATCATAATCAAGTAACATTAGTGTATCAAGATTAGCGAAGTTAACTAGATCGACATTGTAACCTAAAGTGTCAAGAGTCGATTTGATCAAATTAGCAGAAGCACCAAGTGGAGTAGTTAAATCAACAATACCTTGTTTTTCCGAAGAAATTCTATCACTCTCAGAAACATCATCATCAACTACGAGAATTGAACCGAGGGAAGTTGGCATAAATACATCAATTGTTAAAGATCCGCCATTCGGTAATAAAGTGTCCTTATAAATAGTTTTGAATCCTTGTTTCTTGAATCGAACAATCAAATTACCAGGATTAACATTAGTCAAATTATAATTACCTTGTGCGTTAGTATGTGTAACAACCCCCGGCTGATTTAATACACTCACCTCAACACCACTATGATCCGTTTGATTTTGTAAGGTGACAGTTCCCGAGATTGTACCCTGTTGCAATGGAATAAAAGTAAAGTTAATATTAGATAGTTGCTGTCCTTCCCCAAGCGTCGTATCCACTTTTTGAGAATATGGATACCAACCAGTTGGAGCTATTGCAGTAATCCTGTACATCCCTGCATAAAGAGAATCAAAGGAATAACTACCATCAGGTGCTGTAAATGTTGTTCTTGAAACCATTCCCGTAAGTCTTACCTCAACACCACCGCTATTTGGTGCACCTTGTAGTGTCACGGTTCCTGAAATTCTTCCAAGTGGAGCAGTTTCAGGTGTGAATAGATAAGCAACAACATTTTCTATCAATTTCTTTGCAAGCGATTGATCCGTTATTTGAGAAATATTGAATGTGAAGAAAACATTATCTGCGCTTGCAGGATTTGGTGTTTTATCATGAATGACGATAGAACCACTGTCAGGGAAAGCAGTATATGTCCCAGCATGATAAATACTCTTAGGTTCCCAATCTACCCGCATTGCATCACGAGTATAAATTGAAGTTCCTGTAAACGCAATATTATCAGGTAATATATTTGGAATATTCCATATTGGATGATCAACAATTTTCTTCTTTAACGAACTCGTAGTTGCATCGCTCACCCATCTACTCGTATATAAGACCTCTTTTCTGAACAGAGAATCAGCAGTAGTTGAAGTGCTCCTGAAGAAATATCCTACCTCACCACCTTCAACTAATGTCTTACCAATCGTAGTAGCATAACGTCTTAGAGCAGCTCTTTTACCGGCATCAGCAAATATATTAGTTGACTTTGAACCCGTTGATAAAATAACCAGATCATAATTTGATAATGTATTTGTGTCTAAAGCTGCAAATGTAACTAAATCTGTACTATAACCTAATGAATCTAAAACTGCTTTAAACAAAGTTGCAGAAGCTCCAAGTGGTGTCGTTAAATCTGCCTCAGTAGATTTTTCTGGATTAATTCTATCTGCTTCAGTAACATCATCATCAACTACTAAAATGTTTCCTAAAGTCGGTGTTAAAGTCATATTTATGACTAAGGCTCCACCATTAGCAAGTGTAGTATCTTTTATTTTACTACCGAATCCTGTCTTTGAAAATTTAACAATTACCTGTCCGGGTAATACACTATCGATCTGATAAAATCCGCTTGGATTTGTTGTTGCTTGTTTTCCAGGTTGATTGATAACTTGCACTAACACCCCACTATTGTCAGGTTGATTTTGTAAAGTAACAGTTCCTGAAATTGATCCTGGTTGTAATGGGACAAATGTGAAGTCTATACCACTTAATTGTTGACCTGAACCCAAAACGGTATCAATACTTTGAGAGTAAGGGAACCAACCTGTTGGTGCTATTGCAGTAATTCTATAAGGTCCATTATAAAGTGAATCAAATGAATATGAACCATCATTAGCAGTTATAGTAGTGCGAGTAGTTGCCCCACTCAAAGTCACTGTAACACCACCATGATCCGTAGCACCTTGGAGAGTTACATTACCAGAAATTCTTGCAAGTGGTGGTGCTTCTTGAGTCATTAAAAACTCAGCTGTGTTCTCAATTAATTTTTTAGCAGCATTTTGATCAACCATCCCACCTATATTAAATGTAAAGAATACATTATCTGCACTTGCTGGATTCGGATTCTTATCATTTACAATAATTCCACCACTATCTGGATAGGTCGACCAGGTACTTACTGGATAAACACGAGCACCCGGTAAAACTGTTACTGCATCTCTTTCTCCAAACCCAGTTCCACTAAAGGTCAACCCATCCGGAATCAAATGTGGATGTGAATTAATTGGATGAGATGCTAATTTCTTATTCAGCGAACCACCTGAAACATCACTAACCCATGTATTGGTGAATAGTACCTGTTGTCTGAATAATTGGTCATTTGTTCCAGTCGATCTGAACCAATATCCAACCTCTCCACCTTCCACCCAGGTCTTCTTCCCTGGTGTATTTGCATAGTTTCTTATTGCATCTCGTTTACCTTGATCGTTAAATATACTCGATGTCTTTGCTCCAGCTGAAAGAATTACTATATCATAATTCATTAATTGATTTGTATCCAGATTTGCAAAAGTTATATAGTCCACTAAAAATCCAGCACTATCAAGAGTATTCTGGAATAATAATCCTGAAGCACCAAGTGGGGTTGTTAAATCTGCTCTGAATTGTCCTTTTTCTGTACTAATTCTTCCTAATTCAGATGCATCATCATCTACAACAAGAATAATTCCTCGTGTCTGAATTATATTGAATTTATAATATCCAGGTGAAGGTAAATATGTTGTATTTTGATTGTCAGATAAATCTCTAGCTACAATTCTATAAAATATTGAATCACCAATTTGCACTTCGAGAGTATCTGAATTAAATATACCTTCCCAGTTATTATTGCCCAGATACGAAAGGTTAAATCTCTTATAATTTACTTGCGAATTCTTAAACCACTCAACCCAAACACTATCAACACCAAGATTATCTGTTACAGTTGCTTTAAGCGACACCGGCCATCGAATGAATGCTTGATCTCTTAATGGATTATGTGTTATAACTGGAAATTCAGTATCTGGTATTATCTTAAAACTATTAAATGTAGTTGAACCTGGATGATATCCAAAATTTGGTGATACAGCTAAATCTTTTGCGATTATTCTATAATAAATGGTATCGCCTACCATAAGTTGCGAACCACTGATGTCAAATATTCCACTATAGTCATTATTTCCTTGTGGATTTAACCTGAATTGTCTTAAACTCCCATCATGATTTACTTTATATAATACCCAAACTGAATCAACCCCAATATTGTCTGTGACATTAGCTACAACAGTAGGAGGCCAAACTTCTCGATATTGATCAGGCAAAACTGCATGAGTTATCACAGGTGGTTGTGTGTCTGTTGCAGCTTCAAATTGAAATACTTCCTGTGGTGCCCCACCCGGTAGTGTTGCAAAACTTCCAACACTATCTTTTGCGTAGATATAATATTGATAGATCGCAGGTAGCCCATTCCCTGGAATATTAGCCACGAAACTATCAGGAGATACGCGAGTCATTAGTAGCGAATCAAATGCCCCTGTTGTTCCTCGCCTCCAGAAAACCTTCGCTTCTTGAATTCCCACACTTCCGGTAATTTTTGCGTTAACTGTATAAGGTCCATTTAAATTTTCTGTATTCGGTAACTTTGTATGATTAATTTGAATGAAAAATACTTTCGCTGTGAAAGCTTGATGCCAACCTAATCGGTTGTCATTCCAGAAAGGCCATACAACGCCATTTTTTGCTGCTATTCCAATATAATCTCCCATGTAACCAGTTGCTAATCCAGCAATGGATCTTGGTAAAAATGCTCTATCTGATATCTTTATATCTTCCCAGGTATTACCACCATCGATAGATCTCGACATATAAACTTCTGTAGAATCGTTATTCGGGTAATTTCTACTATCATAATAAACAATATTTATTGAACCATCTGCAGGATCAACAGCAAGTGCTGGAAACCATTGATCTTTATTAGCAGATTCAGAATTTACTTTTGTCGGAGTTGACCATGTTGAACCTCCATCAGTGGAGCGGACAAAATAAACATCTGGTGGTTGTCCAGCAGCTGGTCTTGCTGAATAAGTTATATAAATCCACCCTCTTCTTGGTCCATAACTGTGGTCAACAGCAATGTATGGGAAGGAATTCACCCGAATTGTATTTCCACCTTTTGTTAGATTACCTCTTATATCATTAATATTCTGAACCACGAAAGTTTGAGTCCATGTTTGTCCTGCATCTGTTGACTTTGCAAATGTGACATGTGAAGTTGTAAGCGTACTTGTTGGATAATGAGTGAATGCTGCTAATACATCACCATTTACACCCACCGCAAGATTCACTCCCTGATGCAAATAACCTGTTGTCCCACTCATATTCACAGGAGCAGAAAAAGTCTGCCCTAAATCTGTTGATCTCGAAAACTCTAATTTTCTATAATTTGGATCAGTTGATTGAAATTCAGTATAGGCAGTATAAATGTAATTAAAATATGGTGACGCGGGATTCACATCTATCGCTACCCAGTTTTTATCTTCATCAATTCCAGGGTTGGGAACAGGTACAGGTGTTGACCATGTTAAACCTTTATCAGTTGATTTTAATGTTACTAAGTCGCCCACTGAGCTACTATATTCAAGTGTATTGAAATACATGTTTCCATAACTATCAAAAGCAACAACTGGATCCGATCTATAAACACCTGCAGGTTTGTTTGGTAAACTATCACTTCCAAACCAACTTTGCCCACCATTCGTTGAGACATAATAACCTTGATTTACATATGTAACCGTTGAAGAATTATTTGCTGCATTTGAACCACCAAGTAAAACATTAGGGTTGTTTGGATCAACTGCGATGTGAACTTCTGATTGTGTCATTCCACTATTTGGCCAGACACGAATATTTGGATAAACTGTGTATGTTTTGTCTTTTGTTACTGTTCTGACCGGTTTTATATTTCTTAATTCTCTCTGAAGTGCCTCAAAATCAATTTTAACTTCTTCTTGAATAGTACTTTTTGAAGTTTCGAGTCTGAGGAAGGGTTTACTCCATCTTTCTTCATCTTGTGAAAAAAGATTGGAAGCAATAAGGAAAAATGAAATGACTGAGAAGAAATATAATTTTACTCTCATCAAATCCTCCTGAATGATTTTTAATACTTATGTTTAGTTAATTAAAGTATGATACACATTTAAGAACAATCTGTCGTTTAACAATGCCCCACGAATCAAATCATTCCTCATCAACTCTTTATTCTATAATATAAATTTTATATTTAAATGTCAAACTTTTTAAAAAGATATTAATCCTAAAAATTTTACTTCCTTCTCAAATATGTAAAGTAAATTACTTTTTGAGTTTATTTAACCCAAACATTGTGATAGATAATTATCTTAGGAATTATATATTTTATACAACTAAAATTAACTACCTCATTAAGTTAGAGCAGATTCATTGTTAGTCACATGAAATAATAATGATTAACAGATAAGAATTGCTTTAGTTATAAAGATGAATTATTTTCTGAAAAATTTGGTAATAAAAAATGAATAAACTATATATTCTTTTTAGTTTGATCTTCGTCTTTTTTATTTCTTGTTCAACTAGTAAAGAAATCTCTTTAAACAAAGTTGAACAAAAAAAATCTCTCTCTAAAAATGAATTGGAACATAAAATTAGAACACTAGCAGATGAATATTCAGGAATCATTGGCGTTTATGCTAAAAATCTCAAAACGAATGAGACCATAGAAGTAAATTCCGATTCGCTTTTCCCAACTGCTAGTGTTATTAAGTTACCGATTCTTGTTTCATTCTTCCATAAGGTGTTTGATGGACAACTAGATCCTTATTCTGAAATTATTATCAAATCAAAAGACAAAGTTGGTGGTGCAGGAGTTCTACAATTTTTCCACGATGAAACAAAAATTAAAGCAATAGATGCAGCTGTTCTAATGATTATTCTTTCAGATAATACGGCTACAAATGCTATAATTGACTTATTCGGTAACGAACATGACGAAAAATTAAAGTTTGTCAATTCTACAACGGAATCATACGGGTTAACCAATACTAAATTATTGAATAAAGTCTTCTCTTACGCAACGAAGAAAAAAACTCCGGAGGCATTGAGATTTGGTCTGGGATATTCATCGCCAAAAGAAATGGGGAAACTTTTAGAGTTAATCTATAATTACAAAGTTATTGATAGTTTCTATTCGGATTGGATTATAAGAATCATGAAAAACCAGCAAGATGATTCTATGATCAGAAAATTCTTACCCTATTATGAAGTCGGAAAAAATGAAGAAATTGAAGTTGCGAATAAGACAGGGGCAGTAGATAATTCAAGAATTGATGTAGGAATTATTTTCACAAAAAAGTGTGATATCATCCTTGCGATATTTACAGATTTAAGTAAAGATACAAGATGGACTCAGGATAATAAAGCAGAAAATGCAGTAGCAAAAGCAGCAAGAATAATTTTCGATTATTTCTACTTCGATGAATAATTAAAAGCATAGTTATTTAATTAGCGACTCATTTAATTTGACTGATGTACAATTCTTTAATCCATTTGAAATCAATTAACTTAAATAACCATAAGAATCCAATATAAACTACAAATACAAGCGTTTTTAATACCAGAAAAAAATGATTTAGCATATTATCAGGAGCTGGATTAAAAATCTCTTTCAGAATGAGATATGAGTTGAACACAATAAAGAGAAGAATCATATTAATTGCAATTTTTCTCCATTCGTAATTTATTCTATAAAATTTTTGAGATAAGATGTATTGATAAATCGCCATAGATAAATAAGCCATCAAAGTTGCCAGCGCTGCACCCATAATTCCCAACACTGGAATCAATATCAGATTCGCAACGACATTTACAAATGCACCAGTACCAGTTACCAGTGGCATAAATTGAGTCTTTTTCTCAATCTGAAGTCCAGCTAGAAAAACTATATAAAATCCATTAAATAAATAACCGAGTAATACGACAGGGACAATATTCAAGCCACTCCAGAAGTCTTTACCAATTATATAAAAGCCGAATATTTTTATCTTCACCAGGTCGTCGATGAATAAAGAAAGGAGTAAAAAGATTATTGAACCTACAAGTGTAAAATAAGTGAATACCTTTGAGAATAATTGTTTTGCTGTCGGTTGAGATGCCTTTTTCAAGTAGAATGGTTGCCATGCATATTGAAACATGGAAACAAATAACATCATAAATATTCCAAGCTTATAGTTAGCTTGATATATACCCACTGTACTTGCATCAGTCAAAGCTAACATAATTGGTCTATCAATTACCTGAGTGACAATTGCAGCAAATCCAGCAGGTACGAATGGTAAACCAAATTTCAACAAACCAGTGAATAATTCTTTATTAATCGTAAAAACATAAGACTTGATTAGAACGGGAATCAAAATAAGAAAAGTAAAAAATGATGAAATAAAATTCGCTATAAAAACACCTTCTGCCCGAAATTTTAAATTATAAATTAAAAAAATGTTAAAGCCAACATTACAAATGATATTGAATGTCTTTATCCCAGCAAATCTAAAAGCTTTGTTATGAAATCTGAGTCGTGCAAAAATTACATTTGAAATAGCGTCGAAAAATAAAATTCCTGCAACAAAATATACGATAAGTATTTGTGACTCTTCGAGACCGAAGAGATCTTGAAGTGAATTTTTAAATATTAAGATTAACGATGAAAAAATCAATGAAGAAAGAAAAACGGAATTAAAAGCTGTGCTGAAAGTTTCCTTCTCATCACCTAACTCTTTAGTTGATGAAAACTTTAGATATGCAGTATCCATTCCGTAAAGAAAAATAATATTAAAAAATGCGATATAAGCATAAACATTCGTAATAATTCCATACTCAGCCTGAGTGAAGATATTAGTAAAGAAAGGAACAAGGAGAAAATTCAGAAACCGACTGAGAATTGTCGAAATACCATAAATTGCGGTTTCTTTTCCTAATTGTCGTAAATCAGATTTCAAGAGTACTTCTCCTCGTGAGTATTTTTATCTCAAACATATTCTTCGATACCTCGATGCAAACCTAAATCTTTAGCATACGAAATAACTTCGTAAAATTCTTTTTCGGTAATACTGCGATTTAATTCTCTGAATTGATGAGCAAGATATGCAGGTCTGTATTGATCCATTATATTAACATATGACTCAGTCGAAATCTCTTTTGCGATAAAATCAAGAACTTTTTTTGAACCTGCTATATCGTTTGGCAAGACAAGATGTCGTATAAGCAAACCTCTTTTTGCTATACCACTAGGACTTATTTTCAAATCGCCAACCTGAAGGTACATTTCTTTTATTGCTTTTCTAACAATATCCCAATAGTTAGATACTCCGGAATATTTCATCGCCATTTCATTCGATGAATATTTGATATCGGGCATATAAATATCAATGATTTTATCGAGCAATCTCAAAGTTTCAACTGACTCATAGCCACCACAGTTATACACAAGTGGAATTTCTAATCCTTTTTCTCTCGCTATAATCAAAGCATCAACAATCTGTGGAGCGAAATGCGTTGGTGTAACAAAATTTATATTATGACATCCTCGGTTTTGAAGATAAATCATCATATCGGCAAGGACATCAACAGAAACTTCTTTCCCAATTCCATAATGACTTATATCATAATTTTGGCAGAATTTGCAGTCAAGATTGCAGTTCGTAAAAAAAATCGTACCAGAGCCAAACCTTCCCACAAGAGGTGGTTCTTCTCCAAAATGAGCAAAGTAACTTGAAACAATGGGTAATAAACCACTCCGACAATTCCCGTTATCACTTATCCTTCTATTAACACCACACTCATTCGGACAAATTCTACACGATTCCAAAAGTTCGTAGAGTTTATCTCTTCTTTCTTTTAATTCCTCGAGTGTTATTTCAGTAAGATATACTGGTAACATCCCAAAAACTTAATCAATTATTTCCAGTGAAATATCAAGCGCTTTTGCGGAATGAGTTATTGCTCCAACTGATATATAATCAACTCCACATTCTGCAATGGTTTTTACATTTTCGAGTCGAACGTTACCAGACACTTCAATTTCTACTCTATCACTCACAATTTTTACTGCTTCCTTTATTAACTCTACGGAAAAATTATCTAACATAACTCTATCTACACCAACTACTAATGCTTCTTTCAATTCATCTAAATTTCTCACTTCCACTTCAATCTTAAATTTGTTTCCCTGTTTATGATTGTAATCTTTACACAATTCAACTGCTCTCTTGATTCCTCCTGCAGCTTTTATATGATTATCTTTTATAAGAAACATATCATATAGACCGATTCTATGATTTTCACCTCCTCCAATTTTCACGGCTAATTTATCCAATAATCGCCATCCAGGGATTGTCTTTCGGGTATCTAAAATTTTTGTTCCTGTATTTTTTATTTCCTGGACGAATAAATTTGTATAAGTTGCAACTCCACTCATTCGTTGAATAAAGTTGAGTAATATTCTCTCATATTTCAAAATTTCTTTGACATTTCCATTAAGATAACCAATAACATCACCTGATTTAACCGAATCACCATCATCAATATAGGGGATAAAAGAAATGTCTTTAATAAAATTCTCAATGATAATTTTGAGAACTTCAATTCCTGCTATTATTCCATTTTGTTTGCATAGAATCTCAGCGCGTACATCTCTCGGCTCTAAGAATATTGCTTCAGTTGTAATATCTCCATTTGAAATGTCTTCATTTATAGCTAGATTAAACAATTTTTCAAGATAGTCTTTGTTTATGTTTTCCATTGTATTTCAATGGTCTGTAAAAATTTTATTGGAGGACGGGTAGGTTTGAGGTTTGATTTCTTTACCCAGGAATGTTTTGTAAAACCTTCTGAAAGCAATTCATTCGTTTCATTATTAAAAATTTTATATGAGAGGTGAAGACGAGCGCCAGAATAACTTTCTAAAGTTGTCTCTATACGAATTAAGTCATCATATTTAATCGGTTTGATAAATTTTGCATAACAGTCTATCAATGGTAAAAGATAGCCATCATTTTCTAATTCTGCATATGCAAGACCCAAACTTCTGAGCAACTCTGTTCGAGCAATCTCAAAGTATTCGAAATATTTAGCATGGTGGATTATGCCCATTTGGTCTGTGTCTGCATACCTTGGTCGAAGTAAAGTTTTATGAACGTAGCTCATTTAATCGTTTAATGTATTGTCTTACTAAATCTTGATAAGCTATGTAAAGATCAAACTTTTCAATAAACTGAAATTTTTTCTCCAATAACTCAAATGGAGAGAATTCAAATAATGCTTTGGGTGAAAAAACAATTGGAAGATTAAAATTAGGATGTTGAAACCACATTCCACTCTGATTATTGATAAAAGTCTGCCCAAAATATGCTCCAAATGTGACAATTAAACGTTCGAGTGAACCCTGACTCAAATTTCTCTTTTTATATAATTCATTAATCACTTTATCAAGTAATCTAATACTTCCTTCAGTGTAATCTAACATCACATCAAAAGTTGTCATCACAGATTCTGTGCATGTTTGGGCTTCTCTTAGCATTTTTTTCTGAAGTTGCTCATCCTGAAACTCGGGATAATAAGGGGGTGATTCTACCGTTTGAGTTTTCTTGGTATCGATAATGAAATAAACTACTATACCAGCAAGTAAGACCAAAATAATTGTGATTATGAAAAACATTATTCTATATACACTCCCATATTTAAGAATTTTTCGACTCTCATTTCTATCAATTTATCGATTTTAATTTTCTTAAGTTTAGATAATTCTTCAATCAAAATATCCTTTAGTATTTGTGCAGCTTGTTCATGATTCCTGTGAGCTCCCCCACGAGGTTCAGGAACTATTCTATCTATAATATTAAATTGGATCAAATCTTTCGCGGTTAATTTTAGTGCTTCTGCAGCTTGTTCTTTATAATCCCAACTTCTCCATAAAATACTCGAACAAGATTCTGGTGAGATAACTGAATACCAGCAATATTCGAGCATAAGAATTCTATCCCCCACTCCAATACCGAGGGCACCACCTGATGCTCCTTCACCAATAATTACAACAATTATTGGAACACGAAGTTTTGACATCTCAAATAAATTACGAGCAATAGCTTCAGCTTGCCCTCTCTCTTCAGCTTCGATACCAGGATATGCCCCCGGTGTATCAAGAAATGTAATGACAGGTTTACCAAATTTTTCTGCTAATTTCATTAATCTCAAAGCTTTTCTGTAACCCTCTGGATTCATCATCCCAAAATTTCGATAAAGATTCGATTTGGTGTCTCTTCCTTTCTGTTGTCCTATTATCATAACAGTCTCGCCATTCAGTTTTGCGAAACCACCAACAAGAGCTTTATCATCACCGAAACAACGATCACCATGAAGTTCAATAAAATCTGTCGTCATTCTTTGAATATAATCTAAAGTATAAGGTCGTTCTGGATGACGCGCGATCTGTACAATTTGCCAACGACTTAGATTGTTGTAGATCTGATCTTGCAATTGCTGAACCTTCTCTTCAAGTTTCTTTATTTCTTCTTCTATGTCTAGTGTATCAGACAGTTTTTTCATCTCTGCGATTTTTTGTTCCAGTTCAAATATCGGTTTCTCAAATTCAAGTATTGTTTTTGGCATGCTACTTCCTCAAATAGTTTTGAATTGTTTTAATCAATATCTCAATATCAAGCCAGATGTTTTGATTTTTTGCATAATAAATATTTAACCTCTCAATCTCTTCGTCAGAAAGATTTTTATTTTCATTTATTTGTACAATGCCAGTCAAACCAGGTTTACCTAAATAAATATTTGATTCTTTACTACCAATTGGTCTACCGACTAAACTATATTTTCCACTCAAAACTTTGAATAAATATAACAAATTATTGTGCTTATTAGAAATTAGATATCTAATCAAAACGAAAGGATAAATTGTAACAATTAAAAATATCCCGATGAAAATATCGAATGTTCTCTTAATGAATTTATGAATAGGCATAGATATGTTATATTCAATCTGGATTAAGGGAAGTTCGTTAAGCTCTAAAACATCTTTCTTACTTATTATGAAATCATAATTTTTATCTGCAAGATGAAAATGAACATTTTGATTCTGATTCGCAGCAACTAAAGAAAGAATTTGATTATATGGTAGAAAATCTGAAGCAAAAATCACCTCTGTGATATTCCTTTCCCTTATAATCTTTCCTAAGATATCCAGACTACCAATAATCTCAACATCATTAATTTTTTCACCTATTCTCTTTCTGTCAATATCAATCAAACCAATTATATCGTAATAAAAATTATAACTTTTTCTTAATCGATTGATTAACTCAGCAGCTGATTCATTCGTACCAACAATCAAAGTATTTGATTCAAACAAAGATTGTCTTGAATCTCTTGGATACTTAAAAATTATTTTGACAATAATTCTCCAACCGGGTAAAAGAAATAACAAATTAAAATAGTTGATCAATAATATTGCCCTACTGAAAGCATAATCTTTAAAGAAATAAGTCAACGAGCTTGTAAAAAGAAAACTCAATAACAAAGAAAGATAAAGTTTCGAAATAGGTAAATTTCTTAATTCATAGGCACCGATTAAATAAGAGATTAATACGAAACTTCCAGCTGGAATAATAAAAACAATCGGATATGCATAATCAGGAAAACCACTAAAACCGGAGATTTTCATATAAATCCATTCTGAAATCAACACTGAAAAATTGTATAAAATGAAATCAAGGAATATAGCTAAGATTATCAAAAATCTTTTTCCTAAAAAGGCGAGAAGGCTTCTTCCATTAATTGCGAGTTGAAGAAATGGTTCAACTAACCAGCTACCCGAAAAGTGCTTGTGTACAAAAAGTCGCATAGCATCATAAAAGTGTTTTAATTCATCAATATTACTTCGTTTTGTACTCTCACCTTTAAAATGAATTATTTTAGTGGAATGTACATAATAAACTTTATATCCAGCTTCTTTAACTCGATAACAGTAATCTAAATCTTCACCATACATAAAAAATGTTTCATCCAATCCACCGATTTTTTCATAAACTTCTCTTCTCAAAAACATAAAAGAGCCACTTACTGCATCAACTTCATAAGTTTGATTTTCATCAAGATATGTAAGATTATACTTTGCGAATAATTTTGATTTCGGAAAAATCTTACTCAAACCAACTATTTTCGTGAATGCCACCCATGGAGTTGGAAAACTTCTTCTACACGCTAATTGAAATGTACCATCGGGATTCAAAATCTTACAACCAGCAAGACCAGCCTCTGAATTAGATTCCATGAACTTGATCATCTCAAGAAATGTGTTTTCTTCAACAATAGTATCAGGATTTATCAAACAAATATATTTCCCTTTTGCTAACTTCAGCCCAATATTATTCGCCTTGCTAAAGCCAAGATTTGCTGGAGATTCAATCAAAGTTATGTGAGGAAAATTTTTTTTAATAATTTCTACACTTCCATCGTCTGAAGCATTATCAACCACGATAATCTCAGATGGAATATGGTCTAATGCTTTCTGGATTGATAGTAAACAATTTTGTAAAAACGCTTTTACATTGTAATTAACAATAATAATCGATAATTGAATCATGTTCATTAAACTAACCTAATGAACCAAAAAGACTTTGAATTCTTAATTTCCAGACCATCCATGCAGCTTCAAAAACTATTTTTTTGCTCATTTTTGATTTGCCTTTCACACGATCAGTAAAAACGATTGGTATCTCACAAATTTTAAATTTTTTACGATAAGCCTTAAAATTCATTTCTATTTGAAATGCATATCCATTCGATTTAATCCTGTCAAGATCGATCGATTGCAATACTTCTCTCCTGAAACATTTAAAACCACCAGTAGCATCGTAGATAGGCATTCCAGTAATAACACGAGTATAGTAATTTGCAAAAAGACTTAATAACAGTCTTGTTATTGGCCAGTTAAGAACTCTTACTCCATCTCTATATCTTGATCCAATCACAAGATCACAATTTTCAATTTTTTTTAAAAAGTTTTTTATTTCTTTTGGTTCATGAGAAAAATCAGCATCCATTTGTAAGATGTAATCATAATTTTTTTGTAAAGCATATTTAAATCCTTCAACATAGGCAGTACCAAGTCCAGCTTTTTTAGGTCGTGTCATAAGGAAAATATTGGAATTCTCGTTTTGAAAATCTCTAACTATGGTTGAAGTTCCATCGGGTGAATTATCATCTACAATCAAAATATCAATTTCACCATTAGTCCGTTTTATTATTTCGGGAATAAGTTTTTTGATATTTTCAGCTTCATTATATGTTGGAATGATGACAATTGCTTTTGCCATTATGAATAAAATTCCTTAATTGTATTGGTTATATATTCAATTTCTTCTGGTAACAAATCTGGATGCATGGGTAATGAGAGAACTTGTTTTGCAGCTTTCTCAGCTTCTGGCAACGAACCTTCTATTGCAAAACCTCTAAAGGCAGGTTGTAGATGTAACGGAATTGGATAATGGATTGCCGTAGGAATATTTTTAGAGGTTAAATACTTTTGTAATTCATCTCTGTTTTCCACTTGAATTGTATATTGATGGAAGATGTGTTTTGAATATTCCTTGTTAGATGGTGTTTTAACTTGAGCTAAAGTTTTCAGTTTTTCATTATAATGTTTTGAATTCGCAATTCTTCTTTGATTCCATTCATCAATGTATTTTAGCTTTACATTAAGAATTGCTGCCTGAAGAGCATCAAGCCTTGAGTTCATTCCTAAAATCTCATGAACATATCTCACCTTAGAACCATGAGATGCAATCATTCTCACTCTTTCATGAATTTCATCATTATTTGTTACAACCATTCCACCATCACCATAACAACCAAGATTTTTACTCGGGAAAAAACTAATACACGCTACATCTCCGAATGAACAGACTTTTTTTCCTTTATATTCAGCACCAAATCCCTGAGCAGAATCTTCAATAACATATAGATTATGTTCTTTCGCAATCGAAAGTATCTCATCCATCTCAGCAGGATTACCGTACAAATGAACTGGTAAAATTGCTCTGGTTTTGTTTGTGATTTTTTCTTTGATTTGTTTTGGGTCAATATTATATGACTCTGGATCAATGTCAACATAAACTGGCTTGGCGCCTAACATTACAATAGTTTCTGTTGTCGCAACAAAAGTAAAAGGTGTCGTTATTACTTCGTCATCTTTACCAATACCAAGTGCCATCATAGCTATCTGAAGTGCATCTGTGCCGTTTGCCACTCCAATAGCATGTTCAACACCAAGATATTTAGCAGCATTTTCTTCAAACTCGGCTACCTTTTTTCCAAGAATGAATTGAGTGCTATCCAGTACTTCTTGAATGGCAGAGTCAATTTCTGATTTGATACTTAAATATTGTCTCTTTAAATCAACCATTTGAATATTCATTTAATTACCTCATTATTTATTTTTCGAAATGACCTTTTCCAAATAGAACCACAAATAAGGTTCTAAACAAAATTTTTAAATCCATTCTCAATGAAATGTTCTCGATGTAATATAAATCGTATTGAACTTTTTTCTTTACATCTTCGATAGATTCATCATACTTATGTTTGACTTGCGCCCATCCTGTGATTCCAGGTTTAACTTTTAATCTTCTTTTATAGAGTGGAATTTCTTTGGAGAGCATTTCCACGAAATATGGCCTTTCTGGTCGTGGACCAACAAGACTCATTTCACCGCGGAGTACATTAATGAATTGTGGAATTTCATCAAGCCTGAATTTTCGAATGATTCTCCCAACTCGCGTTATTCTTGGATCATCTTTAGAAGACCAAACTGGTCCAGTATGTTTTTCTGCATCTTTATACATTGATCTGAATTTATAAATCTTAAACTCTTTACCATCTTTACCAACTCTTATCTGTTTATAAAAGACTGGACCTTCTGAATCTAATTTGATAGCTAATGCAACAATTAATGTAATTGGCAAAGTGATTATAAGTATAATCAACGAAAATACTATATCCATCAATCTTTTTATTTTTCTTTCCCAAACTGGCATTAATTGAGGATTAACTTCAATCAAAGGGATTCCATACAGTTGATTCGTTCGCGCATGTCCACTAATAATTTCATACAAATCCGGAACGATTTTAATTGTCAAATCATTGAAATCGCACTTAGAAATGATATCGAGCATTAAATTGTGTTCATTCTTATCCAAAGAAATGATTACTTCCTTCACATTAAAGTCATTAACAATTTTTTCTATATCCTGGATTGTACCAAGAATTTTATCATCTACATTTTTTAACTCTGAACTATCACTTACAGTAACATAGCCAATTATATCCAAACCTAATGCCCGTGCACGATTAACTTCTTCGAAGACCTCTTTCGCTCGATCATTATATCCAATAATAACTGTGTTTCTTCGACCAATTCCTTTTAGTAATAAATATCTTTGAAAACTTCTGACAAAAATTCTACCCGAACCAACGAAGAGAAGAAAAATTCCCCAATATATAAAGATAAGATACCTTTGAGCTGAAACCTGTTGGTATGTTATATCATCTATAAAGATTAGAAAAAACAATATAAAAACTCCAATAAATGAGGTTTTAAAGAGAGTAGTAAGTTCATCGAAGCGTGAGGCTGCGAACCAGGTTCTATACATTCCAACAAATAAAAATAATAACAACCAGTAGATATAAATAACGAACATCGGAAGGAGGAATTCCGGTCGTGAAATTAAATTGAACCAACCTGTTTCAACACGAAAATAATAGAAAACAATATAAGTAAAATTTATTGTTAGAAAATCGGTAAAAATTATAAGAAACTTTTCTAAACCTTTTGACATTAAATTTTATCCTAAAATTTGTTTATATAATTCATATACGCGTTTTACCATTATCTTACTTTCAAATTCATTGAAAGCCCTTTGTCGCGCATTTTTCTGAAATTCTTCTCTCATCTTACTATCGTTAAGAAGATAGTTTATAGCTTTAGCTAAAGCATTTGAATCTCGCGGTGGAACTACTAATCCAGTTAAACCATCAATATTTACGAAAGTCGTACCTGTACCAATTTCGGTTGAGATTATGGGTTTTCCACATGCCATAGCCTCTATTTGAACGATTCCAAATGTTTCACTCTTTGCTATGGATGGCAATACAAAAATATCACATTTTTTATAGTAACTATGTAAAGTTTCTTTATCAACTTCCGGAATAATGGAAACCTTATTATTAAGTTTAAGTCTTTTAATAAGTTTTTTTAATTTTTTTTCAAGCGGACCCGAACCAATTATTAATAATTGAGCATTTTCTACATATTTCATTGCCTCAATTAGGTAATCAAATCCTTTATAATAAACCAATCTTCCAACACTTAATATTAATGGCATTTTTTTGTCATTAATATGTGGATCCGAATTTATTAATGCCCAATTTAAATCTACACCGATTGGTATAATAGAACATTTATCTCGAAATTTCATTAAAAATTCAGAATTATAAATTAAATTAGGATTACTGATTATAATTCGGTCAATAGTATCAAGAAATTCAAAGATATATTTTCTATAAAAAGGAAGTACCCATTTTTGCCTAATTATGTCGCTGTGCCACCAAACAACAATTTTTTTGAAGTTATTTTTCAATCTTTTATTTAATAACAAAGATAAATCAGCTAAAGGAAATGGTTCATGAATATGTAAAATATCCCCCGAATAAGTAGATATTTCAAAAAAATAACTGGGACTTATAGGTAATGAGTAAATAAATCCAATAGTTGGCAAGTATTTTATTTCAACATTATTCCTAAATATTATATTTTTCTTTAATACAAACCTATGGTTACATGTTAATACTTTTACATTACAACCATAAATATTTGCTAATCCCTCTGATAAAGTTGTTACTGTAGTTTCGATTCCGCCAACTTTTGGGAAATAAGCTTTATTAGTTTGTATAATTTTCATTACTTACTTTATAAATGATATAAGTTCTCAAAAATTTCAATTAATTTATTTATATGATTTTCAGCTGAAAATTTCTCAGCATTTCTTATAGCTTTATCTTTTAATGAAATATAATAGTTATTATCCGAAATTAACTTAATAATACTTTGAGCATATCTTTCATAATCATGAGTATCAACAAGTATTCCACCATCATTAACTACCTCAATTATTGAAGAATTTTTAGCTGCTACTACTGGGATTCCACAACTCATTGCTTCCAGAGGTGGCAAACCAAAACCTTCATATAAAGATGGAAAAAGAAAGACTTTAGCATTATTATAGATTAAAACCAAATCATCATCATCAACTTCATGAATTATAATTATTTGTTCCTGGCGTTTAGTAAATTCATTTTCATACTTTGAAAATCCAAACCCTTTCCTTCCAACCAAAACAAATTTAATTTCGTAACCCATTAACTGTAATAAGTCTGATATTTTTAGAATTGCCTTTAAATTTTTTCTCTCCTCAAGAACACTAACGAACAAGATATATTCTTGTGGTATATTGTATTTTTTTAATAGATAATCTTTTAAATCACGAGTAATTTTGATTGGTTTGTATTTATCGTCTGTCCACAAATAACAAACCGTTATTTTGTCTTCAAGAACATTATAATATTTGACTATATCGTTTTTTGCATGATTGGATACAGTTATTATATGATCACTTCTTTTAATTGCTTGAGGAACCAAAATATCCATATACTTCCTATAATGCAATGAATAATACTGCTTACAAGTTTTTGTTAAAGCATCATGAATAGCTATAACATTTTTCCAGCCTAATTTTCTAAAAGGCACAAACACATACGGTGTGAAAAAAATATTTATTTTTTCTTTCTCTAATATTTGTGGTAATACAAAATTTAACCAATAATGCTCGTATATCTGCCGTGGCAATTTACTTCTTTTAATTCTAATGTAATTATAGAACTCTATTTCTGCTGGTACATCATCATATTGAAATAAAAAATATTTGTTAATACTATCATACTTTGGTATGTATTTTATTAAATTTTGTAAATACCTTGCAGTACCTCTAATTTTAGTTCCCAATAATCTCGCATCAATTCCTACTTTCATATATTAATATTTATGAGTTATTTCTCCTTTTTTCCCTTTAATAAAATCAATAAAAGCTAAAATAGTAATTCTAATATTTGAATAATGTCCAGAAAATGCCCAGTAAACAAACTTAATTGACATTGTAAATATTAAATACAAAAATGAAAGAGGTAAAAATATTGGATAATGCTTTTTAATAAAAAATAATCTATTACGAGTTACATAATAAAGACTTAAAGGTTTATCGAATTTCGATATTGATTGACTAACTTTATGATAAATGATTGAATTATATGCAAGATAAATTTTAAATCCTGATTTAATAACTCGAGCACAATAATCAGTGTCTTCTAGGTATAGAAAATAACTTTCATCTAATAATCCAATTCGATCGATAATCTCTTTTTTTATAAGCATGCAACATCCAGATACAAAGGTAACCTCTTTACATAGTGTTTTTTTTGAATCTAATTTGCTGTTGTGAAAACCTGAACCTTTTAACTTGCTTATTTTACCCCCGGCAGACCAAACTTTTTCAGGTTGAGAATAATAATAAATTACAGGTGCTACAATTCCTGCATCGCTTGACTCTGCGCAAGCAATTAAATTTATTAAAAAATTATTATCAACAATTGTATCATTATTTATTAAAAGATAATAATCAGGATTCAGAGCCTTTGCATAAGTAATTCCCAAATTGTTACCACCAGCAAATCCTGAATTTATCGAATTAAATATTACTTTTACCTTGTCGTACTTTTTGGCAATTTCTTGAAGTACCTCAATATTTATTTTGTCAATAGAATTATTATCAACTACAAATACACTAAAATCTTCATAATTGATTTTATTTAATGATTCAATACACTCAATTGTATCATTTATACCATTCCAGTTTACGATAATTATGGTAACACTTTTAGATTTAACCATATAGAATTAAGTAACTTACTTTTTTGTTAGGGACATAGTTATTTTTTCGATAATAAAATTCTTATCAGATTCATCAAGAATATATTTCCATGTAAGTAATAAAAATACATTCAATGATATTACATATATTAATACTCTCAACCAAACAGTTAATTGTATAACTAGTTGGGAAATTATCATTAATATTAAAAATACAGTCACAAACTTGTAAACTATACCAGGTTCATTTTTTTTACCAACAATTTTTCCAGATAAATATAACATTAAGAAACAATCTACTAATATCCTTAAAGAAAAAACCACTGATACTCCTTTGATTCCAAAATTTTTTATAGAAACAAAAATTAAAAACATATAGATGGGTAATTCCATTAATTGAATCTTCGCAGTTATATCTGGTCTTCCAATTCCTTCAATGAAAGAGAATGGAATATATGCAACGCTATTAAATAATATGCCAATAGCAAGAAATTGTAAGATAAAATAACTATTTTTAGCAAATTCCTTATTAATCCATAAGTTCAGAAAATCGAATGCAAAAAATAAAATACATAAAACTATAGGGAAAAGAATTGTAAAAATGTATTTTATTGCTTTTTCCGCAAGTTTAATAGTTTCTATTGGTTTAGTTAAATAATTTGCTGCAAATGTCGGGAAAAGCACAGAAGTTAATGCACTAGGAATAATTAGTAATTTTGTAACCAGTTCGTAGGGAGTTGCATAATACGCCACAGCTCTTGAAGAAACTATAGAAGCAATCATCAACCTATCAAGGTAAATAATTAAAGGAATAATAATGTTTGAAATTGTCATCCATCCGCTTAATCTAAATATTGGTACAATTAAATTTCTATTAAAACTAATTAAACTTAAAATATTTTTATCAATTAAATTTATCGCAAAAAGATAAGCGAACCAGCTAATAATTCTTATTATTAATAAGAAAAAAATTACCATACTAAGATCAACTTTGATAAATGAAACGAGAGCAGGAATTAAAAATGTAGAAATACCCAAAAAAATTCTAATTATATTTACAATATCAAATCTCTGATATGCTTCAAGATAACCACGAAAACCTGTACTAGTAGACACAAAAGGAATTGCAATAAATAAAAAATAAAAAGCTTTTAATGATTCGTCGTGAAGTTCAGTTGGAATTTTAAGAAAATATTTAATGATTTTATCTGAAAATAAAAATAAACAAAATGAAATTATTATGCTAAATATAAATGTTAAGAAGAATACAGTCCAGAAATAATTTGAATTATCTTTAGTTGAATTTAATCCAATCTTCTCCGAAATAATTCTAGTTAATGCTCTTCCTAAACCTAAATCAAAAAATCCGAAATAACCAATAATCACCCATGCAATAGTCAAAATTCCAAACCTATCCGTACCAATTTTTTCTATTATAAATGGGACAAAAATAAGAGCAAAAACTAAAGGAAGAAATGAGCCTAATAAATTAAATAGTGAATTTTTAAAAATATATCTTAATTGCATCTTTAAGAAGTTTAAAATTCATTATCTGAAAGTAAATTAAGATGGAAGTTTAGTGCAACTATTACCCAAAAGATTATACTAAATTGAAATCCTTCAAGATTAGGTTCCATAAGTGAATGAAGTATGCCACCAATAAAACTAGCAAAAAAACTCCATCGAAGTGATTTTAAAAGAATATTATCTTCTTTTTTATAAGCATTGAAAATTTTAATTCCTAAGTATACAAAAATCGATAAGTAAAATAATGCCCCCACCAAGCCCAATTCTCCTAATGCACCTAAAATAATATTATGTGCCGAAGGAGATTCATCTGGGCCTAAGATGAATTTTGAATAGTAGCCAAGGTTACCAAGACCGACTCCAGTTAAAGGGTTATCGATATATGCGTTCCATACATCTTTGTAAAAATTAATCCTTGAGTATACAGAATGACTTGTTTCTAAAGTTGAAATCCGTTCTATTATAACATATGTTAATGGATTAACTAAAATTACTATAGCAATTATCGACAAGACCACTAAAAAAGAAACAACATATTTCCTATTTAATAATTTTATCATTAACAAAATTATAGCTAATAATAGTGCCAAAATTCCACCTCTCGAAAGCGTTAATGTAACTCCAATAAACATAATAATCAATGATATAAGTAATAATACTTTCCAGATAATTTTTTTTACAAAAACCAAATAGCCTATGGTAATTGGTATGATAACTACAAAAAATGTCGCTATATAATTTGATCTACCCCAACCAATATCTAATAAATTTTTATAAAAATAAAGCCCTATTAATCCAGTAGTTAGACTACCTGATTCTAAAAGTACCTTTAATTCAATAAAAACTAATAATATCGCCCAAAAAATTAAAGAAATCAAAATTTTTTTTGCATTTTTCGATTCAATCATATATATATATGTTGTTATAAAAGCAAAAAAACCAACGAGATAGTTTTTCCAATAAGATAAAACTTTTATTTTATCTATTGATACTAATAAACCAATAACCAGAGCCCAAATTAAAAAAGGAAGCCATATTAATAATTCGTAATATACCTTTTCTGTCCATTTAAGATCAAAAATGAAACGCAAAAAAACAATTGGTGAAAATAATATAAATATTGCTTCGCTCAGCATAATTGATTGAGTTGTTGAACTTGCCTTATAGGGAATTAAAGCATCAATTATCAATAAAAAAATCAAAACAACTATTATAAAAATTGGATCTTTATAAGTCTTGTAAGCTAGATATAAAAGAGAAATAATTACTACAAAAAAATAAAATGGTAAAAAATCATAATAAGCTGAAATAATTAATAAAAATATTTGTAGAATTAAGAAATATTCGAATTTTAATAAATAACAAATTAATTTCATTTCACCTTCTATTTCTTAAATCTCAGATTATCAATAATTGTATATTTGAATATTGCATATCTTTTTTCATTGTTCTTAATATCTTCAAAATAACTAATAATCCTTATGTAAATAAGTGAAAAGAAAAAACTAGCGATAAAGGCTGCTACTGTTATTAATATTCTTTTAGGATAAGACTTTTTTTGAGGAGGAATTGCTTTGTCAACTACAACTACAACGGGAATATTTTTTAATTCTTCAATCTTTGCTTGCTCATATATTGGATATAGAAATTCAAGAAGTTTATTGAATATTTCAAAATCTCTTCTAAGTCGAAGATATTGAATGCTAATCTCAGGTATTTTTTCAAAGGGGATTAGAAATCCTAATGCAGAACGAATGTCATCTTCACCAAATTTCATTGATTTTAATCTTTTTGATAGTTCTTCTACTTTAAAATTGGATTGTATAACCAATGGGTGGTTAAATCCATAAGTCATTGCAAGTAAATCTTTTTGAATCTTGGCTAATTCTAACTCTGCCTTAATTTCGGCTGCTACAAAAATACCTTGCTTTACTTGTTCTTGCATTTCGAGAACATTATAAACTTTACTGAATTTTTTTAAGCTATCTTCAATTACTTTTAAAGTATCTTTAATTTGAAAAACTCTTTTTTCAATAAATTCTCTGTTATTTTTTGCCTCTTGATTACCTAGTTCAATACTATATTCATTCAATAATTGAATATAATAATTAGCTATTTCTGCTGCTCTTTTTGGACTTTTATCTGTAACAGATATTACTATATTACCCTCGTCTTCCACATTGAATTTAACATTGTTTTCGAGTTCTTTAATAACATCTTCAAATGGTTTCTTATCACTAATCTTATAAACTTTTCTTAAATCAAATTTTTCAATAACCCTTAATGCAACAGTTCTGCTTTGTAAAATCACTAGGTAATTATATGCTTCTTCTGATACATTTCCTAATCTACTACTTAAAACTTTTTGTAAATTACTAACTGCACTTGAAAAGCCCATTAATTCACCGAGCATTCCACTTTTTTTCTTAGGTGCTATAAAAGAAGCTTTTGCTGTGTATTCATTAGGAATTAATAAGCTAATTATCATTGCAGATATTGTAATAACCAGAACATTAATAATAATAGTTTTTTTATACTTTAATATTAAACCAACTAATTCAAGAAATTTATCTGATTTTTCAATACCATTTTTCATACTTTCAGTCCTTTTTATTGTACCAAAATATCTCCATTATTAATTAAAATTAAATAAATAAAACAATTTTCCATCCCCTGGCAATAGATTCAAAATTAAACTATCATCAGCCGAATGAAATTTTAAATTCCCACTTGAATTTTCAAACTCCTGTATATTATATTTTTTGTTAAGAGAAATATTAACAATTGTTCTTTTATCAAGATTCTTATTAATCACCAATAAATAAAATCCATTGTTATTAAATGAATCCGCTCTGAAAAAACTCAAAATTAAATCAGGATCTTCACCTTCAAGAGCGACTATTTTTTTTATTGTAACTCTTGCAATTTTTTCGTCCCATATTTCTTTTGAGAAATATAGCTGATGATTAGGATAGGTTGATGTATGAATGATTCCAATTGTTTTAGCATCTAATAAATATTTACCCAATTTCGACAAAGTATGATTTAATTCTTTAATATTAACAAATAGTTTACCATATAGAGAATCAGGTACCATATCATTATCAACATAATTTTCAATAATCCATGAACGATATCCTATTTCTTCAAAAGATTTTGAGAGTAGATAATATCCAATTCCTTTTGCTCCATAAGCTAACGCAGTATAAACTTGAAATCTTATTTCCTCAAAAGAGGGGTTTTTATAGTCATCATGACCACTAGATAATACAATAACCCAAAATGGAATTCCCCACTCCAAAGATTTTTTCCTCAAAATTTCCAAGTTATAAAAATAGTCTCTTCTAAATCCACCTTTTTCGTTAAGAAGCAAAGGATAGTAATCAACACACAGAAGTCTTGGTTTAAATTCCTGAGAATTGTAAAATGAAGTCAAATAATTTTCATATTGCTCAGGCTTTTTTATCACCGACCAATATATAGGGAATAAATTAATGAAATCTAATTTAATTGAGTATTTTTGATTACTCCTAATTTGTTTTACCATATTATTAATATCTGAGAAATCATTGTTAGGAACTAGATTTAATATAGAACAAAACTTTCTATTTTTACCAGGCTCATCCCAAATATACCAACCATAAACGAAATCGTCATTAAATAAGTCAAGATACTTTAAAATATTCTTATTTGTATTTTCATTAGTATTGTTGAAAATAAAATCATTTTTGCATTCATTCTCTAGGGTTACAATCCATTTAAGGTTAGAGTCTTTCAGTTCATTGAATGCCTGTTTTATTTCAAGTGCATCATGGTAATAGCCAAGGTTTCCATTTATAATAATATTTATTCCACATTTTTTGATAATTTTTAATGAATTCATCAAATTTTTTGAATCTGACGGTAAATTATAACCAAAAATAGGGAATATATTTCTAGGATCTTTCCATTTCTCACTAGAATAATTCTGAGTTCTTTTACTTTCGTTTGCTTTTAATGGATTGTAAGGGTTTATCAAATCAAAAATAAAATTATTAAAATATGTTGATTTATCAAGAAGTGAATAGCTAAACAAAATAAATCCTATTATTAAAAAAATTGAAAAGACTATTTTTTTCATTATTCATTAAGCTTGATTTAACTTAATTGTTAATATACAAGGGCTTTAACTATAAAATTTTCCATTCTTAAATTAAGAAAAATTCATTGATTATTATAAAAAATTTAATCAAATTACTACTTTAACAACAATATCAATGTTGTCATTATTCCAGTTACAATACTTCCGATAAATCCAACACGCTCTACATAGTAATCGAAGTCTCTGATAGGCTTTTTAGGAA
>FWWL01000519.1_pt1 | contig 75512 bp, 63 predicted proteins | sample 2228331 | NCBI WGS metagenome assembly FWWL01 (sample SAMEA103939775, study PRJEB20133) | metagenome
CGACTTCCGGGAAAGAGAGAAAAACAGACTCCAGCCGAAAGGTTTTACCCTTATTGAAGTAATAATCAGCATGGCTCTGGTCACCGTGGTGTTTGTCAGTCTGGCTCAACTCTTCACTCTAAGCGTCATGCAGAATATGCGTTCGAATGAGATGAGCAACGCCATTTTTCTGGCCCAGCAGCAGATAGATTATTTGCGCACCCTGACCTACGATGAACTGAATGCCTTTCCCTCCGTCAACCTGGGCGAAAGCAACGATGAAATTATAGACATAAACCAGGACGGAACGGACGATTTCAGGAGGATAACGGTTATGACTCCCACTCAGGTGGGAGGAACAGCCGGATTTAACGTGCTGGTAATGGTCTTTCCGATATCTGTCAGAAACGTCAGCCGGGACCAGCTGATAAATAACCCAGATAAATACCGGGTAAGAGCATTCGTTCATACCATCATAACCAGATAAGGAGAAATCAATGAAGCTGAAGATAAAGAAAAAGAAAACAGCACGTAAATTGAAAGAAAGATTAATTGCTCTGGCAGGTTTTACCATGATCGAAGTGCTGGTGGCTTCGGTCATCATGGTCATCGTGATCATCGGAGCTCTAACCCTTTACTCGAAGAGCAATCAGATTTCAGTCGATCAGCAACAATACGCCGAACTCCAGCACGATGTTCGTTCAGCCATGTATCTGATGTCCCGCGACCTGAGGATGGCCGGTTCCGGCTTGCCGATTGAATTTGGGATGTTTGCGCTGAGGGGTTTCAACAACGAAGACCAGGGCTCCGAGGTCAGGCCCGATAGATTGATTGCCCTGGGCAACATGGACGAACCTCTCAACTTGAGAATTCAGGAATACCAGGGAAGTTCGGTGGTCGTCTCGGTCTACGACGGAAGCTTTGAAACTTTCCCCTACCCACCTGAATTTTACAACAACAAAATTGTGCTGATTCTTCCCAATCCCCAGTCGCCCTGCCGGGATGGAGAAATCAGACAAATAACGCACATAACCTGGAGTACGGGAGGCACCAACGAAAAATTTAACATGTCTCCAGGACTGGCTCCGGGCATCAATCCGCCGGGTGGACTTACCGCCACCTCCAGCTGCGACCCAAACGATTTTGACAACGGGCTAATCATGTTCGTAAACGTTAAAGAGTTCTGGCTCGATACCACAGGAAATTACGGTTCAGTAATCTTCCATGGTCTGACTCCAGGGCAGAACGGATATGTAGGAGAGCCGGGAATTCTTTACTGTACCAACAACGGCCTTCATCTGCCGCTGGCTCAGAATATCGAAAATCTTCAGTTTGAGTACAACGGCGACTTTAACGACGACGGGCTGCTTGACGGATTCCAGCCCTGGAACCCTGGCTGGAGTTCAGACGAGATTTCCAGAATACGCCAGATAAGAGTTATTCTCATCGGGCGGACTCCAAACCGCTTTGTTTCTGTCTCGGGGAAAGCACCGGCCAACATTCATCATTACAGGAGACCGACGGTTTCCGACTCCCAGGGCAGCAACACCGACGATTATCACCGGCGTTTTGTTCTCGAAACCACGGTAAACGTCAGAAACTTAAATCTTAATCTCTACAATCAGGGTCAGAGATAAAACACGGAGACCGAGTATGAGGGAAAAAACAGGAATGGAACTGAAGCCAGAAATAAACTTAAAAAATAAAAGGCAACCAGCGGGTTCAGGACTGATCGCCGTAATTCTGGTGCTGGCTTTCATGCTGACGGTGGGCGTGGCAGTGCTTACCGTGACGGCCTCGGGTCCCAGGGTTTCTGCCGCCATGCGTTACCAGCAGGAAGCTTTCAACGCGGCTGAAGCCGGCTTTGAAGCTGCTCGAACAGCCATTGAAAATAACCTGGCGCAGGGTATTTGGGGTAACCTTACCGATCATTACTTAACAGACCCGCCGGGCATAGATATTCCCTTTCACAATATGAACCTTGAAGACCCCAACCAGCTATATTATCGCCGTTTGACCGACGAGCAGATTCTGCGCTTGCTTGACCAGGACGCAGACGGACTTCCAGACAGACCGGATCAGGTGGTTTTCTTCGAAGAGCCGTTTGTTTACGACAGCCGGGGACAGCTTGATGAAAGATACCGATATACTGTTTTTATAATAGACGATGAGGCCGGGATTGGAACCACCGACTCGAGCGATTTCCTGATGGTCTGCATCGGCGTGGTCAGGGCTGGAACACGGGTGACAGACAGGATTCTGTCCACCTGCCGGCTGGAAATAGAGATAGAGGTAAACCAGTGAGAACAAAGCGATTTATTCAACCTGATAGGATTAAATTAATAAATACTGGCAAACATAGATCGCCGGAAGGCGGGTAAGGGAGCAAAAAATGAGAAAAAAAACAATTTTAATACTCGGCATAACCATCATCGGCGCTGCACTGATCGTGCTGAAATTTACGGGGCAGGTTCAGCCGCAAACACCCTGTATCGAATACACTTCGTCGTTTACTGAAAACTTTAACACCGACGAATATAAAGACAAAGTTAATTCCTCAGTGGGTAAATGGCCGCCAGGTCCTGTACAGTTGAACTACCTCGGCGGCAATTTCGAAGTCACCCAGCCCGCCGGGATGGGAGCCAGGATGTACGTGGTAGCGGCCGGAGACTTTAACAGCAACGGAAAGCCTGACCTGGTTGGACTGGACCTAAACGACTTTTCGCTAAAAATGGTCTGGAATAGATTCAACGACGCCAACGGAGACGGTATTGACGACGACGGCATAGTCTTCCAGGTTGACAATTCTTTCATCATTGATACCGGACTTACCGTCGGCCCGGCATCAATCACAGTCGGGGATTATAACGGAGATGAATTGCTGGATATCTTCTTCTATAAAAACGGCAATGACAGCTTTTCCTACTCGAATTTTGTTGCCTGCATGTACATCAACCAGGGAACCAGGGAAAACCCGGTTTTTTATACGAGAACTGACCCGAGAAACCTTAATTTTACCGCCAGGTTTCAGGCGGCCAGAATATACTGCAACTGGGCCGCCAACCATCTTCATACCGTAGACCTGGATAAGGATGGCGACCATGACATTCTGGTGGCCAGCGAGGATAAAATATTTTTGGTAAAAAATCCTGGGCCGTTACGTTGGTCAAACATAAACGAATGGGAAATTAACGAACTCAATTACGACCAGAGAACGGGATACCGGAATCCGACCCCCGATGGTCGCACTGACCGCGGGACCTCGGCCGTGGCAGCCGGCGACTTTGACCTTGACGGCGATATTGACATAGTTGCCGGTTCGGTCAACGCCTGGCCTTACCTCGTCTATTATCAGAATGACGGAACCGGAAAGTTCACCAGAAGTGAAATACCCATACCTGATTTAAGATGCACCGGAACTGTGGCCCTCACCGTTATCGATTTCCGGCTTGACGGCAGGCAGTCAATTTTCGGAGCCACCGACGCCTGGAATGCCGGAAATCAGGCCCGGATGTGGATATTCTGGAACAGGGGATTTCAGGAAGTTACCACCATCGACCCCGATACCGGAGAAACGATAACCTACAGAGAAATCCAGTGGAGTTTTCAATGCCTGAATAACTGTCAGCCAATAATACCACCCCAGTATGACGTGGATATATGCACAATGTTAGATTATGACAGCGACGACGACCTTGACCTGATCCTGGCCGACGCTAACCATTCCGGAGATTATTATCTGATCATCAACAAACTGGCTGCCGTCTATGCCACACATGGGGTGGCAGTCTCCACCAACGTAGTGGCCGCACTTCTCAACCCGAGACAGTACGCAATTACCAAGGCGAGAATAATAAACCTTAACCAGGGAGTTCGAGGCTCTTTCGAAGGGTTGAAAGTCGAATTTTATCTGTCGAACGACGGAGGGCTCCACTGGGAACATTACAGAACCTTTGAGGGTGCAAACATTCGTCCCTGGTCTGACGACGGCTGGCATATCTTCAAAAATTTTGGAGCCGATCTGAGATGGAAAGCCATACTTTCGGCGCCTGAAGACCCGATGGTTGAATACACCGATGCCTCCTTCGACACCCCTCTTATAAGACAACTGACCATAGAATTCACCTACGTGGGCCGGCAGGAATATTCGCGCTCGTCAGTGGCCACTTCGGTCATCGACAGATTCGGACAGAACCGGCGCTTGATTCTGGCTGCTTCCTTCATCTATCCCGGCTGGGAAGGGCACCTAAGAGCTTACGACGTATCCGGTATGACTTCAATCCAGAACACATACTCCAACCTGCGGACGGTCACCAGGTCAGACCTTGGTTCAGACACGGGGCGCTGGCTGGCGGAAGGAGTTGAGCTTCTCTGGGACGCCGGCGAACTTCTGATGGATAGAGACCCCAGAACCAGGAAAATTTACACCGCCATCAACACCAACCGCAACCTGCCGCCTGTGGGTACATTGCAGCGCATCGAATTCAACCTGGACAATCTGGCCACACTCAAACCTCTCCTGAGTGATTACCAGAACAACGAAGAAGCGCTGATTCTATTTGTACGGGGACACGGGCGTTACTGGAGGCTTGGGGACATCAACCATTCGACTCCGGCCGTGGTTGGGCCACCATCCGAAGACCCGAGAGTCATGGGCGACGGCTACGCGGAATTTCGTGAAGCACTAAGGAACAGGAGAAAAGTGGCTTATGTCGGGGCGAATGACGGGATGCTGCACTGCTTTGACATCTCGACCGGCGAGGAGCTCTGGGCTTACATCCCTTACAATCTCCTTCCGAGGCTGAAGGAAATGTGGCCGGTCGACCCGGCAACAAAACTGAGACACTTTTCGAGAAAAGCTTACGTCGACAGCTCTCCCTCGGTGGCCGACGTTTACATCAATGGACAGTGGCGCACGGTTCTCATCTGCGGTCAGGGAGAAGGAAACGGGCAAAGACCGGATGGCTTTACCAACATCCGGAATAACAATTATTACTATTATTTTGCTCTGGATGTCACCGACCCGGAAGACCCGAAACCGATGTGGGAATTCGCCGGGGAACGCATTAGAATAAAGGGCCAGAATTATGCCATGACCAACGGCCAGAGCTGGTCTGTACCTTATATTGCCAGAATAAAAGTGTCAGGCAATCCCACTTGGGTAGCTTTCCTGGGTTCAGGTTATGTTCATTCAGCCGACTCTGGATATCAGACTCACATAGGCAACACCTTCGCTATAGTCAGAATTAGTGACTGTGCTCTGATCTGGTCAAAAAAAATAGCAGACATGGATTCTTCAAGTAGCAGAAATTCCCCCAACCCATTCCCTAACATCTATGTTGCCCTGCCCGGCTCTCCCAACGGCATTGACCTCAACAACGACGGATACGTGGATTACGTTTATATTGGCGACCTTGACGGCCGGCTGTGGCGTCTGGACGTAACCTCGGGGAATCCCGGGCAATGGAATCTCTCAGAGATATACAGAGACCGGTGCAACTATCCAATCATCACCAAGCCTGCGGTCTGGAAAGGCTATTCCACCGCCAGTCAGAACTACCCGAGAATATATTTCGGTACCGGAGGTCATGAACAGGCTCCTGCCGACCGCTTCTATTCTTTCGTAGCGCTTATAGACGACGGAACAAGAGCTGAAGTCGAATGGTACATGGGAGACCTAAACGAAACTGGCCTTCCGGCCAGCAAGAACGTCGGCGCCCTGACCCGGGGTGAAAAAGTCTGGGCCGACCCGGTGGTGGCTAATTACATCGTGTATTTCACCACCTTAAAAGGCAGCATAGAAGCGGCCGACCCGTGCCAGAACATAGGTGGAGAAGCCGGCAAGCTTTACGCCAGGTTTGTTCAACCGGTGCTCGGAGTGCCGACCGGAGGCAGCGCGCTGAAAGATGCCCAGGGCCGTCCGGTCGATTACTTAGCTCTGGCCAGCAAAGCCCGACAGGCGGTGACGACCGGCGAGCGCCATCGGGTGAGCGGTACTTATAAACAGGATATCTACGTTCAGGAATACGACTCGACCATTGAAAGACTGGAACAACCGGTCGGCTCAATGCTGAGAGTAAGGTCCTGGAAGGAAATCTATCGGGTGATTCGTTAAAATTCAGGTTTGCCGGGGCAGGCGCAGACAACTGAGCTGGGTAAAATAAATAACCTATACTGGATATTTATAAACGATTAGTGCGGCAAATTCCCGGGTGCCCTGTAATTGCGTTTTTTCTTTGTTATTTTTGATAGCCAGACTACTTAAATTATTGTAAAATAAATAGGAAAAATTATTTAGTTTCTTTCCGGCTGATAAAAAAATTTTTTCGCACTCACAGGGAGGAGGACATGGAAGAGAGAGATTTTTCACAGTGGTACATTGACCGCAACGCCCCAGATCAGCTCCATTGTTTCGCTGTGAAAAAAGTGCTGGTGGATTATCGCTCGCCGATACAGAGAATCCAGATTATAGAAATTGAAAGTCTGGGTAAATGTTTGATTATAGACGGAAAAATGCAATCAGCCGAAAAGGACGAATTCATCTATCACGAGGCTTTAGTTCACCCGCCTCTCCTTCTTCACCCTCACCCGAGAAAAGTTCTGGTTCTCGGTGTGGGCGAAGGCGCCACCATCCGGGAGCTTCTGAAATACGACCACCTGAAGATCACCGGGGTCGACATAGACGCAGAAATGATCGATTTTTCCAGAAAATACCTCCACGAGTGGCACCATGGCGCGCTTAACCATCCGCATTTTCAGCTGGTCCTTCAGGACGGCTGGGATTTCATCCAGCAAACGGAAGAGATGTACGACGTGATCATCATGGACCTTCCGGAACCCTATCCGGACACTCCGGCTTTTCGCCTCTACACCCCTGAATTTTACCGCCTTGCTTACGAACATCTCACACCGGAAGGTATCCTGGTCACCCAGGGAGAAACCACCAGACCCGGCCAGGAAGAAAATCACTTCCTGATCAAAAGAAATCTTTCGCAGGTGTTCAGCCACAATTACTCCTATCAGACATACATCCCTTCGTTTGACAGCTCCTGGGGTTTCATCCTGGGCGTTAAAAACCACCTTAATCCCCTGCTGCCGTCGGAAGAAATCGACCGGCGCATTTCCGAAAGGATAAGAGGTCCGCTCCGTTTTTATGACGGTCAGACACATCAATCGAGACTTGATCTCCCGAAGCATCTGCGTCAGGAAACATAAGCCGCGACTTCGCCGGATGTCAGGAAAGCATTAGAACCCCGGGTGCATAGAGTTCCAGCTGGACGATAATCTCGATGGTAAATCGGCGGGCTTTATGTTAAAATAAAGGAGCATTTTTTTTATTTTGAGGATAATGGCTTTCGATGAAAATAAAATATCTTGACGGAAAAAGGCTTTATTTAGCCTTTCTGGCCGGCGGTCAGGCTGTCATTAAAAATTTTTCCTACCTGAACAAAATTAACGTGTTCCCGGTACCTGACGGAGACACCGGGACGAACCTGGCTTCGACCGTGAAAGCTATCGCCGAACAGGCGCGCCCTTCCAGAACCCTGCGAGAAACCCTGCAATCAATATCCGAGGCTGCTCTAACCGGGGCACGCGGAAACTCGGGTCTGATTTTTGCCCAATACATATACGGACTCAGCAAGGAACTCGGCAACGAGATAAAAATTTCCACCGTCCGTTTCGGCGAATCAGTGAGGAATGCCGTTCGTTACGCCTACGGGGCTATTTCCCATCCCCAGGAAGGCACGATGCTGACCCTCATTCGAGAGTGGGCGGAGGAAGTCTACCGCAACCGTCACCGTTTTTCCGATTTCCAGGATCTCCTGCACCATTCTCTGGCCAGAGCGCGGGAGGCTCTCCAGGAAACCCCGAAAAAACTCGCGGTGCTGAGAAAAGCCGGAGTGGTCGACGCCGGTGCCCGGGGGTTTGTCGATTTCATCGAAGGCATCCTGAACTTTATCCGCCAGGGAAGCCTGAAAAGCGTTCTCCAGAAGGAAATCCTCGAGATAGAATTTCAGGAAGCCCCTCACCGGATTAAAGAAAACATTCCTTTCCGCTACTGTACCGAAGCTCTGCTTCTGGGGCAGAAACTTAACCTGGAAAAGGTCAGGGATATTGTCAATTCAGCTGGCGATTCAGCCATCGTCGGGGGTTCCGAGAGAAAAGCCAGGTTCCACGTGCACACCAACCATCCGCAGGAACTTTTCCTGGCATTGAGAGAGCTGGCGGTCATTTCCCAGCCAAAAGTTGAAGACATGAAACTGCAGGCAGCGCTGGCCCGAAATCCTGAAAGGCCGGTGGCTCTGGTTGTCGACTCCTCCTGCGACTTGCCGGCGGAAATTATCGAAAAGACTCAGATTGTGGTGGTTCCTTTCCCGTTCAATATAGGAGAGCACGTTTTCCTCGATAAACTGACCATTTCGGCGGAAAAGCTTTATGAAATTATGGGAAAAGAGGAAATTCTGCCGCGCACCTCACAGCCTTCCCCGAAAACGATCGAAAATCTGTTTTCCTTTCTCAGCAGCCATTTCCAGTCAGTTCTCGTCCTCACTATCTCAAGCGGACTTTCGGGGTATCACAACCTGGTTAAAAAAGTGGCTGAAAAATTTTCCGACCGGAAAATCAGGGTGGTGGACACCCGCCACCTTTCGGGTACTTTCGGCCTGATTGTCCTGAGATTGCTTGAATGCTGGCCGGAGAGCCAGGATGTGGATGAGATGGCCGCACTGGTTGAAGAATTATCCAGAAAAACGGAACTTCTGGTGGACATTAAGACTCTTAAATACCTGGTGAAGGGAGGCCGGGTAAGTCCGATGAAGGGCCTTCTCGCCCGGATGCTTAACATTAAACCCATTATCACCCTGGATGAGCATGGCCGGGCAGCTGCCGCCGGCAAGGCTTTCAGCCGCAGTCAGAGTTTTCAGAAAATTCTGAAAATGGTGAAAAAAAGACATCTCGAACGGAAAATACATTCATTTGCCGTTGTTCACGTGGGAGAGCCAGAGAGGGCTCAGGCATATGCCAGAGAAATAGAAAAAATCTGCGGTCGCCCGGCCAGCTTCATCATGGACGCCGCGCCAGTGGTTGGCGTGCACAACGGCTTCGGTTCTGTAGGCATCTGCCTGTCTTATGAGTAGACCTGTCCGGATGGCGGACCTTAGATAACAAAACCAGCAGAGAGAGAAGGGTGGTCTTAAACATTTTCGGGATGTCAGCCATAATTATTTTACTTTATATGAACACAGTCTTCATTCTTTCTCTTATAAAGAAAAATGCTTCGATCGTCGACATCGCCTGGGGACCCGGTTTCGTTCTGGTGGTGGTCGTTCATCTGTTGAAAGATAGCCTGAAACATCAGTCTGTTGACCCCCGCCAGTTTATGATTGCCTCGCTGATTTCCATCTGGGGGATACGCTTAGCCTGGCATATTTATAAAAGAAACAGGGGAAAGCCTGAAGATTACCGATATGCCAGCTGGCGACAGAAATGGGGAAAAAATTTTATTTTGAGGAGCTATTTCCAAATTTTTCTGCTTCAGGGATTCTTCATGCTGATAATCCTGACCCCAGCTCTTCTGGTCCTGAACAGCCGGGCCGACCGGCTTAATTTCCTGGATTTTATCGGCCTGGTTATCTGGCTGACCGGTTTCTTTTTCGAAGTGGTGGCTGATGCCCAGCTCCGGCAGTTCAGGAAGAATCCCGAAAATCGGGGCCGGATTATCACCACCGGTCTCTGGAAATACTCGCGTCATCCTAACTACTTCGGCGAATCTGTCATGTGGTGGGGCATTTTTCTAATTGCCCTTAATGCTTCCCGGGGCTGGCTGGGAATAATAAGCCCTCTGACCATAACCCTGCTCCTGACCAGGGTCTCCGGAGTGCCGCTGCTGGAGAAAAAATACCGGGGAAATCCGGAATTTGAAGCTTACAAAAATAGAACCAGCGCCTTTTTCCCCTGGCCGCCCCGCCGGCCGGGAGAAAAATGAAAAAAACTTTGGCTATGTCGGCTGCCGATTATTTCTTATGGCCGTGATTCCAAACTCATCCTTTCACAGGCCGAATCCTGCTTTCCAAAAATTAATCTGACCTGAATCTTAGCGCCCGCGGACTCGAAGACCAGGCACTTCTTGCATCTATTATGGCTCTTTTTATAAGAAAAAAATATCCTTCAGAAAAACCCAATTCAAAACAGCAAAAAATTATTGACTGATCGACCGACCGACCAGCCCGCTCAGCGCTGCTTTCAGCGGAATAGCCAGCGATAGGTTAAACTTACCATCAGACCGCCCCAGGCTCCAAGCTGGGGTCCCCAGACGACTTCGAGAATCATCAATCTTGGGCTCCATTCCTTTATCAGCGCATAATTGGTCAGGCCGTACACGGTTATAGCCAGCAGCCCGACCAGCGCTCCGACTAAAACGGAAATTTTCACCTTTTCCGGGTCGCGGAGAATAACCAGAAGAATAAGACAGCTCACCAGAACCAATTGCGCCAGAACACCATAAAAAGTTCTGAATACTATCGAGTCATTCTGGAGGATGGCCAGCACCTTAAAATCTTCACGGTAAGCCCGACCGAAAATCACCAGATGCCAGAGGGCATCGACCAGGCTGACCAGAACCAGAGTGATGACTCAGAGGGCCAGAAACTTAAACCCGTGATTCATGTTTTTCTTTCTCCTCTCTGAAAATGAATATAAAAGCGGCTGAAGAAAAACTCAACATTTCTGGCTGCCATTTCATCTGATGGCAATTTTACCATCAAATCCCATCCGATGGTTAAAGGTCTTCCACCTGCCGTTATTACTGTGAACCGTTTTTTAGGGTATAGTGGAATTGTGAGAATTGAGACGATCGGGAGCGAAAAAAAATGCTAAAAATATACCAGAAAATAATCATTATCGGAGTGAGTTTACTTCTGGCCTGGGCCGGCTGGAAGGGCCTTAATGCCCTTATCTACAGGAGCGGATCGCCGGCCTGCCTCCAATCAGGAGAAGGAATAAAAATGAGAAAGATAAACAAATCCGCGGAAGAATGGAGAAAACTGCTTACTCCGGAGCAGTTCCGGGTTATGTTTCAGAAAGGTACCGAGCGAGCTTTCAGCGGGCAGTACAACAATTTCTGGGGAGAAGGAATTTATCTGTGCGCTGCCTGCGAGACTCCCCTCTTCCGGTCGGAAGATAAGTATGACCACAGAACCGGCTGGCCGAGTTTCAAGGAAGCCTTCAGCGAAGCCCATCTCGAATATCATGATGACCGGTCGCTGGGAACACACCGGACGGAAGTTCTCTGCGCTATTTGCGGCGCTCACCTCGGTCATCTTTTCTATGACGGCCCGGCTCCTTCAGGAAAACACTTCTGCATCAACTCGGTGGCGATGAAATTTCTCCCGGCAGCTGAAGCGAAAGGAATAGTTCCGGAGGTGGCCACGCTGGCTGCCGGCTGCTTCTGGGGTATTGAATACCAGCTCGGTCAGCTAAATGGAGTGCTGGAGACGGTCGTCGGATACAGCGGCGGGAAAACCGTTAATCCTGATTACCGTCAGGTTTTAACTGGCAGGACCGGGCATGCCGAAGCCGTTCAGGTGATCTTTGACCCGGCGGTTATATCCTATGAACAGCTGGTAAGAGAGTTTTTCGCCCTGCATGACCCGACCCAGCTCAACCGCCAGGGTCCGGATGTCGGCCCAAACTACCGCTCGGCCATTTTTTACCACAATCAGGAACAGAAGCGGATAGCCGAAAAGGTCAGGGATGAACTCCAGGCCAGCGGCAGATACAGTAAAAAAATTGTTACTGAAATAGCGCCTTTCCGCAGCTTTTATCCGGCCGAACAATACCACCAGAAATATTACCAGAAAAAACTCGGACCGATCTGCCCTAATCGATGATCTGAATCTGGTCCGGACTGCTGACGATTATTTCCGGCTTTCCCTGGTATTCACGCACCAGACCGTAAACCCTGATTTCCCGGTTGAGGTATAGCTTTTCCGGCGGTTGCGGGAATCGGTGAAAATCTGAGGCAAAAATAACCACGGTAAAATAACGACGCCAGTTTCGGTGAAAGTTCAGGAAGCAAACCTTCCCGGTATTATTGGCAGCCACCACTATTCCCCTTACCCAGACGGTCTTCCCGTAATATGAGGCTGCCTGTTCCCAGGAAATTTCTTCTACCTTTTCCGGTCCAGGTCCGGACTTTTTGTTCTTCGTGCCTTCCTTTTGCGCCGACCCTGGAGCTACTTTTTCTTCAACGACGGTGATCTGTGAGGGAGAAGTCAGGATTATTTCCGACCGACCCTGGTAAAGGACAACACGCCCCTTCATCCTGACCTTTTTGTTCAGATAGTACTCTTCCGGCCGGCTGGGAAATTTCTGAAAATCCGAGGCGAATATTACCAAACTCAGGTACTGTCTGTAATCCGGATGAAAATTCAGGAAGCAGGCCCGGCCTGAATTGTACTTTCTGACGATCATTCCCTCCACCACCTGCTGACCGGCGTAATTTCCGGCCTTTCTCCAGTCCACAATTTTTTCCTGGCCGGAAATAAGCCAGAGCGAAGCGGCGATAAAAAATGTAAAAAAGAAAAGGAATCGATTAGCTCTTTTCTTCATTTTTTCACTTTGATCCAGCCTCTGGAAAGCAGAGTTTTTTCCAGGTCAGAAGGAGAAAATTCGTTTGTCCACTGCCTTAAATTAATCAGCTCGCTCTGCAATTCTTCAGCCGTCAGCCGCAGCCGGACAAAATCTTTGTACCTTATAGCCCACCGGTTGTTGGCCATTTCAAAAATTTCATAAGGAACTGTTCCCTGCTTCAAAATCCATAAAAATTCGTCAAGGCCCTGATTCCCCCATAAACCCAGGCCTCTCTTCCGGGCCTGCGCTTCAAGCTGACGGTATTTCTTCAAATTTTTGAAAGGAAAGCGGGTAAGAGCAAAGCCATATCCATTCTTTATGATCTCTTCGTTCAGGCAGCGCCCATCCTCAAGGTAGACGTAAGCCAGGGTCCGACCGTATTTATCATGCTTTTCCCGGTCATATTCCAGCCTTACACTGGAACCGCCAACCAGCTTTCTGACGAAATTTGAGGCTTCTTCCGCATAGTACTGAACTGGTTTAAGCGGATGGTAGAGTTCGGGAGTATCTACTCCGATCAACCTGACCTCACCCATTCCGTTAATTTCCAGACTGTCGCCGTCTATCACCCTCAACACCCGGTAGAATTTTTTACGGACGCTCTCAGAAGGTGAAAGCTCCTTCTCTGAGGATGGAACCTGATCATCTGACGGCAGGAGAGAAGAAACGGGGAAAAAAGACGGAGAGTTAGAAAAATTAAAAAGAAACTGACCGCTGTTCAGATTCAGGTTTAAGCTGACCTCTGCGGCCTCACCGGCAGAAGCAGGGCTGACAGAATTTCCGCCTGATATAAAAACCAGGGAAAAAATAAGTATCAATAATCGGCGGAGACAAGTCCGAACCAATTTCGGAATCGGATTATTTTCTCCCGCCCGCATAATTCTGATTTGAAAAGAGTACGCCTGGCGCGATTCGAACGCGCGACCTACGGATCCGGAGTCCGTCGCTCTATCCAACTGAGCTACAGGCGCACTATAATAATTTATAGCCGATTTCAATCCGGATAGCAAGAAGCCACCCGCCCTCCAGCCCTTTCAGGATTCGCTCAATCCTTCGGTATCGGTTAGTACGGCCGCCACAATTTCAGCCACATCCATTACGGTGATATCCGCGGCGGCCAGATCCCGGAAACCGTCTTCAAGCATCGTCAGGCAGTAAGGGCAGGAGCTGACCACCAGGCGCGCTCGGCTGGCCACTATTTCCCGGCAACGCAGATAATTAACCCGTTTTCCCGGTTTCTGTTCAGTCCACATCAAACCGCCGCCCGCGCCGCAGCAGAAGGTGTGTTCTCTGGAATTCCTTAGTTCCTGAAGTTTTCCCGGCAGCGCTGCTTTTAGAATTTTTCTCGGTTCTTCCAGAAGCCGGTTATGGCGGCCATAATAACAGGAATCGTGGACGGTGTAGATGCCGGCAAAAAGGCCGGACTGAAGTTTTCCGGCTGAAATTCTGCCCGAGGCCAGAAGCTCCGCCAGAAGTTCCAGATGGGATATCACCCTGATGTTCCTCAACTTCTTCTTCTCTTCCTCATCAAATCCTTCAAGAAGTTCCAGCAGAGCCGGATACTCGTTCTTGAAAACGTTATAACCATGCGGACAGAAAGTAATCAATCCTTCTAAATTGTGTCGGGAGAGGGTTTTAAGGTTCTCCAGGGCTAGAGCCTGAAATAAATATTCATTCCCGAGCCGTCTGGCGGAATCACCGCAGCAACGTTCTTCCTTTCCGAGAACGGCGAAGTCCAGCCCGACCGAACGCAGAATCTTCACCATCGACCGGGCAATCTTCCGGCCTCGTTCGTCGTACAAACCGAAGCAGCCGAGCCAGAGCGCATAACGTGCGGCCGGGTTTTCAGCCAGAGTTTTAACCCCGAGCTCAGAAATAAAAGCAGTTTTTTCTGACTCCGGGTATCCCCAGGGGTTCCCGTGTATTTCCAGATTGCGGAAGAAACCGCGGAGTTCGGCCGGAAAACGCCCCTGAGCAAGAACGAGATTCTGACGCAGCCCGAGAAGTTTGTCCGGATGCTCTATATCAAACGGACAGGCATGCAGGCAGGCCCCGCAGGTGGTGCAGGCCCAGATTTCCTCTTCGGTAAACACCCCGGGAACCAGAGGCTGCAGTTCTTCCCGTTTGTTTTTTATGATTTTCCGGCTCTCCGCAAGAAGATGCCTTTCCAGGTTGTAAATAACCATCTTCGGAGAAAGGGATTGCCCGCTCTGGAAGGCCGGGCAGACATCCTGACACCGCCCGCATTCGACACAGGCGTAAGCATCCAGGGCGTCTTTCCAGGTTATATCGGACGCTTTTTCCAGGCCGAAATTTTCAGCCGTCTCCAGGTTGATCGGTTTCATCGAAGCGGAAGGTCCGCTCCGGCGGAAAAACAGATTTACCGGACCCGCAAACAGATGGAAATACTTGGAGTGAGGCACGTAGGCGATGAACGAGAAAACAGCCAGCGCATGCAGCCAGTAGGAAATCTTTAAGTTAATCTCCAGCGAAGCCTCCGGCAGGGAGTGAACGCCGAGAAGACCGGAGAGCCAGCGGCTGAGAAAAGCCCAGGTATGACGGCCCGGATGACTTGCCACCGAGAACATGTTGAACACAACGAAGGTGGCCACGGCCAGAAAAATGAAGGTGTAAATCATGGCCGAATCACGGTTTCCGGTGTTGTATGCGGGCGGTTTCAGAAAAAACCTTCTGACGGCGAAAAAGGTCACTCCCGCCAGAACGGTCAGAGAAAAAAGGTCAACCGAAGCGGAAAACAGCCTTCCGGCGACAGTGCTCCCGAAAAGATAAAAACCGTCAACATACCCCTCGATCACATGATTGACGGTCATGGTGTCAAAGGCTAACGCGCCATAAAAAATCAGCAGATGAGCGGCTCCGGTCCATGGTCTTTCGTCCTTAAGAGTGCAGAGCTGGAGAAAAACCCGGGATAGGGTGTAGAAAAACCTGCGCAGCAGCGAATCCGTTCTGCTCGTCGGCTGGCAGCGGGCGAGAATCATAATGCGCTTAACCACGGGAGCGAGGAAAAGAACGCCCGTGAGCAGCACCAGAAGGCTCAATATTATCTTTTCGATTAGCGTCAGCATCTGTCTGCTCCTGTTTTTTATCCGGTTTTTAGATTTTAATCATTTTTGTTTTAATTTCCACCTGTCTTTTTATTTCAACTCAAAGATAATACCTGGAAGATAATCTCTCTGAGTATAATGCCGCCCCGGTTGTGCGTTAAAAACAGCCGGACAAAGGCCGGTGGAGCTAACTGAAGATAGCGAATTTATTTACCGTATTATCATCTACAGCAAAACCTGGCGCTATTAACCTCAGCGCAAGAAAAAATAAGAAAATAAAAAACCCTTTTGCTCCGTCTGAGGGAGCAAAAGGGCGAAGGAAACAAAGCGTTTTATGGATTATCAATTATCAGAAATAATACCTGAAACCGATGAATCCGAATACATTCAGCTCGGTGGCTGGAATGACATCCATAACCGGCCCGATCTCCACAAAAATGTCAATCGGAGCCTTATCAAACATATAGCTCAGCCCCAGCGGTATGCGAATCCCGAATCTGGTCCTATCCTGGAGACTCAGCCTCGCTCCGATTCCGTAATACACAGGCAATTTTCCCCTGTCCACCTTAAATAAATTGAAACTGTGAAATAGATAATCCGCATGCAGATGCAAGGAATCTTCGCCTTCAAATGACCAGGAACCGGCGAAATCAAAGGCGGTTGTCTTTCCCGTCCAGTATTTGGCAATTATGCCGGTAGGTTCACCGAGAATGATACCCAGACCGAATTTCTTCTCCTGGGCCCGTCCCGGCAGAGAGAGCGCAAACATTAAAATTAGAATGGCCAGAATTGCTTTCTTTTTCATTCAATACTCCTTTTTCCGCTGGGTTTTTTCAGCCATTAATTCGGTCGTAATTTTATTACATTCGATTAATTAACACAAGACAACTTTTTATGCCGGTTATACCGTTCAAAATCGCCGACTCCGGAAAAATTTTTATTGACAGGCAGATTTACAGAAATAAGATATATTACCTTAAATGTTTTACGAGCTGATTTCATGTGCGGTCAGGCTGAAAGACAGGAGGCTCCTTCAAGGGCAACAGCCTCACCACTCAGCCACTCCGTTTTTTCCCGATTCATCATCCCTGGCTGCTTTATTCTCTGCCTTAAACCAAAATCTTCCCCGCAAGAAAAGCTTATAATAAGAAAAAATGAAACCAATATCAGGAAGGAGGACTATGAAAAAAAGAGCGAGGAAACTCATCTTCCCGAAAGGCTGGCAGGCTCTGGCCAGGCTGACCTTGGCTCTCGCTGTGATTTCTCTCTTCAGTGTTGAACTGGCTGCCTCTGCGGAAGTCAAACCGACTTACGCGCTGGTTAACTGCCGGATCTTTCCAGTCTCCGGACCAGCCATTGAAAAAGGCACGGTCGTCATCAGGGACGGACTGATCGAAGCCGTCGGTCCCGCCGGAAACATTAAGGTTCCCGAAGATGCTGAGGTAATCGAAGCCAGCGGTTTGAACATCTATCCAGGTTTGATTTCAGCTCACACCAACCTGTTCCTGGAAGTAAAACAGCAGGAGCAGCCGCAAACGCCGGCTGAATTCCTGAGTGCCCTGAGTCAACCAACCGAACCCCAGCAATTCCCTGGTCTTATGGTGCTTGAAGAACTGAAACCGAAGAAGCAGACGGTCGAATCCTGGCACAAAATTGGTGTAACTACGGTGGTGGTGGCTCCTTCACGCGGCATTTTCCAGGGTCAGAGCGTCATTCTCAACCTAAACGGAGACCACCTCAATCAGATGGTTCTCAGGCAGCCCTGGGCCCTTCACATCAACTTCACCACCGAGAGAGGAATTTATCCCTCGAGTTTGATGGGCACGATGGCTTTCATCCGCCAGAAGTTTTACGACACGCTTCATTACGACCTTCACCAGAAGAAGTATTCAGCCTCTCCCTTATTCCTTAAAAGGCCGGAGTACGACCCTTTTCTGGAAGCCCTGATTCCTTTTGTGGTGGAGAAAAAGCCAGTGGTATTTCAATGCAACAACCAGGAAGATATCAAAAGAGCACTGCGCTTGATCGAAGAATTCAAGCTGAATGGAATCCTTACCGGCTGCAACGAAGCCTGGAGGGTGGTTGATCATCTGAAGCGAGCGAAAGTGCCTCTTTTAGTTACAGTTGACTTCCGGCCGCCGAGCGTCAGCATTTACAATCAGCAGGGAGAAACTGTGAGGAAAAAGGCAGAAGCCGAAATCTACCCGGCCAATCCGGCTGCACTGCTTAAAGAAAAAATCATTTTTGCCCTGACCAGTTTCGGGCTTTCCGAATCAAGTTTCCTGAAAAACGTTCAGGCGGCGATCAGGGCAGGTCTTCCAGCTGAAGCTGCTCTGAAAGCCCTGACAGCCAACTCTGCCAGAATCCTTGGCCTGGAAAAGCAGCTGGGAACGCTCGAACCCGGGAAAATTGCCAATTTGATTCTGACCCGGGGGGACCTGTTCGCCGAAAAAACCCGCGTGGTCAAAGTCATCGTGGACGGAATTCTGTTCAATTATGAGGAGAAAAGCCAATGAGAAAGAACTTCCTCAAAATATTTTTAATTCTGATATTGAGCCTGATTTTTCTGGCTCCGGTCAATACTCTTCTGGCTGCCGGAAACCTTCTCATAAAGAACGCCATCGTCATGCCGGTGACCGCTCCGCCGATTTACGGAGCTGATGTCCTGGTTATCAACGGGATAATCAAGCAGATAGGACCGAACCTCACCCCCCCTCCCGGCACCAGGGTGATCGACGCTTCAGGCAAATATCTGATACCGGGCATAATCGACACCCATACCCACCTGGGACTCTCAGGAACCAACGAAGGAACTGATGCCATCACGCCTGAGGTTGACATGGCTGACGTTATCAACCCCGACGACCCGGCCATCTTTACCGCTCTGACCGGCGGTGTAACCATGGTCCATACGATGCACGGCAGCGCCAACGTCATCGGCGGACGCAACGTCGTGCTGAAGCTGAAATGGGGTCAGCCATCGGAGAAGCTGGTGGTTAAAGAAGCCTGGCCAACGCTGAAATTTGCTCTTGGAGAGAACGTCAAACAATCAAACCGAACTCTCCTCCCCGGAAGACCGCAGCGTTACCCCGCGACCAGAATGGGAGCCAACGCCATCATCCGCCGCGAGCTTCTGCGAGCCAGAGACTACATGGCTGCCTGGGAAAGATACGAGAAGCTTAAAAATTCGAAAAATCCTCCGCCGGGATTACTCCCCCCGAAAAAAGACCTGCGGCTGGAAACTCTGGCCGACCTGCTCCGGGGAAAGCTTTATGCCCGCTGCCACGCTTATGTGGCCACCGAGATGGTGGAATTCCTGCGTCTGGCAAAAGAGTTCGGCTTTAAGATAGCCGCTTTTGAACACGCCTGGGAGGCATATAAAATCACCGATGAACTGCTCGAAGCCGGCGTTGGCATTTCAGTTTTCATCGACAGCTGGGCCTATAAAATGGAGGCAGCCGAAGGCATTGCCTACAACGCTGCTTACTGCACTCAAAGAGGCATACTGGTTTCCATTAATTCTGACAGCTCGGAAAGAGTCCGTCGGCTGTTCAACGAATCCGGAAAGGCGGTAAAGTACGGCCTGACCCAGGACGAAGCTCTGAAATTAATCACCATCAATGCCGCCAGACAGCTGGGCGTTGACCATCTGGTTGGAAGCATTGAAGTGGGAAAACAGGCTGACCTGGCGCTTTTTGAAAATCATCCGATGAGCGCTTACGCCCGCTGCGACATGACGATTATAGAAGGAGATGTCTATTTTGACCGGCAGCAGATACTTAAAGAAAGAGAAGAAGCTGCTGCCAGGAAAGGAGGCAACTGAAATGCTCGCGAGAAAGCTTTTTTCTATGAATAAATTCAGAATTCTCGTTCTGTGGACAGTCGCCGTTCTGTGCGCCGGATTTTCCTGGCTATTCGCAGGGAGTTTGCTATCAGAAAATGGAAAAATAATGGGTTCCGGAGCAGAAAAACCTGAAGCCCTGGCTATTGTCAACGTAAAAATCGTTCCGGTGGTCGGACCTGAAATCGCCTCCGGTACGATAATCGTGGAAAAAGACCGTATAAAAGCTGTCGGCAGCAATCTTGAAATCCCGTCCGGTGCGACCATAATCAACGGCCAGGGACTCATTGCCTACCCGGGAATGATCGACGGTTTTTCTTCGCTCGGTCTGGTGGAAATAAGCGGCGTGGCCGCCACCGTCGACAACAGGGAAACCGGACGCATAAACCCCCAGGTTAAAGCCATCGAAGCCCTGAAATACGATTCGATGCACATCCCGATCGCCAGGTCGAATGGAATAGTGGCCGCAGTGGTCGCGCCCTCCGGCGGCCTAATTTCCGGTCAGAGCACCCTGGTCAAGCTCGATGGCTGGACTAACAGGGAAATGGTCATCAAAGAAAGCCTGGCCATGGTGGTGGAACTCCCTGGAATCAGAGGGGCAAGGAGAGGTTTTATGGGAACTGGCACCGGAGAAGCAGCTGCCACCACGGAAAGAGCGCTGACCGAACTTCGAGAACTTTTTCATAAATCAAGAATGTATGAAAAAAGAAGACTGGCCGCAGCCAGGAATCTCCTTCTCCCTCCGCCTGATTTTGATGAAACCAGCCACTATCTGCTGCCGGTGGTCAAAGGAGAACTGCCGGTCATATTCTCCGTTCACACGGACAAAGATATCCTTCAGGTTATAAAATTTGTCCAGGAAGAAAATATAAAAGCAATTTTTTACCAGGTGGAACAGGGTTTCAAGGTGGCCGAAGAAATAAGCCGGGCCGGAATTCCCTGCATCATCGGTTCGCTATATGACCTTCCGCCAGTCTGGGAAGACGGTTACGATTCTCTTTTTATCAACCCCGGCGTTCTGAATAAAGCTGGAGTGAAAATCGCTTTTTCCTCTTCCAGCGCCAGCGCCGCCAAAGACCTCCCCTACCACGCCGCCAAAGCCGTTGCCTTCGGTCTCGACCGAAAAGAAGCTCTTAAAGCGGTCACCATCTACCCGGCAGAAATATTCGGAGTGGCCAAACTCATGGGCAGCCTGGAACCGGGAAAACTGGCCAACATCGTTCTGGCTGACGGCGACCTGCTGGAACTCGGAACAAAAATTCATCGGGTGTTCATCGAAGGTCGGGAGGTGGACCTTAACAATCGCTATACCGAGCTTCTGGAAAAATTCAGGAAACGGGAACAGAAAAGATAAATAAAACACAGGGAAAAAAGATGGAAATTAAAGAAAAGACATCTCCCGGAATCATTTTGAGGGGCTTCCTTTTTTTTCTGCTTTCTTTATCCCTGGCCTTCGCCGTTCAGGCAGCTCAAAAAAGCCAGAAGAAGCTTCCGCCGGAAAAGAAATTCGTTCTCGACTGGCTAGGGTCGGGAGAGCAGCTCGAATTTTTTGGTCGGATTTCTGACCGGATCTGGTCTTACGCTGAGCTGGGATTTCAGGAATTCAAATCTGCTAAATTGCTGGCCGACACCCTGGAAGAGGCCGGTTTCAGAGTTGAAAGAGGTGTGGCCGGCATGCCCACCTGTTTTGTGGCCACCTGGGGAGAAGGAAAACCGGTGATTGGATTTCTGGGCGAGTATGATGCGCTTCCCGGTCTATCCCAGAAAGGTCGGGTAGCACGGAAAGAACCGTTGATAGATGGGGCCCCGGGTCATGGATGCGGACATAACACCATGGGAACGGCGGCGGTGGCCGCGGCCATTGCCACCAAGAAAGCGATGGAGAAGTTCAGAATCAAAGGAACGATCAAAGTTTTTGGTTCACCGGCCGAAGAAATTCTGGCCAGTCGTCCCTACATGGTGAAGGCCGGTCTTTTTCAGGACGTCGATGCGGTAATAGACAACCACAGTTCGAGCGACTTTGGAACAGCCTATGGGGTTTCCAGCAATGCCGTAATTTCCGTCGTTTTCACCTTCAGGGGGAAGACGGCTCACAGCGCCGGCGCCCCCTGGGCCGGACGCAGCGCTCTCGATGCGGTGGAACTCATGAACATAGCCACCAATTATCTGAGGGAACATCTGAACCCGGCCCACCGCCTCCACTATGTGGTCGTTGATGGCGGAGAAGCTCCCAACGTTGTCCCGGCTAAGGCTTCTGTCTGGTATTACATAAGAAACACCGATGAAGAACTCGAGTCGATGTACGAAAGAGTTGTCGATTGCGCGAAGGCCGCGGCTCTGGCCACCGGCACCGAACTGGCAGAAATAAGGGTGCTGAGCGCCACCCATCAGTTCCACGGAAACAGAGCGCTGGCGGAATTGATTCAGAAAAATATCGAACTGGTGGGAATGCCAGCCTGGGAGCAGGAGGAAGAAGAATTTGCCCGGGCGCTCCAGCAGGAACTTAATTCCAGGGAGAAAGGTTTAAGAAAAGAGATAACACCTCTGAGACAACCGCGAGATGTTTTCATCGGCGGCGGCTCTACTGATGTGGGAGAGGTGACCCTGGTCGCGCCCACAGCCACTGTCCGGTTTCCGGTAAATGTTCCCGGAGCCATCGGCCATCACTGGTCGACAGTTGCCTCGGTTTATGGTTCGATAGCCTGGAAAGGGCTGAACGCTGGAGCCCGGGCTATCGCCCTGACCGCTCTTGACCTCCTGACACGTCCGGACGAACTCAAAAAAGTAAGGGCTGAATTCGAAGAATATATGAAAAACCGTTCATATAAATCCCTGCTGCCTCCTGAAGCTCAACCGCCGCTGGAACTGAACCGGGAGCTGATGGAAAAATGGAGGCAGCTCCTGGAGAAGCATGAAATACAAGACAGGCCATAAGATGTCCGGGCAGTTCGGTTGCCAGCCATTCAGTGGAAGCTGATGCGGCAAACATCCTTTCCTGAAAATTTTTTCTATAATTCTTTTCTATTTTCCAATCAACTTTCATCCACCAGGATTTTTTGCCTGATTTAAAGCGTAAGACACTGCGACCGCAGCCTACAGCTGTTTCTTGCAACCGCAATCCGGAAAAGTTCAGAGCTTAACAATACTAAGATAAAGAGCCCCTCCTCCAATTTTTTTATTCTTAACATTTTTTCCTGATAATTTTGCCTTAATTTTATCTTCCCGGCCTCAGCGGTAAACCGGCTTCACCCCCATCTGGTAAAACATGAAGGCATACCTGTCGGTCAGCTCGTCGATGGCCTTGGTGATATTGCTCGAACCATGACCCGAACGCGTTTCGATGCGAATGAGTATCGGACGATCGCAGGCCTGCTTCTCCTGAAGGGTGGCCGCAAATTTGAAGGAATGAGCCGGCACCACCCGGTCGTCATGATCGGCTGTGGTGATCATCGTGGCCGGATAGCAGACTCCGTCCTTTATGTTGTGAAGAGGAGAATATTTATAGAGATAACGGAACTGTTCTTCATTATCGCTCGAACCGTATTCCACCACCCAACCCCAGCCGACCGTAAATTTGTGGAACCTCAGCATGTCGAGAACTCCGACTGCCGGAAAAGCCACTCCGAAAAGCTCCGGTCTCTGGGTCATAACCGCGCCGACCAGCAGGCCTCCGTTGGATGCTCCGGCAATAGCCAGATACTCTGGCGAAGTATATTTTTCTTTAATCAGGTATTCAGCCGCGGCGATGAAGTCATCGAAAACGTTCTGTTTGTTTTCGAGCATTCCGGCCCTATGCCATTTCTCTCCATACTCTCCCCCGCCCCTCAGGTTCGGCTGGGCAAATACTCCCCCGTTTTCCAGGATGATCAGGATGGCCGGATTAAATGAAGGCAGCAGACTGATGTTAAAACCACCGTAGCCGGTGAGATAGGTCGGATTCTTACCGTTTAGCACCAGTCCCTTTCTGTGTACGATAAACATGGGCACCCTGGTCCCGTCTTTGCTGCTGTAAAAAACCTGCCTGACTTCAAAATCCTCCGGGTTGAACTTGGCCTCCTGCCGGGCAAAGACCTCTGATTTTCCGCTTTCCAGGTCGTATTTATAAATGGTCGGCGGATAATTGAAAGACTGGAAGGTGTAAAAAACAATTTTATCGTCCCGCCAGCCGCCGAAACCAGAAGCCGTCCCGAGGGTCGGCAATTCAATCTCCCTTATGAGACTGCCATCAAGCCGGCAGTGAAAAACTCTGGTATGCGCATCCTGAAGATAAGTGGCAAAAAGATAGCCGCCGGCCGTAGTGGCAGCGGTCAGGACTTCAGGTTTCTCCGGCAGCACTTCCTTCCAGTTTTCCCGGGCGGGATTTTTCGGGTCGACCAGAACCAGGCAGAAGTTGGGGGCTCCAAGATTTGTCCGCACTAAGAATTTATCCCCCACGTTGTCAATCACCTCGCTGTCGCTATCAAACCCGGTGATAAGCGGCCGGAATTCAGAATCCTTTACCGTCAGGTCTTTCCAGTAAAGCTCGTTGCCGGAAGTTCCGGCAGAAATTTCCAGGATCGCATATTTCTGGTCTTCAGTAACTCCCAGGCTGTAATAACGGAGCGGATTTTTCGGGTCATGATAGACGAGGACGTCTTTTTCCTGGGGAGTCCCTAACCTGTGATAAAAAACTTTCTGGTATTCGTTACGGGCCCGGAGTTCTTCACCCGGAGCCGGCTGATCATAGCCGCTATAAAAAAAGCCCTCCCCGAACCAGGCTGCCCCTGAAAACTTAACCCACCTGATTCGGTCAGGGAGTTCTCTCCGGGTGGCAATTTCCATCACCCTGAGCTCAGACCAGTCTGAACCGGCTTCCGAACGGTTGATGGCCACATAGCGAAAATCGGGCGAAAAACCGGCCAGGGTTATCCTGACCGTTCCATCGGGAGAAAGCTGATTGGGGTCGATGAATACCTCGGGCTGGCCGTCAAGTCCTTTCTGAATGTAGATTACTGACTGATTCTGCAACCCATCGTTTTTATAGAAGAAATAATACTCCCCGGCTCTAATCGGCTGTCCCATGCGGGGATAGTTGTAAATTTCTTTCAACCTGGCTCTTATCTTCTCGCGGTAAGGAATTTTTTCCAGATAAGAAAAAGTTAACCGGTTCTGTTCCTCCACCCATTTTTTAGTCTCTTCCGAATTGTCATCCTCCAACCATCGGTATGGATCAGGCACTTTAACGCCGAAATAATCATCCACCTGGTCCACCTTTCTGGTTTGCGGATAGACCAGTTTCTCCTCAGCTTTCCGGCAGAAACTCAGACTGATAGCCATCAGCAAAATTGACATGATTAAAACCGACATGCTTAACATTTTAACCATTCTCATTTCAGTCCTCCGTTTTCTTTTATCAGAGTTTATTATTAACACAAACCCGTCAATTCTTCCACATGGTAATTCTCCTGAATGCGATAAGCGGACTTCTGTCAGGGGCCGCTGAAATTCAAAAGCTCCTTACCTTTCATTGAGTGAGAAATAAATTATCGGCGAACAAACAGTTTAACTTGAAAGAAAAAAGAACGTTCCAGCTGCAGGATTACCCCCCGCCGGAGCAAACCCTGCTTCTCTCCTTTTTCCTTCCTGAAATTGAATAAAACCTGACTTATATGATATTTTATTTCTTCAATAAAAAAGGAGGTGGCTATGCTTTCAACCATCTTCGGTCTGTTCATCATGCCCGCCTCGATCATTCTCCTGGCATTAATTCTGGCGCTGCGAAAGGGAGACCAGAAATGAATAACTTCAGTCTTCATACCAATCTCTGGGCTCTGACTGCCTTCATAATTTACGTGGCAATGATGGTTTCAGTGGGAATCGTCACCGCCAGGTTTTCCTCCCGCGGTATAGGGGAATTCTTCCTGGGCGGCCGCAAAATGAAGTCTCTGGTGGTAGCCCTGGCCGCGGTCACTTCTGGACGTTCGGCCTGGCTGCTGATTGGCGTCTCCGGGATGGCTTTTACCCGGGGTGTTTCGGCTGTCTGGGCGGTGGCTGGCTACATTCTGGTGGAACTTTTCATGTTCATCTTCCCAGGCAAAAGACTGCGTTACTTTACCGGTAAAATGGGTGACATCACCATCCCTGACTATCTGGAATCACGCTTCGAAGACCGCAAACATCTGCTTCGGCTTTTTGCTCTGGTGCCGATTCTCATCTTCATGACCGCCTATGTGGCGGCCCAGTTTAACGCTGGAGGAAAATCCCTGGCCGCCAGCTTTAATGTCACACCGCTTCAGGGAGTCTTGATAACAGCCGGAATCGTCATTTTTTACACGGTGCTGGGCGGCTTCATGGCTGTCTGCTGGACCGACACTCTTCAGGCGTTTTTCATGATTTTCGCTCTGATGATTCTGCCGATCATAGCTATCATCCACTTCGGCGGACTCGGCAGATTGTTTGAGGTTCTCAAAGATGTTCAACCGGGTTATCTCGATACCTTTGCCATCTCTTTCGGCGCCTGGCTAGGCTTTGTAGGCATCGGGCTGGGCTCGCCGGGAAATCCGCACATCCTAAACAAGTATATGAGCATCGAAGACCCGGAAAAGCTGAATAAGACCGGTTTGATCGGCACTATCTGGAACGTGCTCATGGCCTGGGGAGCCATCTTCATCGGCCTGGCTGGAAGAGCTATCTATCTCGATGTGAACAACCTGCCAAATAGGGACCCGGAAAACGTCTATCCGCTGCTCGGCTCCCAGCATCTTCATCCGTTTCTTTTCGGCCTGACCATTGCTGCCATCTTCGCCGCCATAATGTCCACCGCTTCTTCCCAGTTGCTGGTAGCTTCCTCGGCTGTGGTCAGGGACGCCTACCAGAAAATAATCGCCCGCGACAGGCAGATCCCGGAGAAAAAGCTGGTGCTGATCAGTCGTATCTTTACACTGCTGGTAGCCATCTTGGCACTGCTTTTTGGAGCCTATGCCAATAAACTCGTTTTTTATCTGGTTCTTTTTGCCTGGGGCGGACTCGGCGCGGCCTTCGGTCCTTCCATCCTGATGTCTCTCTACTGGAAACGCATTACTAAAGAAGGGGTCATAGCCGGACTGCTGACCGGTTCGATCGCGGAAATCGTCTGGTATCTGATTCCGTCACTTAAAGCCATCGTCTCCGAGTGGGTCCCAGCTTTCATCCTTTCCGCTATCGCCGTGGTGGTGGTCAGCTTATACACCAGACCTCCAGCCAGAGCAGAAGAATACCTTCAATATATGAAAGGAAAATATTGACCCGGACGGAAAGCGACCGATGTTTTTCTTTATCGGTGGAATAACGCCAAAAATAAAAAAACTGGCTGAACTGCCAGAAATCTGCCCAGGCTGCGGGCAGAGCTCACTTTACCTGGTTAGAATCGACCATTACCTGAATTTGTTTTTCATCCCGTTGTTTCCGGTCAGAAAGGGAAAATCTTTCCGCCTGTGCGAAAAATGCGGTCTGGAGATGCCGGACGAAGCACTCAGCCAGTTCGAAGAGAGTAAAATTTCATTTACGGGTTTTTGCCCCGGCTGCGGACGGACGGTCAGACCGGAATACCGTTTCTGTCCCTTCTGCGGCCGATCTTTAAACTGAAAACTGTTTCTGCTAATATCTTAAAAATTATTTTCAGGTTAAAGCCATGATAAAAAAAATAGGAGTGCTTACCAGGGATTGTTCCGGCGTCAACGCCGCCCTCAGGTCGGTGGTCAGGACCGCCGACAGCCACGGGATAGAGGTTCTGGGAATCATCAGAGGCTATGACGGCTTGATAGACGGGAATCTTATGCCGCTCGACCGCCGGGCTGTTTCCGGCATTCTCAATCAGGGTGGAACCATACTGAAATCTGCCCGTTCGCGACGCTTCCTGACGGAAGAAGGCCAGAGAAAAGCGCTGGAAACGATTGAGAAAAATCAACTTGACGCTCTGGTGGTCATCGGCGGAAACGGTTCTCTAACCGCCGCTCATCTACTGGCGACGAAATTCGGAGTTAAAGTAATGGGCATTCCCGCCACCATAGACAACGACGTCAACGGGGTGGATTTCTGCCTGGGAGCCGACACCGCGGTAAACGTGGCTCTCGATGCCCTGGATAAAATTCGCGACACCGCCACCAGTCTCGAAAGAATTTTCGTGGTCGAGGTGATGGGACGGGACTGCGGCTACCTGGCGATGAAGGTGGCTCTGGCCGGAGGGTGCGAGGATGTGATCATTCCCGAGCAGGATTTTTCCCTGGCTGAAATCTGCCGCGAGATCCAGGAAGGGAACGCCCGGGGAAAAGTCAGCTGGATAATAATCGTGGCTGAAGGTCGGGCCACTGCGGCCGAAGTGGCCACGGCCATCACCATGCTCACCGGGCTGGAAACCAGAATTGCGGTCCTCGGACACATCCAGCGCGGCGGACGTCCGACCGCTTTTGACCGGATTCTTGGAGCTAAACTCGGCCATGCGGCAATCGAATATCTTCTTCAGGGAAAAACCGACTGCTGCCTCTCCCTCAAAGAAGATAGAATCGAAACTGTTCCTCTCGAAATTGCCATCCAGCCAAAAAAATTGAAGTTTGAGGCCGACTACCGGCTGCTCAAAATTCTTTCCTGAAATACTTAATTTTAGCTTTAATTTTAGCTTTATGGCGGGAAGGTGCGAAGATGAACCGACTGGCTGTTGGAATTGACCTGGGTATTCAATCGCTCAAGCTCGTGGTTATCGACAGCGAGCGAAAAATCATCCACCAGGATACAGAAAAAGCAAGCGGCAATTTCTCCTCGGCTCTGGCCAGCCTTCTCCAGCGCAATGCCCGGAGATTTTCCGGGCAGCAGCTTTTTCTGGCCTTCACCGGAGCTGGTCAGGACAGCTTCATTTTTCCTGAAAAAATCCTCAGAGTAAACGAAATTTCAGCGCTGGCTGCCGGTGCCGGATTAATTTTTCCTGAAGCCAGGTCCGTTTTCGACGTCGGCGCAGAAACCGCCCGCTGGCTCGCACTTCAACCTTCTTCATCCGGAGAACCGTTTCCGGAGGTCATCGACTTCGCCCTGAATGAAAGGTGCGCTGCCGGGACCGGTCTTTTTCTCGAACAACAGGCTCACCGGTTGAAGTTATCGATCGAGGAATTTTCCGCTATGGCTGCCGGCGCCAGAAAGGGAGCGACCATCGCCGGACGCTGCAGCGTTTTCGCCAAATCCGACATGATCCATCTGCAGCAGAAAGGCACTCCCGTCCAGGAGATCGCCTATGGAGTCTGCCTGGCGCTGGTCAGGTCCGTCACCTCTTCCCTGCTCAAAGGCAGAGATTGTCCGCGTCCGGTGGCTCTGGCCGGCAGCACGATAAAAAACGCCGGTCTGTTGCGGGCTTTCCAGGAAATTCTTTCCGCCGCTCAGGGAGAGCTTTTATATTCTGAATTATCTCCTTTTCTGCCCGCGGCCGGAGCCGCCATTATCGCTCTGAGTCGCAGCCGTGAGCTTTCCGCTTTCACTCTGGAAGATTTTTTAAGGGCCCTTAAACCGGCAGAAGTTATTTCAGCCACCAGTTTGAAACCTCTCGGTCAGCTGAAGCCTGTTCTCCCTTCAGAGCCAGTTTCAGAAATTAACTGCCCGGCTCGAGGATATCTCGGGATTGACATAGGTTCGGTCAGCACCAACCTGGTAATAATAGACGACCAGGCTCAGGTGTTGAGCGGGGTTTACCTGCCGACCAGAGGCCGTCCTCTGGAAGTTTTAAGGGAAGGGCTTCTGGAACTTTTCAGAAGATTCCCCGCGGGCCTGGAAATCTCCGGAATCGGCACTACCGGAAGCGGGCGTTACTTAGCCGGGAGACTTCTCCGGGCAGATGTCATCAAGAACGAAATCACCTGTCAGATGCGCAGCGCCTGTTTTTATTTCCCGGAAGTTGACACCATTTTTGAAATCGGCGGACAGGATTCGAAATACATTCAGGTGGAAAACGGTCGGGTGGTTGATTTCAACATGAACAAAATCTGCGCCGCCGGAACCGGCTCCTTTCTGGAGGAACAGGCAGCCCAGATGGGCTTTACGGTGGAAAAAGATTTTGCTCTGCTGGCTTCGGCTTCAAGCCGTCCGGCCGATCTCGGCAGCCGCTGCACAGTCTTTATGGAATCGGAAATAATGCACAAAATGGCCCGGGGTGAACCTCTTCCCGACCTGGTGGCTGGCCTTGCCTATTCGATTGCCCGTAATTATCTGGAAAAGGTGGTGGAAAGGCGCCCTGTCGGCAGCGAGATAGTTTTTCAGGGCGGCGTCGCCTCCAACCCGGCGGTGGTCAGATCCTTTTCCCTGCTTCTCAACCGGGAAATAAAAATCCATCCTTACAACCGGATATCCGGAGCGATAGGGGCAGCCCTTGAAGCTCGAGAAGCGGTAAAAAAATATGGAAAGAAATCGCTGAGCCTTTCTGAAATCAGAGAAAAGCTGTTCGAAACATTCCGCCTGAAGGAGTTTGAATGCCGTCAGTGTCCCAACCGCTGTCAGGTGATAGCGGTCGAATCCGGAAAAGAAAGGGTTTACTTCGGTGACATCTGCGAACGCTACACCGCCACCTCCAGCCTGACGGCCACAGAGGTCGATTATCATCATCCGCTGAAGTACAGAAAGCAGCTTCTGGAAGAATTGACCGCCAGGATACCTTCCAGCGGACTCACCATCGGTTTGCCGCAAGCTTCCACCTTCCATGAATTTTTGCCGTTCTGGATAACTTTTTTCAGCCTCCTCGGTTACCGGGTAAAAATTTCTGCGGAAACCAGCCTGAAAACAATGGAAGCCGGGATCAAACTCCAGCCGGCCGAGACCTGTCTGCCGATAAAGATTGCCATCGGCCACGTTCTGGAGCTTCAGAACGACCCCGAAGTTGACCTCATCTTCCTCCCGAGCCTGGTCGACCGGCACCTGCAGCGGGAGGAACCTTTCTATTTCTGTCCATACACCGAAAATCTGCCTCACATGCTCCCGGAAGCCGTCCGCGAGAAATTACTGACAACCACGGTTTATCTTGAGCCGGCAGAGGAAAGCGAAAAAATCAGCTGGAAAAACCTGTCGGAACTTCTGAAGGAGCCGGAAGAGAAAATAAAGAAGGCGTGGCAGGAAGCCCGCAGGAGGCAGCAGGAGTTCGAAACCCGTCTGAAGGAAAAAGGTCAGGAACTTCTGAAAAAAGCGTTCCAGAAGAAGCTTCCGGTCTGGGTCATCGCCGGAAGGCCCTATCTTCTGTATGACAGCTACATCAACCTTAATTTCTGGTCACATCTCGAGAAACTCGGGGTGATCGCTCTGCCGCACGATTATCTCCCGCTGGAAAAGATAAATCTGGAGGAACTTTCTCTCGAAGAATCAGCCATACCTCCCTGGCGGTATCCGCTAAAAATTTTGAAATCCGCCCGCTGGAGCGCGCTTCAGTCTGAAACCTATGCCGTCTATCTCACCAATTACGGCTGCGGGCCCGACGCCTTCTGTCTGAAGCACCTGAGGCCGCTTCAGGCCGGGATCCCTCACCTCGTCCTGGAGTTTGACGAACATCGTGGAGAAGCCGGCCTGATCACCAGGCTTGAAGCTTTCGCCGATGAAATCAAGCAGCACCGGAAGGAAGGTCGTCAGACAAAGAAGCTCAGAAAAGCGGTCAACCCTGAAGCCTGGCCGGTGGCCGAGGTCAGAAAACTTCCTTTCATCATACCGTATTTTGCCGATCATGCCCGGGCTTTTGCCGGCGCCCTTAAAAAATGCGGACTTCAGGCAGAAGTGCTGCCGCCTCCGGATGAACACAGCCTGGAACTGGGAGAAAAATACTCATCGGGTAAAGAATGCCATGCCTACAGCTTTCTGCTCGGAGACCTGCTGAAACTGGTTCTGGAGAAAAAGATTTCAGAACCGGCAATTTTCTTCTTCCCGGGAGCTCGCTATTCCTGTCTCCTGCAGCAGTACGGTCCGGCCATGCGGGAGCTGCTTCAGGAACTTAATCATAACCAGATTCTGGTCCTGACTCCAACCTTAGATTATTTCTGGAAATTGATCGGGTTTGAAGGGCTGAAAACCCTCTACCAGGGGCTTCAGTCGATAGACAGACTCACCCGGATTGCCTTTCAACTGAGACCTTACGAGGTGCGTCCCGGCGAAGTAAATCTGGCTTTTGAAGAAGGGCTGAGGCTGGTCGAAGAGGGTCTGGCTTCGGGAGAACTCGAAACTGCTCTGGAAAAAATCAGGAGCCGCCTCAGTCAGGTCGAGGTCGACTTCCAGGAAAGACCGGTGGTCGGGATTGCCGGTGATATTTATACCCGTCAGAATTCTTTTGCCAACAATCAGCTTTTTGAGCAGCTGGAAAAACTCGGCTGCGAAGTCTGGCCCTCGCCCTTCCTGGTGGATGAAATTGATTTCAGCTTCACTCGCGAATTCTACCAGAAGCTCTCCGAGGGCAGCCTGCTCGAATCCCTGAAACTGGCCGGGCTTAACCTCATCAGGGAAATTAAAAAAGCTCAGGTGAGAAAAAAGCTGGAATTCTCTGACCTCAGGTTAACCGAACCCTCTTTTGAAGATTTGCTCCGTTCGACCGCTGCCTATCTCAACTATAACAACAATCAAACCCTGTTCCTGAACGTAGCCAGGATGGTCGACCTGGCAAGAAAGGGAGCTGACGGCATCATCAACGTCATCTGCTTCAACTGCATGCTGGGAACGGCATCAGCCGCCATATCCAGAAGAATAAAGAGTGATTTCGGCAACATTCCGCTGCCGACCCTGGTCTACGGAGATACTGAAACCGTGGCCACCCGCAGCCGGCTTGAGGCTTTTGTCGAACAGGTGTTCGCCAGGTTCAAAAAAAGAAAAAATTTTCCGGCCGAAGTATAAGGGACTCTGATCATAAAGAAGTCAACACCACGGCGACTATCCCGGTGATAAAAACGCCGTCAAAGGTTCCGGCTCCGCCGATCGAAGCTACCGGCGCCCCAAGGTCAGCAATTTTTTTCAGATTCATAAGGTCGGCTCCGATGAGAGTGCCCAGAGTGCCAGATACGTAGGCTATGATCGGAGCGATGCCCAAACCTCCCGGAGTGACCAGGCTGAGAAGAAGAGCGGTCAGCGCCGCCACCAGCGGAGGAAAAAGAGCTGGAGTGGCAATCCCCAGTCCTCTGATCGGTCTGGCTACCCGGTGGACCATCAGCGCCACAAAAACGGTAGCCACCAGAAAGTATAAAAAAAGAGGAAGCCAGCGGAGTACTAAATAAACACTGACCAGCGACGGGATGACCGCGCCCCCGAGATTGACCGCCAGAACCGTGGTATTCTGGTATTTTATGGCCGGAATCCTGAACCTCCAGCCGAAAAAATCAACCAGCTCTTCAGAAAAAAGCTGATCGGAATGTATCCGTCGTACAGGAATGTTTATGGCGCTTCCAATGAGGCACAAAAATAACAGAAGAAAGACCGCCCCGGCGGAAAGCCCCAGACGAGAAAAGGCGAAAGATATCAAACCGATCTTCAGGAAAAGAAAAAGCCCACCCAGGACAAAAAAGTAAAAAACGAGAAAAAGCAGTATTACCGGCAGATAAAACACTTTAACACTCCTTCAGGGTCAGGCTGAAACAAAAATAAGACCTGCCTTCCCCTCATCCAATAATTTCCCTTTAATTATTTTTTGAGCGCTGGATTACTTTTTCGGCAGCATCGGTATTTTTATCCTGTGTTTCCTGGCGCAGGCAATGGCTTCTTCATAACCGGCATCAGCATGACGGACAACGCCGAGACCGGGGTCGACAGTCAGCACTCTCTGGAGGCGCCTGGCCATGGCCGCCGTTCCATCAGCAACGATAACCATACCCGCATGGATGGAAAGACCGATTCCCACTCCTCCGCCATGATGGACTGATACCCAGGAAGCTCCACAGACAGCGTTCAGCAGAGCGTTGAGAATCGGCCAGTCGGCGATCGCATCGGACCCGTCTTTCATCTTTTCTGTTTCCCGGTTGGGAGAGGCCACCGAACCGGTATCGAGGTGGTCACGTCCGATGACAATCGGCGCGCTTATTTTACCTTTTTTGACCAGGGTGTTTATTACCTCGCCGAACAGGGATCTTTCTCCATAGCCCAGCCAGCAGATGCGGGCCGGCAGTCCCTGGAATTTAACCTGTTTCTGTGCCTTTCTTATCCACCTGGCGAGCGCTTCATCTTCTGGAAAAGTTTTCAGCACGGCTTCATCGGTAACATAGATATCCTGAGGTTTTCCGGAGAGCGCCACCCAGCGGAAAGGTCCCTTGCCAACGCAGAAGAGCGGCCTGATGTATTCCTGAACGAATCCAGGAATGTCAAAAGCCCTTTCCACTCCAGCTTTCTGAGCCTGACCGCGAATGTTATTTCCATAATCAAAAGTCTTAGCCCCTCTTCTCTGAAGTTCCAGCATCGCTTCCACCTGTGCGGCCATCGACTCATAAGCCATCGCTATGTACTTCTGCGGATCTTTTTTCCTGAGTTCGAGCGCTTCTTCATAAGGAATTCCCCGCGGAACATACCCGTTGAGCTCATCATGGGCTGAAGTCTGGTCAGTCAGGACATCAGGAGTGATTCCTCTCCGGACGAGCTCCGGCAGAACATCAGCCGCATTGGCCAGAAGTGCGATCGACAGAGGCTGTCCCTTCCTGCAGGCTTCTTCAGCCATCTTTAAAGCTTCATCCAGGCTGGTGGTCATGGTGTCCACATACCTGGTCTCTAAACGACGACGAATTCTCTCCGGGTCAACCTCAGCCACTATGGCCACTCCTTCATTCATGGTAACAGCCAGAGGCTGGGCGCCTCCCATTCCGCCGAGTCCGGCTGTTACCACCAGTTTACCCTTCAGGCTACCGCCAAAATGTTTTCTGGCCACCGCCGCCAGCGTCTCATAAGTGCCCTGGAGAATTCCCTGGGTGCCAATGTAAATCCAGCTTCCCGCCGTCATCTGTCCGTACATGGTGAGGCCGAGGGCTTCCAGACGGCGGAACTCATCCCAGGTAGCCCATTTAGGAACGATCATCGCGTTCGATATCAACACCCGGGGCGCCTCAGGGTGCGTTTTGAAAATGCCCACAGGTTTTCCTGACTGCACAACCAGAGTTTCGTCGTTCTCCAGCTTTTTGAGGGCGCTGACTATCGCCCGGAAGGATTCCCAGTTGCGGGCAGCTTTTCCTGTTCCGCCGTAGACGATCAACTCCTGGGGTTTTTCAGCCACTTCGGGGTCAAGATTATTCATCAGCATTCTCAGGGCTGCTTCCTGGGACCAGCCTTTTGTCTGCAAGCGGTTACCCCGCGGAGCCCTGACTGGTCTGTATTCACTGGTTGTCTTTGATTTCATCCCTGATCCTCCTTCTCTTTTATTATATTTCTAACCTCGACCAGTTTTACAATTCTTCGCAGAGTTTTTTCCCGGCCGATAAGCTCGAGAACCTCAAAAATTCCCGGGCTCACCGAACGCCCGAGAGCCAGAACTCTTAAAGCATGTATCAGGACGGCCGCTTTTACCCCCTCCTTCTCCGCTCTTTCCCTCAGAACTTTTTCAATCTCAGGTGCCGAGAAATTCTCCAGACGATGGAAATCTTCTTTTAAGGTAGGAAGCAACCGCTCAAGCTGCTCATCCAGCAGGTATTTTCTGACCGCTTCCGGTTCGTAAGAAAAGTTTTCTGAAAGAAACGGAGCCAGAGCCGCGCTCAGGTCGAGTAAAGTCCGGCTGCGAGTTCGCGTCAAATTAACCACCTTTTCAAACCATTCTTTTCGCCCGGAGAGTAGCTCCTCCGACCACAGCCCATCTTTCTCCAGCCAGGGACGCAGATGAGAAATTAGCTCGGGCACTGGCATTTCGTTAATCAAACGACTGTTCAACCATTCAAGTTTCTTGAGGTCGAATATCGGACTGCCCTTGCTCACTTTCTCCAGGGAAAATTCTCTGACCATCTCTTCCACCGTGTATATTCTTTCTTCTCGGCCGGGCGACCAGCTGAGCTGAGCCATGAAATTGAAGAAAGCCAGGGGAAGATAACCTTTATCCCTGAAGCTGAGGACCGAAGTATCGCCATGCCTTTTGCTCAATTTCTTCCGGTCTGGACCGAGGATAAGAGGAAGATGGGCAAACTGAGGCACCGGTTTTCCGAAAGCCTGATAAAGGAGTATCTGTTTCGGAGTGTTGGAGATATGGTCGTCTCCCCTGATGACATGGGTTATGCCGGTGTCGATGTCGTCAACCACCACTGAAAGATGGTAGGTGGGGAAACCATCGCTTCTCAAAAGCACAAAATCTTCTATGTTTTTGTGTTCCACGCTGATCAGTCCGTGCACCAGGTCGGTAAATTCCGTTCGCCCCTCAGGTACCAGGAAGCGGATGGCAGCCGGCACTCGACTCTCAAGAAGTTTTAACCTCTCATCTTCTTTCAAACGCAAACATCGCCGATCGTACTTCCAGTGTTCACCGCTGGCCTGAGCCCGCGCCCGGCGCTCTTCAATTTCTCCAGGCGAGCAGAAACAATAATAAGCTTTACCCCGTTCCACCAGCTCCCGGGCTGCCCGGCGGTAGATTTCAAAGCGGCGCGACTGGTAGATCGGTCCTTCATCCCAGTCGAGACCGACCCAGCGCAGGGCTTCAAGGATTGAGCGGCTCATCTCTTCCGAGGATCTGGCCACATCTGTATCCTCGATTCTCAGGATAAATTTTCCTTTGTGATGACGGGCAAACAACCAGTTGAAAAGCGCTGTTCTCAAAGCACCCACATGAAGATGTCCGGTAGGGCTCGGAGCAAACCTGACTCTCACCATATCTTTTTCACTTCCACCATACGAATTTTTCGAACGCTAAAAATATATCACAGCCTTTACACCGATTCAAAAACCCTTCTTTTTATTGTGCTGAACAATATTTAACAATAATTTGCAAATTTGTTGTTGACTGCCTTCCTGGAATTAAGTAAATTAATCGGTGAGGAGTGAGTAAGAGCCAAGGTTTTTAATGGAGGGCAGAGGGAACAGTTCCCGAACGCAATGGTGCCGGTAAACATTCTGGTTTATGTTTCCAACATTGAGCTGGCCAGCAGAGTGGTTGGCATCTGCGAAAAAGAATATTTACCGGTGCTGGCAACTTCCTTCGAAGAAATCCCGGCCATTCTGAAAAATTACGACTGCTGGGCAGCCATCATTGAATGTCGATCAGCTATTTACGAACGCTGGAAAGAATTTCTTCCACCTGAATGTTCGGTGGTCATCGTCGGCCGTGAAGAAACAGATCTTTATTGCAATCTTCTCACCTGGCCGCCTCAGTATCACCTTGAATATGTCATAGAAAACGAAGGACAACCGCTGGAACCGCTTCTGAGTCAGATTCTGAAAATTGCCGTTCATCACAGCCGGATAAAAAGAGAATGGAAACAGCTTAAAGAAACCCTTTCACTCACCACTACCAGTGCCCGTGAAATCCTCCGGGAAATCGTCGAAATTAAAAGGCTGATCAACGAAAACTATCTCCGGGAGCTAGAAAAAAGAATTTCTGTCGAAGCCCGTTATGTCTGGTCGCAGCGGGAAAGATCCAAAATCGAAAACATCGTCAGGAAGATTTATTCGGCCAACGATGTCAGCAGTCTCCTCGGAATAGTCCCTGATATCAAAGACCTGATGCAAGCTCAGGGGCTGACCATTTATCTGATCGAGGAAAGCGAAACCCTCGGAAGGCATCTTAAACCGATCATCTGGGACGACACCTTCATCACTCATCCAGAGACCTTTAAGTACATTGCCCGGCTTGATGCTCCGGATTTTGCTGCCTCTGTCGCCCGGACCGGGCAGGAAATCAACATCCACGACCTGACCTATGACAAGCGATTTTCCCTGCGGTACCAGCATAATCTGAAAAGCCCGCTGAAGAGCCTGCTGGCGGTGCCCATTGTCAACGAAAACCAGATTATCGGAGTTATCGAGCTTTACAACAAACATTTCCTGGGCAATCCTGTGGCTGAAGGCTTCAGCCGCGAGGACCAGCAGATTCTCAGGGGCCTTTCGGAACACATCGGCATCGCCATGACCAAACTGAACCTGATTCAATACGACCCGCTGACTGGACTGCTCCGGGCGGAACCCTTCTTCGATAAAATCCTGCAGAAGATAAACTCCATGAGCAAAAGGCGGGTGGAAGAAGGGTCCTTTGCCATGGTCATGGGCGATGTCGACTGGTTCAAACATTACAACGACCGAAACGGCCACGAAGCCGGTAACCGGCTGCTGCAGGAACTGGCCTCGATCATGAAACAGTCAATACGGGAAAATGATCTAATCTGCCGCTATGGGGGCGAGGAATTTCTTTTCTTTCTGAGCGGCGTAACCTCTCTGGAAGAAGCCTGCCAGTTAACAGAAAGAATAAGAAAGAACATCGAGGAGCATTATTTTCCCTACGAAGAATTCCAGCCCCGCAATAATCTGACCATGTCCTTCGGGGTAACCTTCTTTTCGCGCAAAAAGACCGGGACCGACAGTTCTCTGACCAAAGAAGACCTGAAACATCTGGTACACGAATGCGACCTGGCTCTGGCTGAAGCCAAAGGGAAAAAAACCTGGCGTCTCCCCCCATCAGAAGAACCGTCTCAGACTCCGAGAAAAAATATGGTGGTGGCTTTTTCAAGGGACTGGGAAACCGAAAAACATCTGCGCCCGACAGTTAGTTACCAGGAAAAACTTTTTCGTGAAAAAAGGCATTTCCGGCGTCACTATGCCTCCACCATCATGATGTATCAGGAGAACGGCCAACTTAAGGTCTGCAAAACCATCAACCTCAGCCTGGGTGGGGCGAAAGTAATTTCAGAATTTCCTCTGCCCATATCCAGGCCGATGAATCTTATCCTGATTCTCGGCAAACAGGCTCACCCGTTAAAAGGAGAAGTTGTCTACACGGAAAAAACCGGCCCGGAATCAACCAACTATTATGCCGGCCTTAAATTCACTGAATTGACTCCGGAAGATTTCCAGATTCTGGAAAATTATTTTCAGGAAATCCAGAAAGAGGAAAGCTTCAACTAACCCGGCCGGCTGGAATTCCCTCAGGCTTCCAGCTCTTTGAGAAGGGCGCCATAATATATCGTTTCGGGGGTTGTCCTGGCCTTGAACGAAGCCATAAGAAGTATTATCCTCTGTTCAAACTGCGACAGGTCGTCGGCTGAACCCCAGTTCTGAACAGCCAACAGGTCGGCCAGCTCCAGGAGAGATTGCTGGTTGAGTATATCCTGGGTCAAAGCCGGGAACCGGAATTGCTTTCTGGAAATCAGGTAAATTATCTGCAAAAGGAATTTTCTCAGGCTCTCCTGCAGACTGACCAGTTCCTGTTTCAGATAAAACTGTTCTTTGGCCTCAGTTATAAAAGCCAGCTTGTATTGAAGTTTTCTGGCTTCGTCCACAGATTCTTTCAGCCGCAGGAGAATCTCGTTAGCTTCCAGGATGTTCTTTCCTTTTCCTTCATAAAAACCTATCGGATTTGACCCGTTCACATGCTCTTCCCGGTAATATCTTTCGAGATCCTGACGGGCAATCTCTGGCTCTTCCGCGCTTTTCGCCTCACCCCTGGAGGCAATTCTTTTTTCCCAGCTCTCCAGCTCCTGCTGCTTCTGAGCGAAGGTTTTTCTGATCTGTTCAGCCAGTTTTTCTTCCAGACTGGATTTCTCTTCTTTTTCCTCAACTTCTTTCATGGATACCTTATCCGCCTCCATGCGTTCCTCGACCCCTTCTGTTTCTTCCGTTTCCGGTGTCGGGTATGATGCCGCCTGCGGCTCAGTTTCCATCTTCTCTTCAATGGCAGGCTCTTCGCCTTCACCCGCCTCCTCGGTCAGCCCCGGTTCGCCGACACCCTTTTCCAGAAGAAGAAGTTCTTTCACCTTTTTAAGTTTCTCCAGCTCTGGCGTCAGGTCAAAATTGATGCTTTCCTCCGGTGTTATCAATCGGGTTTCTTCCCTAAGCCCGAATTTTTCCTCCAGACCTTTTTTCAGTGAGTCCGCTTTCTCGATCGATTGGCGCCGGAGCTCCTCCAGCTCTCCATGCCATACGCTCAGAAGGTTGATATCTTCAACTGTTTCCAGTGCCAGTCTTTCTATCTCTTTCTGCCTGACGACTATTTTTTCCAGGGTTTCCTGTATTTTTTTCAGGATTCCCTGTCTCTTTTCTTCAAACTGTTCCCATACCTGACCGTATTCTTCGAGCGCCAGCCATTCTTTCCTGACCGCCTGTTCGATTTCCGCCAGCTGCTGTCTAGCCAGCTCGCGCTCCCTCTGGATCCTCTCTTCCAGAGCTTTTTCTATCTCCTCTCTCTGGCGGCGAAGGTATTCCTCCAGCCGGTTCTCGATTTCCTGAATGATTGATAAAGGTTTTTCTACCGGACGTTCATTTTCAGACATTGCCCATTCCTTTGCCTGAATTCTGACCTGGACATAGCTATTCTACGTTTGCCCCTTTTTGCCTGTCAAGAAGACAGGCGGGTGAGATAGCAGAGCAAATTGCAGGCAGCCCCGGGGAAACTCAGATAACCGTTAGGGGCGATCACAGAGGTAAAGGAATCACCCCGCCTGAATAATTCGCTTTCGAATGAAGACTGAACACAATCATACGGCTGATTAAGTTCCTGCTTAAGCCAGAGGCCGCTGTCTTCAGCCACCACAGAAGGATTTTTTGCTCTCATCATACCAGGTTATAGCCGATGATTTCTCCCGAAGACCTCAGAATACTCCGGCCAGAAAACATCAGCGCAGCTCTGATCCTCCCGGAATTTTTTACCACCAGCCAGAAAAACCCTGAAGTAAAACGCAGGAATGAGAAAAACACTTGCCAGAAAAAAAGATTTATTGTATACAGGATGGAGAAGCAATGAGCACCGCCGGGCAAAACAACCATCATCTCAAGGTCATTCTGGCTATTCCTGAAAGCAAGCTGCGGCAGCGTCTGACAGAAATTTGCCAGCAGCTCCAGGTGGCCGGAGAAGAAATTCCTGAACTTCCCCGTCGGTGGTCTTTTAACCATCTGAAAAACTCAATCATAGTGGTAAGCGAGGAACATCAGGACAGCAGGAAACTTCTGGCTTCTCTGCGACAGTTAAAAAAAGACCAGCCCCGCTCGAGCATCATTCTGCTGACTGCTCCTGCCTCCGGAAAAGAATTCTGGCAGCCTCTGGAAGAGAGCCTGATAGATTTTGTCTGCCCGAAAAACAACCTGCCGGCGATTTTCTCAGCGCTGCGTTCTGAGATCCACAGACGTCTGCTCAAAATGGAGAACGAATATTATCTTAAGAACCTGACCAGGCTTAAGCTGGAACATTCGCGGCACATCCGCAAAATGCTGGAGCTGGAGGAAATCTACGATACGACGGTGGAAAACCTGATGACCGCTCTCGACCTGCGGGATGTGGAAACTTTCGGTCATTCCCGCACGGTCTCCAAATACAGCCAGGTGCTGGCGGAAATTATCGGCCTCAAAGAAAGGACGGTTCTCGACAACATCAGAAAGGGTGCGCTGCTGCATGACGTCGGTAAAATCGCCATTCCTGATTCTATTCTGAAAAAACCGGGTCCGCTGACTGCGGAAGAATGGGAGAAGATTAAACTCCATCCTTCTCTCGGCTTTGGACTGATCAAGGAAATGAAGCTGGTAAAAGAGGTGGGCAATATCATCCTTTACCATCACGAAAGATACGATGGCCGCGGATATCCGCGCGGACTGAAGAAAGAGGAGATCCCGCTCGAAGCCCGCATTTTTGCCCTGGCTGACGCCCTTGATGCCATCACTTCCCACCGTCCCTACCGTCCGGAGCAGGATTTCCGCACTGCCAGGAATGAAATAATCAGAAATTCAGGAACTCAATTCGACCCGATGGTGGTGGAAGCTTTCTGCAGCGTGGACATAGAAAGCTGGGAGCGCATCCGTTTTGAAACCACGCGCTTGCTCCCTTCCTTTGAGGATTATCAGAAACTCCTGGCCAGGAAGAATAGAATTTCCTGATCTGTAGCAGAAACGGCTATTCGCTGTCAGCCCGCTTTCCGGGCGGTGATCACTCTTGGCCGGCCTGAATAATCCAGATGAACCGCGGCTTCCTGCCAGCCCTCCTGGAAATGCTTGAGAATTTTTTCCTCCTGGCCGGCGCCAAACTCAAACACCAGAAATCCCCCGGGTGTCAGGCATTCGAAGGCTTCTCTGATGAGTCTCTGAATAAACTCCACCCCGGTCGGCCCGGCTACCAGAGCTTTTCTGGGTTCAAAATCCCGTACCGGACGGTCAAGTTTCTGCCACTCATTTTCTGAAACGTACGGCGGATTGCTGACTATCAGATGAAACCTTTTCTTCCTGGAAATAAAATATTCAAGGCCGTCGGTGTGAACAAATTTAACATTCTTCACACCAAGATTTTTAGCGTTCCAGGAGGCGATCTGGAGCGCCCGGCGGGAGATGTCTGAAGCTGTCACCCGGGCCACGGGAATTTCTTTCGCCAGAGAAATGGCCAGATTGCCGCAGCCGGTGCCCACATCGAGAATCTGCGGGCTTTCCGGAAGCGGAAGGCCAAGCGCCTTTTCCACCACCAGTTCTGTTTCCGGCCTGGGTATCAGCACCCAGCGATTTACCCTGAACTCCAGACTCCAGAATTCTTTTTTGCCAAGAATGTAAGCCACCGGCCAGCCGGCCTGTCTCATCCTTACCAGACGATCCAGCTTTGCCAGCACGCCTGGCGGCACCGGTTGGTCAAGCTGATGAAAAAATTCAATTTCATCCCAGCCAGCAGCCTTCTGGATAAACAATCTGGCTTCTATGAAAGGGCAGGCAGAAAAGGACAATTTCCTGGCCATCTGGCGGAAAAGCTGGTCAAGATTTTTATATTTCAATTTGCTGACCGAGACTCTGTGCTGATCTGTTTTCTTTTTCTTCCAGAGCCCTGGTTTGAAAATGAACTATCAGGCGCTCTATCAGCTCGTCAAGCTCCCCGTCCATGATGCTTTCCACATTGTAAAAATTCTCGTTTAGCCGATGATCAGTTATTCTCGATTGAGGGAAATTGTAGGTCCGGATTTTTTCGCTTCTTTCACCCGTTCCCACCTGTTTCCTTCTGTCTTCAGAAATTTTGCTATGCTGTTCCCTGCGGGCAATCTCCAGCAGTCTGGCCCTCAGAATTTTCATCGCCTTTTCTTTATTCCGGTGCTGCGATTTCTCGTCCTGACAGGAAACGACGATTCCTGAAGGTTTGTGGGTTATCCTGATCGCGGTGTAATTGCGGTTGACGTTCTGACCGCCCGGTCCGGAAGCCCCGAAGGCTTCAATCTTCAAATCTTTCGGGTCGATTTTAATGTCAACCTCCTCCGCTTCCGGCAGCACAGCCACGGTGGCGGTTGAAGTATGAATCCGGCCGGAAGCCTCGGTTTTCGGCACTCTCTGCACCCGGTGGACCCCGCTCTCATATTTCAGAAAGGAATAAACTTTTTTGCCCTGGATGTTGACAATGGCTTCCTTGATTCCCCCGATGGGAGAGTAGCTCACATCCATCAATTCCCATTTCCAGCCCTTATGCTCGGCGTACCTGGTGTACATCCTCAACAGGTCCTGGGCAAAAAGCGATGCTTCATCCCCTCCAGCTCCGGCCCTGATTTCCAGAATGACGTTCTTTTCGTCGTTGGGATCTCGCGGCAGGAGCATCCTTTTCAATTCTTTCTCAAGATTTTCCTTTTTCTCCTTCAGCTGCTCAAGTTCGGATTCAGCCAGTTTTTTAAGTTCGGGGTCTGCCCGGCCCTCATCCAGAATAGCTTCAGCTTCGTTCAGGTCCTGAACCACTTTCCTGTACTGTTCGTACTTCCTGACGAGAGGTTCCAGTTCAGACCTTTCCCTGGCCAGTTCTTTGACTCTGGCGGGATTTGAGGCTATGGCGGGGTCGGACAGAAGGGCAGTAATCTGGTTATATTTTTCTTCTATTACCTTTAATTCCTGGAGCATACGATTTATTTTTTAGTTTTCGCAGCATATTTCTTCCTGAATTTTTCCACCCGTCCGGCGGTGTCGACAATTCTCTGTTTCCCGGTGAAAAAGGGATGGCACTGAGAACAGATTTCCACCCTTATTTCCTTTTTGGTGGACCTGGTCTTGAATGTGTTGCCGCAGGCGCAGATGACCGTGCATTCCTGATATTCTGGATGAATTCCTTTTTTCATGAACCTGTCTCCTCTTAGCTTAGGAAGAAAGATTATAGCAGTTTTTCTGCCCTCAGTAAAGGATGCCCTGCTCCCGGCTCTTTTTCTGGAACAGCTCCCAGTCAAGACTGAAAACAGCCGTTCTTTCCACATGGCGGACAATCTCCCGGTAAAGCCGGGAGTCAAGATAATCCTTCAGCGTCTGGCTCAGAGCCACCACCTGTTCTTCGGCCTGCCATTCATAAACCTGACCATCCTCATCCTTGAGACAGCCGAGATAAACTGCCCAGGCCAGCTGCCGGAAGGGCACATGGCTGAACTGTCTTCTGATAGCTTTAATCTCCCCTTCTTTAATGGGGTTAACGAACTGAAAATACCTTGAAAACAGAAGGGCGTTATGAAAATAAGCCGGAAAAGCCACCAGCGCATCCAGATTGATCAGCTTTCCAAGATACAGAAAAAGTTCCAGAATTTTTCGGGAAAGACTGAGCCCGGGCCTGGCCTGCCCGGGCAACGGCGGATGCTTCTCATCAAAGCTCAAGCGGGGATTCTGCAGGGTTAACCATTCAAACAGCAGGCAGTGCTGCCCTGGAAGCCGGTAACCATGCTGGCGGGGAGCGGAAAATTTCACCTCGGCCTCCCGAATCTTCAGGTCAACCACGATCCTGCCGGGCTCTTCTTTTTCCCAGTAAATGAGAAATCTCTGCACTGGATAATCCGATGAATCAAGCCTGAATTCCAGTGGCCAGAGTTCTCTTTTTTTAGCTTCCTTGAAAAAGCTCCTTTTAGCCAGAAGAGCTATGACTTCCTTCAGCGTGTAGCGGCCGAGAAACAGGATAGATCCCCTGGCCGGTCCCAGGCCAGAAAACATTTCTTCCTCGGGGGAGGATGACTCCTGACTCCAGAAGGGTTCTAATTTTTTATTTTCGCTTTCGGCCATTTAATTTTCCCCGATTTTTCTTTATTTTACAGAACAATAAACTCCATTTCAATTTTAATCAGATTCCTGCTCTACCGGCTCTTTTTCTTTAATGGCCGGAGCCACCACTTCCCCGCTGTAAAAAGAAAAAATGTCGTCTCCAAAGTCCACCTGCCGGAGCAACCTGAAATCCTGACGCGAGGGCTGGAAGCGCCGGTGATGCCTGACGATCAGCAACCCTTCGGGCTTCAGTATCCCGCGTTTCCTGATAACTTTAAGAGGGTTGCGCTCTCCGAGCATCTCGTACGGCGGGTCGAGAAAAATCAGGTCAAACTGCACCCCTTTTTTGCCCAGCTCAATAACTGCCCGGTTGAATTCTTGATTGATCACCAGACCGAGCTCTTCCGCCTGGCACTTCGCCAGATTGGCCTGAATGATTCTGGACGCCATTGGCAGCTGCTCGATGAAAACGGCTCGCCTGGCTCCCCGACTGAGCGCCTCTATCCCGACCGAACCGGTTCCGGCAAAACCGTCAAGAAATAAAGCGTCAACCACCCTGTCCTGAAGTATGTTAAAAAGCGACTCTCTCAGCCTGGCCGGCAGCGGCCTGACCTCCTCGCTCGGAACCATTTTTAATTTTCTTCCTTTAAAGCGACCGCCAATTATCCTGATCATATGTTTCCTCAATAATGAACCAGCAATTTCCCTTTTTCCGTCTCCACCCGGGCTATGCCCTCAGGCAGGTCAAACCAGTCATCCGGATGCCAGGTCTCTAAACCCCGGGCAGCAGCTATTATGTCTATCATTGCGTTCAGAACCGCCGGTTGAATTCTCTGAGTTTCAAGAAAAAGGCTCTGGAAATTCAACCTTACCTTCCGGCCGTTCTGCTCAATTCTGGCTGAAAAATAAAGATTCGGCCGGCCGGAAATCCCCTGGCTTCTGAGATCCAGCACCACCCAGCCTTCCACTCTGTTTTCAGAAAATATTTTGAGCTTCAACGATTTAAGGCTGTCGGTGCCTTCAGAAATAAGATATTCAAAAAAGGCTGAGACCTCATCTTCACTGAACACGGCCACTTTTCCCTGAAATCTGCCGCTCTCCCGGCTGAAATTAGCCGCTTCCTCGAGGAAATTGACAATCCGGAGAATCCCTTCAAGGTTATCTTCCCTTTCCTGACAGAAATTTCCTCTGCAGGCCCGCTCAAGCGCATAAACCTCGAACACGGAGATGGCCAGGATCGAAAGACAGAGGCACAGCTTAAAATATAATTTTTTCATACAGTAAAATGCTACCAGCATTCAGACCTTTTGTAAATTTCCCTGCTATTCAGGCACTCTTGGCCTGTCCGAACCCGGCTTTCTTGACAGGTCAGAGGGTGTAAACTATACTGACTTTTGAAAAGCTTCAAAGAAGAGTTATAACTATGACCCTGATGGAACAGGCACGCCGGGGAATTTCTTCTCCTGTTATCAAGAAACTGGCGGAGGAAGAAAGAATAACCCCCGACGAATTATTGTCTCTAATCTCCACCGGCAGGGTGGTAATTCCATATAACCCCAATCATGCCCCCTCGCGCCCGGTGGCCATCGGCTGGAGAATGCGAACGAAGGTTAACGTGAACCTCGGAACCTCCCGCGATTTTCCAGACCTCCAGAGTGAGCTTAAGAAGCTGAAAATCAGCGTAAAGTACGGTTCCGACACGGTGATGGACCTGAGCACCGGCGGAGACATCAGAAAGATCAGAAGAAAACTTCTGTCGCTTTCTCCCTTGCCTCTGGGAACGGTTCCAGTCTATCAGGCAGCGATCGAAGCCATAAGCAAACGGGGTTCAATTGTCCGGATGACCGAAGAAGACCTGTTCTCGGTCATAGAATCCCAGGCGATGGAGGGAGTTGACTTCATGACCGTTCACTGCGGTCTGACCTTAAAAGCGGTGGAGAGGCTGAAAAAACAGGGAAGAATAGCAGACATTGTTTCCCGCGGGGGAGCCTTTCACCTGGCCTGGATGCTTCATAACGAAAAAGAAAATCCGCTGTACGAGAAGTTTGACCGGTTGTTAGAGCTCGCCCGCAGGTATGATTTTACCCTGAGCCTGGGCGATGGCCTGAGACCCGGTTCAGTTCTCGATGCCACCGACCGCCCCCAGATCGAAGAACTCCTCACGCTGGGCGAGCTGGTGCAGAGAGCCCGGGAAGCCGGAGTTCAGGCGATGGTGGAAGGTCCCGGACACGTGCCCCTCAACCAGGTTGAGATGAATATCAAATTGCAAAAGAGAGTCTGCCAGGAAGCCCCTTTTTATGTGCTCGGTCCTCTGGTCACCGATATCGCTCCTGGCTATGATCACATTGTCTCAGCCATCGGGGGCGCTCTGGCCGCAGCCGCCGGAGCCGATTTTCTCTGCTACGTAACTCCGGCTGAACACCTGGGACTCCCAACGATTGAAGACGTCAAAGAGGGTCTGATTGCCTCACGCATTGCTGCCCATGCCGCGGACATAGTAAAGGGATATCCCGGGGCGGTCGAGCTCGATGCCGAAATTTCCCGCGCGAGGAAAAAACTCGACTGGGACAGGCAGCAAAAACTTTCGCTCGACCCCGAACGCTTTGCCGAAATCCGCAGGCGAAGGAAATCCAGAACGAAAGCCTGCTCCATGTGCGGCGAATTCTGCGCGATGAAAATTGTCAGCGAATTCCTGAACGGTGGAGAGGCTGATGAGACCTGCGGCTGAAAAGCTTCTTTTCGGAACCGCCGGGGTTCCCCTATCCTGCCCTGAAGACTCCTCAGCTCGTGCGGTGGAGGAAGTGCGACGTCTCGGGCTTGAGGCTCTTGAACTCGAGTTTGTCCAGGGACTCAACATGGGCACTGAAACTGCCGGACTTATCAGGACTTTATCCCGGCAGCACCGGGTAAAGTTGAGCGCTCACGCTCCTTATTTCATCAACCTCAATTCTCCCGATACCGGAAAAAAAATGCAGAGTCAGAAACTGCTTCTGAGCAGTTTGAGGCTGGCTGCCGCCGCCGGAGCTTCAGACCTGGTATTTCACGGCGGATATTACGGTTCGTGCACTCCTGAGGAAGCTCTTCGGAACATCAAAAATTCGCTCAGGGAAATCCTTTCGATCGTCCGGTCGGAAAACCTCCCGGTCCGCCTGAGGATCGAAACGACCGGCAAAAAAAAGCAATTCGGCAGTCTGGATGAAGTGCTTTCGCTCTGCCGGGAACTTGAAGGTCTCTGGCCCTGTCTTGACTTCGCTCACATATACGCCCGGGAAGGAAAAGTAAATTCCTACGAGGACTTCTGCCGGGTTCTGAACAAAGTGGAAAAAAAGCTCGGGAGAAGCGCGATAAAAAACGCCCACATCCACATTTCAGGAGTTAGGTTCAACCAGGGCGGAGAACTCAAACACCTCAACCTGGAAGAATCCGACTTTCGCTTCGACGAATGGCTGCAGGCGCTGGTTGATCTGGGAGTGGCCGGAACGGTGATCTGCGAAAGCCCGGCCTTGGAATCAGAAGCTCTTATGCTAAAAAATCTGTATGAAAACCTCAGAAGCAAGAAATCCGCTTCCGAACAGCCGGCTGAAACTTAAAAAAAGCCAGAAGAAGAAAAATACCGTAAGGCCATAGACTTCTGTCGGCTGCGGTCGAAAACGGTCAGTTATCCGGTTCAGTTTGGTTCTTCCTTCATAACACGTGCTCCGGCGAGAAGAACGCTATTTACTGTGGATACTCTGTTCTGTAAAAACACTCCCCTCCCCGATCCCTTTCTGTCATTCGGGAAAATTCAGCCCGCCAATCTTCTTCAGCCAATTCTTGACTTATGAGGGAGTTAAGCATAAACTGAATTCTAATCTTTATCATAAATTAAGCTGATGGACTCAAACATAAGCTCTTTATTAAAAAGATTTTCTGATATTTCAATCTCATCTGCCGTTCTATCGAACACCTGGAGAGACACGGAAAGCCAGCAAAAATCGGTTAACCCGAAAGACAGACAGATTTTTTTTGACTTTCCGGGCAGCCGATTTAGACTCTATTTCCCGACATATTTCCTCAAAATCAAGAAAAGGAGAGGTCGATGATTGAAATTCGTTTTCATGGACGAGGCGGTCAGGGAACGGTGGTCGCTTCGAAGATTCTGGCCGATGCCCTGGCCAAAGAAGGTAATTACGTCCAGGCATATCCGGAATTTGGAGTTGAGCGGCGGGGAGCCCCGGTTTACGCCTTCATCCGCATCGACAGCAAACCCATCTATGACAAAAGCAAGATCTACCACCCTGACCATGTGGTGGTGGTCGACCCGACGCTGGTTGAAGCCATCGACGTAACCGAGGGACTCAAGGATGGCGGATACATAATCATCAACAGCGAAAACCCGCCCGAGCATTTCAAATTTCCGGATAGGTACAAAGTTTTCACCATCAACGCCACCGAAATTGCGGTTAAACACAGGCTGGGAACTCTGGCCGCTCCCATCGTTAACACGGCCATTGCCGGAGCGGTGGTGAAAATTCTCAATCTCACCAGGCTGGAATCGCTGGTGGAAGCTATAAGAGAAGGAGTTCCGATCAAGCCTGAGGATAATGTTAAGGCCGCGATTGAAGCCTACGAACGAGCCTGAAGGAGGAATCATGAGCCGCAAAAAAGAAGCCAGAAAAATAATTTTTGAGTCAGAAAAGGAGATGCCGCCAGTTCCGATGTCGCTGGGTTCGATGCTTCATAACAGGACAGGGGCCTGGCGAAACATCAAGCCGGTTATCGACCTTTCAAAGTGCATTAAATGCGGAATCTGCTGGAAATTCTGTCCGGATGCCTCAATCGATATAGTCGATGAGTGGCCGCAGATTAACTATGACTACTGCAAGGGTTGCGGGCTGTGCGCCGAAGAATGCCCGCAGAAATGCATTACGATGGTTGAGGAGGAGAAATAATGAAAAAAGTAATAATGGGAAATCACGCTCTCTCTTACGGAGCCATGCTCTCGAGAGCCCAGGTAATTGCTGCCTACCCGATCACTCCGCAAACCCAGGTGGTCGAGCTTCTGTCAGAAATGTGCGCCGACGGAACGCTCAACGCCAAGTTTATAAAAGTGGAATCAGAACATTCCGCCATGGCTGCCTGCCTGGGCGCTTCGCTGGCCGGCGCCAGAACTTTTACCGCCACTTCAGCTCAGGGTCTGGCGCTGATGCATGAAATGCTGCACTGGGCAGCTGGAGGGCGGATGCCGGTGGTTATGGGCAACATCAACCGGGCGATGGCTCCTGGCTGGAGTATCTGGACCGACCAGAATGACAGCCTCTCCGAAAGGGACACTGGCTGGATCCAGTTTTACTGCGCTTCCAACCAGGAAGTGCTGGATACGGTTATTCAGGCATATAAGGTATCAGAGAAGCTGATGATTCCCAGCATGATCATTCTGGACGCCTTCGCCCTTTCTCACACCTACGAAGTGGTTGAGATCCCGGATCAATCGCTGGTTGACCAGTATCTTCCGCCTTTTAATCCTCCCTGGCGGCTTACACCTGACGACCCGCATGCCTTTGGCGGTCTGACCTCCCCGGACCATTACATGGAATTGCGTTATAAACTGCAGAAAGATATGGAAAAGGTGCCGGCGATGGTGGAAGAAACCGGTAAAGAATACGAGAAGATGTTCGGCCGGTACCTCGGCCAGGTGGAAGAATATCTCTGCGACGACGCGGAATTTATTTTCATCACCTCGGGAACCGCCGGCAGCACAGCGCGGGTGGCGGTTGATGAGCTGCGCCAGCGCGGCATAAAAGCTGGAAACCTTCGTATTCGCATGTTCCGGCCGTTCCCGTTTGAAAAAGTAAGAAGCATCCTTTCCCGCGTGCCCAGAGTGGCGGTTCTCGACCGGAATATTTCTTACGGACACCACGGGATCTTTTACCAGGAAGTTAAATCTGCCATGTACGGACAGCCATCTCAGCCTCTGATTTTCGGTTTTATCGCCGGACTGGGCGGACGCGACATCACCAGGGACTCTTTCAGGGAGATAGCCGATTATGCGCTCTCCCGCGACCGGGTTGAAGAAGAAATCGTCTGGATAGGAGTAAAAAAATGAGCAAAGAGAAAAAAATGACCACCACCATACCCCGGGAAGAATTTATGAGCCCGGGACATCTGGCCTGCCAGGGCTGCGGAGCTTCACTGGCCATGCGGCTGGCTCTAAAAGGTCTGGGACAGAGAACCATCGTCTGCATCCCTGCCTGCTGCTGGGCTGTTATCGACGGTCCTTTCCCTTACTCATCTCTGGATGTGCCGATTTACCACTGCGCTTTTGAGACGGCCGCTTCTTCTGCCTCCGGCGTAAAAGCAGGTCTGGAGATACTCGGAGACAATGAGACCGCGGTGCTGGCCTGGGCTGGCGACGGCGGAACTTACGACATCGGTCTTCAGGCTCTTTCCGGAGCGGCTGAAAGAAACGACAACATCATCTATGCCTGTTACGACAACGAAGCTTACATGAACACCGGCATTCAACGCAGTTCAGCCACCCCCTTCGGCGCCTGGACCACAACCACCCCGGTAAAACATTACAAAAAAGAAAGGAAAAAGGACATCATCGGCATCATGGCCGCCCATGGCATCCCTTATATCGCCACCGCCAGCGTCGCCTATCCTGAAGATATGGTAAAAAAATTCAAAAAAGCCAGAGAAATCAGAGGAACAAGGTTCATCCTGATATTTGCTCCATGTCCGGCTGGATGGAAAAGCCGTCCCGAGGACACGATCAAGCTGGCCAGGCTGGCCGTTCAGACTGGATATTTTCCGCTGATAGAAATAGAAAACGGCGAAAAATGGACGCTGAACCTGAAGCTGAAAGAAAGAAAGCCGATCGCAGAATATCTTAAACTCCAGGGACGTTTTCGCCACCTCAACGAGCAGGAAATAGCCGCCATTCAGCAGGAAGTAGACGAACGCTGGGCAAAAACACTTCAGAAGTGCGGTCTGTAAATTGCTTAAGTAAATTACATGAACGGAGAAATTAAATGGTAAGAAAAATTATTGTTCTGTCGTTAATCTCGCTCATCCTCATACTCAACTTTGCTTGTAAGAAACCGAAACCGCAAGAATCCGAGGTGGAGCCAGCTTCAAAAGCAGAGGCCGCTCCCGATTTCAGAGTCTTTTCCCTCGACGGTCAGGAACTAAGCCTGTCCACCCTCAAGGGTAAGATAATTCTGGTGAACTTCTGGGCTACCTGGTGTCCACCCTGCCGGGCTGAAATCCCTGATTTCATAGAAGCCTACGAGGAGCTCAAAGGTCGGGGGCTGGAAATACTCGGCTTCTCGGTTGACACTTTGCCCGAAAATGAACTCAAGAATTTTGTGGCCAGGGCAAGAATCAATTACCCGGTAGCGCTTGTCGGAGAAGATACAGTTTCAGCTTTCAGGCCGGGTCAATACATCCCGGTTTCGATATTCATCGATAAAAACGGATATATAAGATACAGACACGTTGGACGCCTGACAAAAAAAGACCTTGTGTCTATTTTTGAAACCCTGGAAAAAGAGTAATTCACCAACATCACTGCAAGTTAAAGAGTGCTTCAGAACAGCAGCTCAAGCTGCTGAGTGTATTTTCGCGGATTCTTTTTAACAGCGGTAGACCGAAGCTGCCCAGGTAAAACCGGCACCGAAAGCCACCATAACCACTATTTTCCCGGGCTGCAGCTTCCCTACCTGCTGAAGTTCATACAGGGCAACCGGAATCGTGGCCACTGACATATTGCCGTATTTATCGACGTTCACCACCACCCTGTTCCGGTCGAGGTTAAACCTTTCGGCTATGGCCTCAATGATTCTCAGGTTTGCCTGATGAGGAATCAGGAAGTCAACCTGCTCCTTCTCCAGGCCTGCTTTTTTCATGGCCTCAAGAGCAGCCTCTCCCATCCTCTTTACAGCATGCTTGAAAACCTCATTTCCTTTCATCTGGATAAAGTGGAGCTTATCTTTGACCGTCTGCTCGCTGGCCGGACGCAGTGTGCCTCCGGCCGGCAGGATCAAAAGCTCGCCGAGCGAGCCATCGGCTCCCCAGCAATGAGAGAGGAATCCCGATTCATCCTGGCTCTCTTCCAGAACAAAAGCTCCAGCCCCATCTCCAAACAGCACGCAGGTAGTCCGGTCCTCCCAGTTGGTGATTTTTGAGAGGACATCAACCCCGATTAAAAGAACTCTTCTGCAGATTCCGCTCAGAATAAGCCCTTCGGAAACGATCAATCCGTAAAGCATTCCGGTACAACCGGCCTGAAGGTCAAAGGCCGCCATTTCTCTGGTTCCAAGCTTCTTCTGAATCCAGCAGGCAGTTGAGGGGAAAATGGTGTCCGGACTGTTGGTGGCAACGAGAATCAGGTCGATATCCTCTGGCTTAAGGCCGGCCTTCTCGAGTGCCATTTTTGCCGCCTCAACTCCCAGGTCTGAAGTGACCTGTTCCCCGGCGGCGATTCTTCTTTCCTTGATGCCCGTCCTGGTGGTAATCCATTCATCGGAAGTATCCACCATTTTTTCCAGGTCATAGTTAGTAAGGACTTTTTCAGGCAGATAAATCCCGATACTTTTGATCTTAATCCTTCTTTCCCTGACCATAGCACACCTTCAAATCTGGTTAATGATACTGATTTTCGTTTCAAAAATAAAGTGCCGGATGTTAAAATAGGGACGCTTCCGCCAAAATGAGAAAGACTGGTTTTTTCCTGTTACTTTTTTCACTTCTTAATTTTGTCCTGGCTGATTCCGTCCTGGCTCAGGCCGGCCCGGGCCAGTATACGGAAGAAGCTCCGCTCGGAAGCTGGAACACACCCGGTCCTCACTCCGCTGCCAGCCTGGGTTCAGGTTTATGTGAGCTTACCAGGAGCGTTTCCAGCTCGATCCTTTACACCAACCCGGCCCTGCTCGGTCTCCTGCCATCCATGAACATCAGCCTTACCGGAAGCTACAATCAAACTCAGCTTTTCCGATACTGGCTGGTGAACACCGGAGTTATTTACACAAGCGGTAACCTCACCTGGCGGGGCTGGCAACTGGAGCATTTGGGAGCATCCTGCCGGTCAGGAAACTGGACGCTGGCCATCGGGATCGCTCTGATTGAAAACTACGGACGGCCGGGTGTCGATTACCGGCAGGTCTCCAGTGGAATCATTTACCACCGTCTGACCATCAGTCAGTCTGGCATCCAGACAGGTTATTCAATAGGCCTCGCCAGGAGCTTCCGGGAGAAATTGTACTTAGGAATAAGTTTTATCTATTACCGGGGGTCAACGGCAAGGCATCTCGAGGAAATCTGGCTTCAGAGTGAAATTCAGATGAGCGACCGCAGAGATCAAAAAATCTCCGGATTTTACCCGGTTTTCGGGGCATTTTATAAAATTGGCTTTCGCTACTTTCTCGGCTTCAGCCTGACTCCGCCTCACCGCAAAAAAGTTACGGGAGAGAGCCTACTAACCTACATCACCCCGGCCACTGAAATAAGAATAAACGGTGAAGCCAGGGACATCATCAAACAGCCTTTTCGCATCGGCTTCGGCGGAAAAGTCCTGGTCAACCGGGAGATTCAGCTGTCGCTGGAAGCGATGTATTCTGACTGGAAACATTATTCGTTTTATTATTTTGGAGAAGAACAGAATAGAAATTTCAGGAGCACCGTCAGGTTGAGCGCCGGGTTTGAATACAGCGGAAAATTCAGGCTGTTCGGTCGGAGCTGGCTGGCTCCATATTTCGCCGGCCTGGCCGTCGACCCCCAGCCGGATGCTGAAGTCAGGTCCACATATTATTACCTGACCTTTGGCTCAGGCTTTGGAAACGAGTCTTTCCGGCTCACTTTTTCTACCGCGCTGGCTTTTGAAAGCGGTTCCGGAAACCACCTGAAAAGAAATAAAATTTCCTTAACCCTGGATTTATACCCGGATAAATTTAAGAAGAACAGCGGAGAAAACAACAGATGGTGAGCAGAAAAGAGACAGGGCGCATCTTGAAATTTATCATAGTCCTATCAATTTTTTTCTGGTTGCCGGGAATGTTGTTTTATGCCGCTGCGGTCCCTGAAGATTTTGAGGTTATCGGGCTCGAGAACAGAGAAAATCAAAAGATCCTTCTGCAGCTGTATCCACTTGACCCTATCCTGAATGATGGCCAGAAGACTTACTTTCTTATTGAGAAAAAATACATAAACGAGCTCAGGGATTCCGGCTTAAATTTCACCGTGGAAACTGCCCGGTTCGCTCCTTTTCTAATAAGACAGACTCTATCAGGCTTGAAAACTCAGGGCGGACTGAACGGCGCCTATCATTCCTATCAGGAAACAGCTCAGGAACTCAAGAAACTGGCTTCGACTTATCCTTCTTTATCCAGACTCCTTATCATCGGAAAAAGCCTCGAGCAGAGAAATATATATGCCCTGAAAATAAGCAGAAATCCTGGATCGGATGAGGAGAAACCCGGCGTGGTTTTTCTCGGATGCCATCATGCCCGGGAATGGATTTCGGTTGAAGTACCCCTGCTGCTAGGAAAATATCTTCTGGAAAATTACTCCAGCGACAGCCGGGTGAAAAGCCTGGTGGACTCGGCCATGATCTGGATCATCCCGCTGGTTAATCCTGACGGCCTCGAATATTCCATTCTCAATTATCGCCTCTGGCGAAAAAATCGGCGGTACAACCCGGACGGCTCTTACGGTGTCGACCTCAACAGGAACTATTCTTATGCCTGGGGTTACGATGATTACGGTTCGAGCCCGACACCCTCCTCGGCCGTCTTCCGTGGCGCCGCCCCTTTCTCCGAACCGGAGACTGAAGCCATCAGAAATTTTTTCTCTTCCCGGCGCCTCTCAGCCGCCCTTTCCTATCACAGTTACTCGCAGATGATACTCTATCCCTGGGGATATACTGATCAGCCGGCAGAAGACGAACCTCTCTTAGCCGCACTCGCGTCTGAAATGGCCGGCCTTATATACCAGGTAAACGGACGCCTCTATCAGACCGGACGGGCTTCATCCCTGCTTTATGTGACGAACGGAGACTTTACAGACTGGGCTTACGGTACGTTCCGGATACCTGCGTTTACCGTCGAGCTTCCGCCTGTGGATTTGCTCGAGGGCGGTTTTCTAAACTCCGAAGATGATATTAATTCAATATTCCTGGAAAACCTGCCGGCCGCGCTTTATTTGATAGAATGGGCAATAAATAATCATCAAAACTCATCCATTTCAAAAGAAGGCAAGGAAAAAATTAGACTTGAAAAAAAGATTAAAAATGTAGTAAAAGACAAAATGGGTGCGATTCCTCCGGGCAGGGAGTTTTAACCATGCCAGGTATTTCTGGCCAGCAGCCGGAATTTTTTACCTCCGCCGACCTTCTTAATTACGAGTTGCCAATCTGGGTCTTTTATCTTCTTGTAAGCATTATCCTGCTTTTATTGTCGCTTAATTTCCTTATGAAAAAAGAACTGCGTCATAGAATAAACCATATTCTCTCAACTCCGCAGCGCCGGTTTGCCCGGCTCCGGCTAAAGCTGTTGATCGGTCTGGAAGAAAACAGAAAAAAGGCTCTTTTCAGGCGACTCGGGGCAATCGGTTCTGTTTACCGGTGGGAATTCCCTGGAATTGATAAGATTTCCGATGAGCTGAAGGCTCTGCAGAAAAAGAGCAAACAGCTTGAGGCAGAATGGCATCGCCACTATAAGGAACTCCAGCGTCTGAAAGAAGAAAAACAAAAACTTCTGGCCAGCCCGTCTGCTGATGAAGCTCTGGATTCACAGCTTTCCCTGCTGGATGAAAAGATTTCTCAACTGGAAAAAACTCTTGCCGGCATCCAGAACGACCTGCTATCAGTAGACAGGACTCTTGAACCGCACTACCAGACGATCGGCCAGCAGATTCACCAGATCAGACCGGAGAATGAGGAAATGGCTTTTATCTGCTTTCAGATCGACAGCCTCGAAAAAAGAATAACTCAACTCAAGGAAAAGCTGGAAAAACTTTAGGCCGACCTTTACCGTCTCAGTCCGCCGGGCTAAAATAAATCCATGGAAAAAAAGCCAGTCATTCTGGTTCACCTCTGCTGCGCACCTGATGCACTCTACGTGGTTTCTCTCCTCCAGGAAAGCTACGAGGTAACCGGATTTTTTTACAACCCGAATATACACCCGGAAGAAGAATATCTTTTGCGGCTGGCTGAAACCAGAAAAGTGGCCGACCATCTTAAGTTCCGGCTGATCGAAGGCGAGTACGACCCGGAATCCTGGTTCCGTCTGACAGAGAAATTTAAGAACGAACCGGAAAAGGGCCGACGTTGCCACATCTGTTTCGCCTGGCGTCTTGACCGGACAGCCCGGAAAGCCCTCGAAGAGAACATTCCTCTCTTTACCACGATAATGAGCATCAGCCCCTGGAAAGATGCCGCCGTTCTCAACCGCATCGGTCGTATGACAGCTAGAAAATACCGCCTGGAATTCCTCGAAGCCAATTTTAAGAAAAAGGATGGATTTAACCGCAGCGTGAGAATGAGCCGGGAATTCGGACTCTACCGGCAGAATTACTGCGGTTGTCTTTACAGCCGGAGGCCTGAAAAATCATGAGTCCGAACGAGGCTTTCCGTTTGCTGGTCAGGGGAACCGTTCAGGGAGTTGGTTTCCGCCCTTTCGTCTACCGTCTGGCCACTCAGCTTGGTTTTTCCGGATATGTCAGAAACGTGGGAGATGGCGTGGAAATACATCTGGAAAACGGCAGGGTAAACCTGACTGAATTCCTCGAGAAGCTAAGGGAACAGGCTCCTCCGCTGGCCCGAATTGAAGCTGTCGACTGGCAGCCAGCCGAACCCACCGGATTGAAAGAATTTAAAATTGACCGTTCGGATGGAGAAGAAGTCTTTGTTTTTATCTCACCTGATATTGCCACCTGTCCGGAGTGCCTTGAAGAAATAAACAACCCGGAAGAGAGGCGCTACTGTTACCCTTTCACCAACTGCACCAACTGTGGTCCTCGCTATACCATCGTTCTCTCTCTTCCCTATGACCGCTGCCGGACGACCATGTCTGAGTTCGACATGTGCACCGAATGCCGGCGTGAATATGAGGATCCTCTTGACCGGAGGTATCATGCCCAGCCGATCGCCTGCCCCAGTTGCGGACCGCAGCTGAAATTGATAGACCTCAGAACCCGGCAGGAACTTCAGGACCCTCTGGAAACCGCCATCCGGTTGATAAAGAAAGGAAAAATACTGGCGGTTAAAGGGCTGGGCGGATTCCACCTGATCTGCGACGCCACTAACAGAAAGGCCGTCAATCGGCTGAGAAAAATAAAAAGCCGTCAGAGAAAGCCGCTGGCGCTGATGGCCAGAGATCTGGAAATAATAAAAAGATATGCCCGCGTCCACGCTGACGAAGAAAAATGGCTTACCTCTCCTTTCCGTCCGATAGTGCTCCTCGATAAGAAAAAAGACCTTCCGGGCATAGCGCCCTGTGTGGAAACTCTCGGCTTCATGCTTCCCTACACTCCGCTGCATCACCTTCTGCTGGAGAAAATCCCGCTGGTCGTGGCAACGAGTTCGAACCGGAAAGACGCTCCGATCATCAAAGATGACGAATTTATAAACTCCGAACTCTGCGACTATCTGCTGACCCATAACAGAAGAATCGCCATGCGGGCTGATGACTCGGTAATGAAGGTTATAAAAGGTAAGCCGTTGTTTCTGCGGCGAGCCCGGGGTTTTGTGCCGTTCCCTCAGCCGGTCCCTGAATCTCTCAGGGTTTCGGGGCAGATTCTGGCTGTCGGCGGTGAGCTCAAAAACACCATTTCCATCTATAAGAACGGCTACGTCGTCACCTCTCAATTCCTCGGGGATCTGGACGATTATGAAAATTTCCGCTATTTTGAAGAAACTCTTGAACACCTGAAGAAGCTTTTCAGCTTTTCGCCGGAGCTGGTGGTCAGCGACCTTCACCCGGACTTCTGGAGCACCCGCTTCGCCCGAAATCTGAAAATTCCCCATTATCAGGTTCAGCATCACTTCGCTCACAGCCTGGCTCCGCTCCTCGAGCACCGGGTGCCTCCCGGAGAAAAATTTCTCGGTGTCAGCTGGGACGGATATGGCTACGGCCAGGATGGGGCAGCCTGGGGAGGAGAATTCCTTCTGGCAGATTACGGTGGATACGAAAGATTTGCTCACCTTGATTATGTGCCTCTTCCCGGCGGAGACCTGGCTTCGCGCGAACCCTGGAGAATGGCCATCTCTTACCTTTATCTGGCTTTTGGAAATGACCTTCCGGCAGTTAAAAGCTTGAGAAAAATCCCCGAAAGCAAGAGACAGGCGGTTATCTCAATGATCGTGAATAAAATAAACTCGCCTCTTACTTCCAGCGCCGGACGGCTTTTCGACACGGTATCCTTCCTCTGCGGTCTTACTCCGCCGGCGATTGAATACGAAGCTGAGGCTCCTTCCCGGCTGGAAGCCGCCGCCTGGAAGCTATCCCTCAGACCTGAGGGCTTTTACCCGTTTGAGATAAAAAAGGACAGAATTCCTTACCGCCTCGATTTAAGCCCGACCATCAGAGAAATATGCCGGGAACTCGGCAAAAAATTTCCACCGGAAATTATCGCCCGAAAATTTCATCTGACACTCGCCAGGTTGATACTGAAAACCGCCCGGCTGGCCAGGGAGGAAAGAAAGGTAAACCTGGTGGTTCTCACCGGCGGGGTCTTCCTCAACCGCCTTCTTCTCCTGGAAACTCAACGGCTGCTGGAAAAGGACGGGTTTAGAGTTATCCGTCCGGTTTATTATTCCCCTGGAGATGAATCACTGTCGCTCGGGCAGATGGCTTTCGCCCTCTACCGGATGAAAAACAATCGGACTGATGCCTGAAATGAGAGCTGTTTATTTTCCGGTTGTTATTCTCCGGCTTTTTTCCATCCTGAAGGCCGGGGGACCGAAGAAATAAATCGCGGCGTTTACCAGAACTGCCAGGAAGAATCCAGAGATGGCCGCCAGGAGAAAACCGACTGCTCCTCCCAGAAGACTGAAAACCAGACCACCTATGAGCTTTCCCTGCATTTCCTTGAGAAATGCCGGCAGATGAGCCACCAATTCCGGGAAAAACTCAGTGGCTCCGAGAATCAATCCGGAAATTAGACCGAGAAAAATGCCGAGTCCTCCCGAAAACAGCAGAAAACTCATCCGGTCGACGGACCGGAGATAAAAAACAGGTTTTTCCGGAGCGCTATTCTTCGCCTGCTTTTCACCGGCAGGCCCGGCCTCAACTATCTTTTTTTCTTCATTTCCGATCAGCAGCCCGACCCCGCAGAATGGGCAGACTTTTTCCGCCGAGTCTACCAGCTGACCACAGCTAACACAGAAGATTATGGTGGGAGTTTTCTTAAGAAGTTCGCCGCAGGATTCGCAGTGAGAAGCTCCCGGGTCATTCTCATGACAGCAGTTGAGACAGAGAATTCCCGGGCGACCGTCTCCCGGTGGCTCCGCCTGTATCCATCTCTGCCCGTCATAATAATACCAGCGTCGCGTCTGAACGCCGATCATCCAGCAACGCCCTTCCTCATCGACCAGACGAAGTTTTTTCAATTCCTTAACATACTCATCTCTGGAAATTTCGCCACGCCTGAACTTTTTGTCAAGCTGATAGAAATTGATCTCGAGTTCCCGGAATTTTCTGTCAAGCATATTTTCCAGCTCTGAGTATTAAATTTATATTGAAGAGACAAATTTAGCAAGCTCCGGCGACTTAAATTTTAATGACCGATTTTTGTGCAATCAGTTGTATCTTTCGAAATTTCAACATATTTGAGTCTGAATCCGGCCGATTTTTCACAGGTTTTTCCACAAAAATTGTGGATTTCTCCGGAAATGACGGATGCTCTGGAGGTTAAAGCAAAAAATCAAGAAGACTGTTACCGGAAATCGGCGCCGGTATGAAAGACAGGATAAAAATCAGAGCAATAACCAGGCTGAGAACGATTCTCCGCCGGGAAAATTTTCCGAAAGCTGGATAAACGGGAGGATGTCTTACTCCGAGAACTGAAATCAACACGGCCCAGATGAGCCAGCCGGCCCAGTAAAAAATCCCCAGAACTATAAGGATCAAAATGATACCGGGAGCGAATTTCTGTGTTTTTTCTCCAAAGAGAGCGTAAACAATATGCCCGCCATCCAGCTGACCGACCGGAAACAGGTTGAAAGAAGTCACCAGCAACCCCACCCATCCGGCCACGGCCAGCGGATGAAGAATGAGATCCTGATCGGGGGGCAGTTTTCCGAAAATCAAATTGACAAAAATCTTCAACAGCAGGGGTTCGCCGAACAATATCGAGCTTTCTCTCGGTAGTGCGGGAACCACCCGCGAAAGCTGAAGACCGAAAAATAGAGCAGGAACAGAGAGGACAAAGCCGGTCAGGGGGCCATTGGCTCCGACATCGAAAAGCCCTTCTCTCCCGGTCAGCGGTGACCTGATACGGATAAAGGCGCCGAGAGTGCCGATAAGCGTCGGAGCCGGAATAAAATAAGGCAGCGTCGCCTGAACCCGGTAGCGGCGGCAGGTCAGATAATGTCCGAGTTCATGGCCAAGAAGAATCGTCAGAAGTGACAGAGAATAAATTAGGCTCAGCCTGATCAGTTCCGGCTTCTTGAAGAGGGAGAGGTTGAGTAGAGCAGAAATTTCTTCCGGGTTCCGTCCGGCATAAACATAATTTATTCCCCAGAGATAGCCAACGAAAAAAGTTGACAGGATGGTCAGGATAAAGAGGATAAGATTAATCCACCCCTTTTTGCCGGACATCTCAGCCCTTAAAATAAAAGCAGGAGTGCGGCCGCACTCCTGCCTTCGAATTCAAACAGAGGTCAGTTTCCTTTCTGGCGGCGAGCTTTGGCTTCGAGCTCTTCCCTGGATTCTCTGTGTTCAGGATCAGGCACGCAGGCTCCGCTCGGACAGACAGCGGCGCACTGAGGCTCATCAAAAAAGCCAACGCACTCAGTGCATTTTTCCGGGTCGATTTCATACCTTTCGCTGCCCGGAGAAATAGCCTGATTCGGGCATTCGGGTTCGCAGGCGCCGCAATTAATGCAATCCTCAGTAATCTTGTAAGCCATTTTTTCCTCCTTTCATTTATTGCCAGATTCTATTATATCCTTCCACCCGATTTAGACAACATCTATTTGCCGGCCGCCAGTTTCATCGCTTTGAAGGTTGCCTGGTAACCATAATAAGTATTCGGATATTCCATCTGCAGCTGGCGATAGACATTCAGGGCCGGATCATTCTGCCCCATTTTCTCATAGGATTCTGCCAGTCGGAAAAGAACCACATCCAGAGGGTAACTTCCCGGTTTTTCTTTTTCTATCTGATGATAAATCTCCACCGCCCGGTTGAGTTGTCCCCGTCTGGACAGGACCTGAGCATAGAGATCAAGAATCTGGTAATGGATTAAATCCCGCCCCCGGTCCTTAACACCTGTAAGAACCTTTTCTGCTTTTTCCAGGTCATTCTTTTCCACATAATAGGTGGCCAGCACCAGGCTGGCTATCCGGCCGTATCTGCCCTTTCCAGCCAGTTTTTCCAGTTGAGCCAGGTTTTCCGGCTTCTGGTCGAGTTCAGCTTTAAGGCTCAGAATCTGACTTATGTAACTGGCTTCTACACTCCTCTGATAATTAACGAACCATCTGATTCCCACCGCCACCAGCAGCAGAGCCACCAGGGCGATAGCTATAGCCATAAACTGTTTCTCATGTTTTCTGACCCAGCTGAGGAAACGGCTCAACCCGGTGGCCAGTTCATTCTCTTTAAGCTGTCTTCTTTCAGTTCTTTTCATTGTCTGCTCCTTAAAGGAATCTATTTAGCACATTTCGGATAAAAATCCAAGTACGGAATCACCCGGCTCTTTTCATGACCGCAAAAAAGATAGATGGAAGTTAAGGTTCAGGAGTGATCAATAAGTGAACTTTATGAGCCCCGATTTCTCCCTGATCTGTTTTCTGATTTCTTCCCGGCTGACCTGACCTTCCTTCTCAGCCTTTATAGCCATAAACAGGTCATAGGTGGTCAGCAGCCCGTTGCCGTCTTTTTCAGCTTCCTCTATCTGAAACTGGGAGAAAGGATTGCTTCTCAATTTAGCCTCAACCAGGTTGAAATAATTTCCAACGAGAATGGCCTTCATCCTGGTGTTGTCAAATTCCTGCATCCTCCGTCCTTTATACCTCTGAAGCAGGATGCAATCATCGTCGGTAGCCCAGTTGCGACTGCTTCTGATCACCACCAGTATCAAAAATTCCTTTCTCAGACAGGCTTCGAGCTGCAGCTCGCTGTTTTCAATCAACCACAAGTCTTCTTCCTTATCTCTGATTACGTTCCTCCAGTACTCGTCGACATCCACCACCCGGGCCCAGCCGAGATACCTCAAGGCATTAATAACCGCTTCTTTTAATTCCCTGCCCTCTGATTTTAGCAGGCGGTTAAACATTTCCTGCTGGGTCTGACGGAGGCTTTTTATCTTTTCGTCCAGCTCCTTTATTCTTTCCTCGAACTTCCTTTTTTCTTCCTCTTTCTTCAAATACAGTTCCTTTATCTCCGGGAAAAGATATTCTTCTTTATCAATCCAGTCCACCTGTTCAGTCTCTTTACCTTTTAACTCCATAAGCGGAAAGACATCCTTCAGAATAAAATCTACCACCTTGATGTTTTCCTGACCAAACCAGGGCAGCAGCCAGATAAACCCTTTCCCCTTGCCAATCAACAGCGACACCGGATAGCCATCATAACTTTTGGCGATGATCTTCCAGGTTTCTCCCAGACCGACGGGGATTTCCCAGTCATCGACGCCAAAAGAACGCGGCAGCAATTTGTACATATGAGCCACTCTGTCAGCGAACTTGTCGAAAACCAGGTTATAGGGCATTTCCGGCAGCGGCAGGATGGTCTCGCCCGGAGCCGAATCCTGAAAATGAATTTCCGAATAGGGGCCTATGATACCCGTCAGCTGATATAAATGTCCCTTGCCGACAAAACAGACCACACGAGCACCGTCGTTCACCATCTCCTGAATCTTTTCCGCCAGACCGGAAGGCATGGCCTCCTCCTCCACCGGCCAGCTAAGCTGATAGAAAATAGCCCGGGCTTCCGGCAGTATTGTCGGGAGATTCTTGAAATCGGAAGTCCGGATGGTAAAGGCATCTACATTTTCATCAAGAAGATAATCTCTGTCCCTGTCCTCAAAATCCAGAAGGATGATTCTGTTCATGCTGTAATCCTTTCCTTTAGGATTTACCTTCTAATTTATCGATTTCTGGCATAAATTTATCACCTTTAAGGATGAATTCCAAGATGATTTCTTCGCTTCCCCCGGTGAGGTTCCTGACCGCTAAACCGAGGAAAACAGTCCCTGGCTTTTCATCTGAATAACATCCTAGGCTTTTTCCCCTTCCGCTTCTGAGGCATCGAGTTTTTCCCGCCTCATGAAAAAAGTCTGACAGAAGGTGGTGCCCCTGGGGAGACTCGAACTCCCGGCACAGGGATTAGGAATCCCTTGCTCTATCCTTCTGAGCTACAGGGGCAGCTGCCTTCAGAAGCTAAATATAACCCAAGTATTCTCCTTTTTCAATCAGCCCTCCCGACATTCAACCTGCGGTAAATCATTTCTGGCAGGCAGGGCAGAAATAAGAACTTCTCCCGCCGATCTTTTTTCTTTCAATCACCGATTGGCGGCAGCGCCGGCAGACTTCTCCTTCCTTGCCGTAAACCCGGTGCTCGAGCTGAAATCTACCGGTTTCTCCGGTGGCATCCACATAATCGCTTACAGAAGATCCCCTGAGCGAGATAGCTTTTTTAAGAATGAACCTCATGGAATTCCAGAGCCGCCGGGCCTCAGTTTTATCCAGACTGCCAGCCATTCTTTCCGGCTTCAGACCAGCCCTGAAGAGAATTTCATCGGAATAAATGTTACCTATCCCGGCGATGATTTTCTGGTCGAGCAACCAGCTTTTAATCTTCTTTTTCCCGTAAACCAGCAACCTTTTCCGGAAATCTGAAAAATTCATCGCCAGCGGCTCAGGCCCGAGCGAGGAATCCACCTTCTGACTTATATCACAGAGATTCAGGCAGGTGAGGAAACCGAATTTCCTGACATCCCGGAAACGAAGTTCCTTCCTGATCCCGTAAAACGACATCCTGGCATGGGTGTGTTTGTCGGAGGGCCGGGCAAGAGAACAGAGAATTAGCTGGCCGGTCATTTTCAGATGGACCAGAAGTCCGAGCCCACCCTCAATCTCGAATATGATCATTTTCCCCCGGCGCCGTATTTCTTCTATCTTTTTTCCCCGGTAAAGATCAGGCGCTGGCGCTGAAACCGGCTGTCTCTTCTCAAGGTGCGGGGAGAAGAAAACCATTTCTTTAATCTTCTTTCCCCGCAGCGCCGCCCTTAGATCTCTGACTACCGTTTCGACTTCAGGAAGTTCCGGCATGGATAAATTTTACGCCACCCGGGGCAAACTGCCAACGGTAGAACTTTGTTTTTTATATAACAGAAGGCTTGATTTACCGCAGCATTTTAATTAATATTAAAGCCTTATGAAAGGTAAAGCCATATTCGCAGCCGCGCTCGGGTGGTTGATTCCCGGTCTCGGGCATATTTATCTCCGCAAATACTGGAGGGGACTTATTTTCCTGGCCGCCATAGGTGCGATGTCGTTGATGGGGCTGGCCATGGGCGGGAAAATTTATCCGCTGCAGGCAGAAAACCCGTTAACCCTGCTGGCTTTCTTCTCTGACCTGGGAAACGGATTGCTTTACCTGCTGTCGAGATTATTTCCTATAGGAACTGGAGAGCTGGAAAGGGTTTCCTTTGAATTCGGCACGGCTTATCTGGCCGGAGCCGGACTTTTGAATTATCTGGTGGCTCTTGACGCCTGGGACATAGCCAGAGGAAAGAAAAAATGATTCTGGAAAGCCATCTTTTTACCATGATCCTCTATGCCTTCCTGGTTTCTCTTGTGCTGGCGCTTATCCGTCGGTCGGATATAAAAAGTCAATTAAAATACGGACTTACTCTTTTCCTCATAATGACCCTCGGGGCCCTGGCTTTCGGCTGGTTTATGTATCTTTTCGCCCGATAACAACCTCTTTCTGAAATTTTCCTCTTGCTCCAATCTTTCAGTTTTAGCTCCAGATCGAGTTGTGTTATAATCAATTTCTCTTAGCCATGAAATACGAAACGGTCATAGGCCTGGAAATTCACGCCCAGCTCTTAACGAAAACCAAGCTATTCTGTCGCTGCAGCACCGAATTCGGCCAGACTCCCAACAGCCTGACCTGCCCGGTCTGTTTGGGACTTCCGGGAAGCCTGCCGGTTATAAACCGGGAAGCCGTCCGTATGGCCATTAAACTGGCTCTGGCGCTTGAAGCCAGAATAAACCTGAAATCCATCTTCAGCCGGAAAAATTATTTTTATCCTGACCTGCCAAAAGGATATCAGATCACTCAGTACCATCTGCCGGTAGCCGAAAACGGAAGGTTGTTGATAGAAGTCAACGGTATAAAAAAAGCAGTTGGAATAGAAAGAATCAACCTGGAAGAGGATGCCGGCAAATCGCTGCATGAAGGTTTCCCGGATTCAAACGAAAAGACTTATCTGGATTTCAATCGCTGTGGCGTGCCCCTGCTGGAAATAGTAGGTCGCCCGGATTTGCGTTCCCCGGAAGAGGCTGTGGAATTTGTCCAGAACCTGAGAACCCTGCTGCAGTACCTGGAAATCTGCGACGGCAACATGGAGGAAGGAAGCCTCCGCTGTGACGCCAATCTGTCGGTGCGCCCCGCGGGCTCGACGGAATTCGGAACGAAGACCGAAATAAAAAACCTGAATTCCTTCCGATTTCTGGCCAGAGCCCTGGAATACGAAGCCAGCCGGCAGATCGAGGCACTGGAAAAGGGCGAAAAAATAATCCAGGAAACCCGGGGCTGGGACGCCTCCAGCGGACGCACGCTTCCGCAGCGGAGTAAGGAAGAAGCTCACGATTACCGTTATTTTCCGGAACCTGACCTTCCGCCACTCCTTATTCCGGAAAACTTGATTAGAGAAATTGCCTCCAGCCTTCCGGAGCTTCCCCCAGCGAAAATGGAGAGGTTCATAAGAGATTATCAGCTTCCGGCCTACGACGCGAGAATTCTTACCGGCAGTCGCTGGCTGGCAGATTATTTTGAGTCGGTGGCCAGAATTTCCGGGCAACCGAAACAGGCCAGCAACTGGATCATGCGCGAGGTTCTTCAATACCTGAACGAACGCAATCTCCCGCCAGAGCGATTTCCCCTGCCGGCAGAGTCCTTAGCCGAGCTGATCAAGCTCGTGGAAAATCAGACGATAACCATCACCATAGCCAAAGAAAAAGTTTACCCGGAAATGGTAAGAAGATGCGCGGAGGCGGGCGATCTGCCGGCGGAAGAAAAAAAGAAAATATCCAGCCCGAATTTAATAATAGAAGAACTCGGGCTGAAAAAAATCGGCGATGAACAGGAATTGCAAAAAGTAATAGATGAAGTTCTCCACAGCCATCCCGGACCGGTCCAGCAATATCTGAAAGGAAAGGTCCAGGTTCTTGGTTTCCTGCTCGGACAGGTAATGAAAGCTACTCGTGGCCAGGCCGACCCGGGAAAAGCCCAGGCGCTACTGAAGAAATCGCTCGATAAACTATCCGGCAACGGGGGTCAGCCATAGCTGATGATTGAGTTCCATCACGTCTGGAAGCAATATCAGAAGCCACACTGGGCACTTTCAGACGTTTCGCTGGAAATTCGCGGCGGCGAATTCTGCTTCATCACCGGTCCCAGCGGCTCAGGCAAAACCACCCTGCTGAAACTCATTTTCCGGGAACTCTTTCCGACAGAAGGACAGATCCTGATTGACGGGGTTAACACCCTGAAAATCCCGGAACACAGAATCTACAAACTCAGAAGGAAGATGGGTATAGTTTTTCAGGATTTCAGGCTGCTATTCCACAGAACGGTTTTTGAGAATGTGGCTCTGCCGTTGCGGATACTCGGTCTGGCCGATAAAGAAATCAGGCGTCGCGTCTTCAACGCTCTTCGCCAGGTGAACCTCCATCACAAAATGTGGGATTTCCCCCAGCGGCTTTCTTACGGAGAACAGCAGAGGGTGGCCATAGCCAGAGCCATCGTGCACCAGCCGAAGATCATTCTGGCTGACGAACCCACCGGCAATCTCGACCCTGAACTGGCTTTTGAGATCATGAGCATTTTCAAAGAGATCAATCAGCAGGGAGCCACGGTGGTCATAGGGAGCCATGACCGGGAACTCATCCGGCATTTCGGGGATAAAATATACTTTCTTCAGAAAGGCAAGCTCATCGGCAAGGAAGAAAGAAGGTGATATTCAGACAGATCTGGTTTCTTCTGAAGACAGCCGTCGACAATCTCTGGAGTTTTCGCAGCCGGAATTTTATCTCGGTGCTGATCATCAGCTTCTCCTTTCTGGTGATAGGCATCTTTCTTTCGCTCTCGAACAACCTCCTCTACATGGGGCAACAACTTTCCAACAACCTGGCCATTTCATTCTTTCTCGAACCCGGTATCAAGACCGCTGACCTCGAAAACATAAAATCAGAAATATTAGCTTCAGGACTGGTGGAGCAGATTACTTTTGTCTCATCCGAAGATGCCCTCACCCGTTTCAGGTCAAATTTCCCGGAGCTCAAAGAAATCCTGAATAATCTACAATCAAACCCATTCCCCCCCTCATTTGAAGTCCGACTGAAGAAAAATCTTCAAAATCTTCCGGCCATTCTGTATTTTATGGAAAGGAACAGAAGGCTCAAAGGAGTGATTGACGTGCAGTTCAACCAGGAATGGGTGGAAAAGATGGAGTCACTCAGCCGGATCGTCCGGGCGGTTGGATTTTTCCTCGGCAGCATTCTGATTTTAGCTTCCTTCTTCATCATTTCCAATGTGGTCAGGCTGAATGTTTTTGCCCGTAAAAATGAAATAGAGATCCTGCGGCTGGTCGGCGCCACCAACACTTTCATAAGAATACCGTTTCTGGTGGAAGGCTTTGTGCTCGGGTTGCTGGGAAGCCTGGTCTCACTGTTGATACTGGCACTGCTGATAAAAATTTTCCCCATATATATAGGCAGCGCCCTGGGAGCTGCGCGGGAGCTGTTCACTCTGAAACCGCTGACCATGAAACAATCGCTCTGGCTGGTGGCCGGAGGGATCTTCACCGGAATCCTCGGCAGCGGCAGCTCGGTCTCAAGATTCCTGAGGATATGACTCTGCCCGCAATTTTAATCAGATTGAAGAAATTATTTGACCGGGATTTTCGGTTTAATTAAAATCAAATCTGGAAGATGGAAAGCATTGGGCAACAGCTTAAAAAAGAAAGGGAAGGCAGGGGACTTACTCTAAAAGATATTTCCCTCGAGACCAAAATCAGCCTTCGCTATCTTGAAGCCATTGAAGATGACCGTCTGGAACTACTGCCTGGCGGTTTCTTCACCCGGCAGATTATAAAAACCTACCTGATCCACATCGGGCTGAAGCCTGAAGAATGGCTGGCCAAGTTCAACCTTCCCGGGCAGAAATCAGAAGAAAAACCGCCGGAAAAGGAAAAAGAGAGTGAGGAGAAAGGCGGGCCTGGGACCGGAGAAATCAAGTATTACCTGGCTTCAAAAGAAAAAATTCCGGCCGCGCCGGAAAGCCCTCGGAAGAAAGAATTCCCTCTGAACAGAGTAATCTGGATCAGCCTGTCAGTCATCATCTTCGGTCTTTTTGTTTTCCTTATTTACCTTTCCATTAAAATGACTGAGAAAGAGGTAGCCGGAAGAGATGCTCGAGAAAAATATTCTGTCCAGGTGGTAATTCCATCAGAAGAAAAAGAAGAACCGGCCGCCGCGACCGGAACCCAGGTCGAGAAAGAAATCCCACCGCCACCGCAGATTTCCGGCCTGACCCTTGAACTTGAATTCAACGAAGATTGCTGGATTCAGGTTTATGCTGACGGAAACCTGGTGGTGGATGGCTTAAAGCAGGAAGGATTCCGGATTCAGGTGCGGGCAGAATCGGAACTGGTGATAAATCTGGGAAACGCCGGCGGGGTGAGCTACAGATTAAACGGAATACCTGGAATACCTTTCGGACGGCGGGGAGCCGTGGTGAAAAATATCAGGATAACGGGTGAAAATTATTCTCAATTCCTGCAGCCGGAAAAGAGTCCGGAATAAATCTATTTTTGCTTTAATCAAATCTGTCTGACAGGGGCCATCGTCCGGAATGCCGATCGATCAGTCGGAAGCGATAATTCTCAGAACGGAAAATTTTGCCGAACAGGACAAGCTCGTGGTGTTTTTTTCGAAGGAAAAAGGGCTCGTGCGGGGAATAGCAAAAGGAGCCAGGAAATTCAACAACCGGTTCGGAAGCAGTCTCGAGCCTTTTTCCCTGGTGAAAATATTTTATTACGAAAAAGAGCGGAGCGACCTGGTAACCATCAGCAACTGTGACCTGCTGGAATCCGCCTTTGACCTCTTCAGAAACCCGAAAATGGCCTGTCTTTTTTCCTACATCGCCGAGCTGACGGAAAAGTTCTCTCCTTACAAAACAGGGGAAGAAAAGTTATTCCGGCTTCTGCACAGCCTGATAAAAGCAGCCCGCAGCGGTCAGGCGCTCGAAGTCCTGGCCAGATACTTTGAGTTCTGGCTTCTGAAAATCAACGGGCTGCTGCCGGATTTTCAGTTCTGTCAGAAATGCCGGAAGCCGATCGACGGCGCGGCCTGGATGGAACCGCAGAAGGACGGAATTCTCTGTCAGAAATGCGCCAGGGAGAAAAAACACGAGGTTACTCTTCTGATGCGCCAGGTCATCCAGTGGATGAGAAAGAATCCGCCTGAAGCCAGTCCCCCTCCGGAATGGTCACCCGGAGAATGGAAGCTGCTCGGTCGTCTTTTTCAGTCGATAATAACTTTTCACCTGGAAGAGACACCCCGGACTCTGAATTTGCTGGATTTCTGAAAAGCCTCAATGATATCTTTATTATAGAGAGAAACAGGAGCAATAAGTCTTGGCTTCGGTTTACTTCAGAAAACTGACTCTCAGAAACACCTGGCTGACGCTGATCATTTTTGCCATTCCTTTTCTTGCTCTTCTCCTCCTGGTAGACCTTAAAATCAGCCGGATGATCAAAAACCAGATAAATTCCCAGCTGGCCGCCGCCGTTCAGGATAACCTCAAGACCATCAAGCTTTTTCTGGACGACCGTCTGGCCGACCTGGGTTCAGCCTCCCAGCTGCCCTGCCTGGATCTCGGCTGCCTGCCCGACCAGGAAAAAATATTCTTAAACCTGATCCGGGAGAAAAAATGGTACGATTTCATTTTCATAGCCGATCCCACCGGCAAGATCATCAAATCATACAATCGTGAACTCAAGGGCGATATCTCCGGCCGTGATTATTTCCGGGCTTCCATCAAAGGTCATCCTCACATCTCGGATATCTTTCAATCCGATATTACCGGAACCAGTGTGATGGTGATCTCCCAGCCCTTGTTTAACCGAAATAACGAAATCATCGGCATAGCCGGAGCCTCGATCAACCTGGAATATCTTTATGGACTGATTTCCGACCTGAGACTCGGGCGAACGAGCGAACTGTTTCTGCTGAATGACAGAGGTGAAATCCTCTCGCCGACCAAGCTGGGGGCTTTTCCCTTTGCCGAAAAAGCTTTCTCCGGCGAGCAAAACCCGCACCGGGGAGAGAAGGGAGTTATAATTCACCGGGATTATCGAGGAGAGGAGGTTCTCTGCGCCTATCAGCGACTTCCCGGAACCAGCATCTATCTGGCTTCTGAAATGGACCTTAAGGAAGCTCTCCTCCCCGTTAGCAATTTTAACCGGTTGATCGTTTATTTCTTTCTACCTTCATTTGCCTTCCTGATAATCATTTCCAATCTATACTCCAGAAGGGTCACCGGCCTGATACAGAAATTAACTACCAACCTGTCGCGGGCGCTGGAAGAGTGCCGCGAGCGGAGACAGCAGCTCGACCGGATCAACCGGGAACTCGAAGGGAAAATTCTCGAAAGCCAGCGACTGGCGGCAGAACTTCAGCTCTCCGAACAATACATCCTTCATCTTATAGACAGCATTTCTCTGGGGCTGGCCGGTATCGACCTCGAAGGCAGAATTACCCGGTTTAACAAACACTTTGCAACTCTCTTTTCCCTTGAAGAGGATAGAAAAGGAGACCATCTGCTGACGGCGGTGCCGGCTCTCAACGAAAAGGATATAGAAGAAGCCATAAGGCTTACAGCTGAAGAAGCTGTCCCCCACCACCTGACTGCAAGAAAAATCGACCGCGGTCACGGCGAGGAATATTTTAACCTTTCCTTCTTCCCGATCGTTAACGGAAATAATCGCCTGCTGGGAATTACCCTGCTGGTGGAAAACGTTACAGAAAAGGAAAAACTTAGAACGAAACTGGCTGAATACGAGAAATTATCAGCCCTGAGCCAGCTGGCGCTCGGAGCGGCTCATGAAATAAACAATCCGCTGCTGGGAATTTCTTCTTTCCTGGAAATTCTCCAGGAAGAAACGACCGACCCCTGGAAAAAGCAGCAGATTGAAGTTGTCCTGGAAAACGTTTATCGCATTTCCCAGACGATCAGGGGACTTCTCGATTTCGCCCGACCGGCTCCACCCCGTTTTACCAGAGTCAATCTGAATCAGGTAATAGAAGAAACTCTGGCTTTTCTCGCACACCAGCCGATCTTCAAGAAAGTGCGCATAGAGCAGAGATTGTATCCCCAGCTGCCGCCGATCACCGCTGACCTCAATCAAATAAGACAGATTCTTACTAACATTTTCATAAACGCGGCTCAGGCCATGCCCGATGGAGGAGTGCTATCCGTCAGCACGGCCAAAGTAAAATTCGAGGATTTTGTTCAAGTGGAAATCGCTGACACCGGCATCGGCATAAGCCCCGAAGACCTCAAGAGAATATTTGACCCGTTCTTCACCACGAAAAAAACCCAGGGAACGGGACTGGGGTTGAGCATCAGCCTGTCTTACATAAAAAATCATAACGGAGATATTCAGGTTAGAAGTCAGCCGGGAAAAGGCACCACCGTTATCATCACCCTCCCGATCCGCCAGAAAGGGAGACGGCCGGAAGGTACCGAGGAGGTCATAAATTGAAAAGATTTTCCATAATGGTGGTCGACGATGAAATCCTCACCCTTAACAACCTGAAGAAAGCTCTGGAAAAAGAAAATTATGAAGTCATTCTGGCTGAATCGGGGGAAAAGGCTCTGGAATTGCTTGAATCCTACAGACCGCATCTTATCCTTCTCGACCTGGTGCTTCCGGGCATCTCCGGACTCGAAGTTCTGAAAAAAGTCAGGGAAACGGACAGGGAAATAATCGTCATCATGATGTCCGCCTACGAGATCCTGGAAAAAGCCGTCGAAGCCATGAAACTCGGCGCTTACGACTATCTGCTGAAACCGTTTAAGTTGAGCGACCTGAAAGCCACCATCCAGAGAGCGATGGACACTCTTTCGTTGAGATTAAGGTTTCTGGAAGAACTGGAAAAAGAAAAGAGCCGTTATTATTTTGGAAAGATAATCGCCCACAGCAAAAAAATGAAGGACGTTCTGGATCTGGCAGCCCGGGTGGCCCAGTCAGACAGAACAACCGTTCTGCTCCAGGGAGAAAGCGGAACAGGAAAGGAGCTTCTGGCCAGGGCGATCCACTACCACAGCCCGCGCGCCGAAAAACCGATCGTGGCCATTAACTGTGCGGCCATTCCGGAAAATCTTCTGGAAAGCGAGCTTTTCGGTTATGAACCAGGAGCCTTTACCGATGCCAGAAGAAGAAAAATAGGACTGCTGGAAAAAGCGGACGAAGGAACTGTTTTTTTTGATGAGATCGGGGATATGTCGCTTGCGCTTCAGGCAAAGATTCTCAGGGTGATAGAAGACGGAACCTTCACCAGGCTCGGCGGGTCCCAGCCTGTTCGGATCAACGTCAGAATCATCGTGGCCACCAACAAAGACCTGGCGAAAGAGGCGGAAAAAGGAAACTTCCGTTCAGACCTTTTTTACCGACTGAACGTCGTGCCCATCCACCTCCCGCCGCTGAGAGAAAGGAGAGAAGACATCATCCCTTTAGCCTTATTCTTTATGGAAGAATTCAACCGGGAAATCAAAAGAAATTTCAAGGGCCTGGAATCCGAGGCCGCCAAAGCACTCATCAATTATTCCTGGCCGGGCAACGTGCGGGAACTGAGAAACACCATCGAAAGGATTATGGCCCTCTATCAGGCGGAAACCATACGGTTTGAATTTTTACCAAGAGAAATAAGACAGGAAATTAACCCGGATGAAGAAAAAATACTGACTGAATTGAGCCAGAACTGGCCAACCCTGGAACAGCTGGAAATAAACTACATTAAAAAAGTGCTCGAGCAAACCGGCCATAACAGATCCAGGGCAGCGAAGATCCTCGGAATCAATCCTGCCACCCTCTACCGCAAACTCAAAAACTCGAATCTCTGAGTTTTGCAATTTGCAATATTGCAAATTGTAACGACAGGTGTTTTTCGTTTCTCCTTTTCATTTATTTTCAACTATTTAAATCTGGCACGAGAAATGCATTTAACTAGTGGCGGAGGGAAGATATGAAAAACATAATTCCTCTTCCGGTAGAAAAACAGGAAGAAAAGAAAAAACCCGGGCAGAAAGCCCGCATCATCAAATTTCCCGACATCAGCCGGCTGAAGGAAGAAAAATCTGTCTCAAAAAAATCTAACACGGTGAAGCTTACCACCCATTACTTATATTACAAGGGACGGAAAATACCCATCACTCAGTTTGAAAAGGCTGGTTACGGAAAACTTCTCAGACTGTTGGTAAAAGAAATTTCAGAATAGGAGAGAAACAAATGCCAGAAAAAGCGAAAATCCATTATATCCATCCGGTGCCGGAGCCAAAACCCGCGGAAGAATACGATCCATTCTTTGAAGCCACGATGCAGTTTGAGAAAGCAGCCAACTTCCTCGACCTCGATCCATGGATTTACCAGCGGCTCAAATACCCGGAGAGAGAACTGACCGTTCATTTCCCGATCACCATGGACGACGGTCGGGTTGAAGTGTTCACAGGTTTCCGGGTACAGCATTCGACAGTCAGAGGCCCGGCCAAGGGCGGAATCAGGTTCTCTCCCAATGCTTCCCTCAGTGAATGCAAAGCGTTAGCCACCTGGATGACCTGGAAATGCGCCGTGCTCGACCTGCCTTTTGGCGGAGGAAAAGGAGCGGTAATCTGCGACCCGCTGAGAATGTCAGAAAACGAACTCAGAAAACTGACTAAAGAATACACCCTGGCCATAAGAGATATAATCGGTCCCTACAAAGACGTCCCCGCTCCGGACATGTTTACCAACGCTCAGACCATGGCCTGGATAGCGGACGCTTACAGCCAGGCCTGCGGTTATCTTGAACCGGCCGTGGTCACCGGAAAACCTGTCCACCTGGGAGGCTCCCAGGGCCGGGCGATGGCCACCGGACTCGGGCTGTATTTCGTCCTGGAAGAAGCTCTCAAATATCTCGGGATGAGTTTTCAGGGCAGAACAGTGGCCATCCTGGGTTTTGGAAACGTTGGATCCTCAATCGCCAAACTCGTGCATAAAGCTGGTTGCAGGATCATCGCGGTAACCGACATCTTTGGCGGAATATACAGCGAAAAGGGAATTGATCCTTTTGAACTGGAAAAGCAGGTAAAACAGACAGGCTCGGTGGTAAATTTCCCGGGCACCGAACCGATCGATAACGAAAGCCTGATCGCTCTTGACTGCGACATTCTCATCCCGGCCGCCACCGAGGGGCAGATTCACAAAGGAAACGCCTCTCAGGTGAAAGCACGGATAGT